>Ga0194120_10002859_pt1 | contig 29034 bp, 31 predicted proteins | sample TA2MahCa65mmetaG_FD_148642 | JGI IMG/M metagenome (GOLD analysis project Ga0194120, IMG submission 148642) | Freshwater microbial communities from Lake Tanganyika, Tanzania - TA2015019 Mahale Deep Cast 65m | ecosystem: Environmental > Aquatic > Freshwater > Lake | place: Tanzania: Lake... | reverse complement strand
ACGAATAAGTTTCTAATACTATGAGTTTCTAGGTTCCAAAGGTGGTTTTACCAGAAAAACAGGAATGAATTTGCGATAAAAACCGCTGTCTGAAAGACTAATCCAACAAAACAAGGATTGAAACGTGTGATCAATGCCATACCTGTATGGAAGAAATCAGGTCTGAAAGACTAATCCAACAAAACAAGGATTGAAACGACTTTATCCGGGGGCCTGCGAGTTAGTGGCGCAAGTCTGAAAGACTAATCCAACAAAACAAGGATTGAAACAGATCAAAAATGATCAAGTCCAAATCTTCTTTTAGGTCTGAAAGACTAATCCAACAAAACAAGGATTGAAACCAGTATTATCTACAGGGAGCGGAACTGCACAAGGCGTCTGAAAGACTAATCCAACAAAACAAGGATTGAAACAGCTGGTTGTCGTTCATATTACGCCCTCTTTTTTGGTCTGAAAGACTAATCCAACAAAACAAGGATTGAAACTATACGCTTTTTAGGACGCACGGCAGATTTTGGGGGTCTGAAAGACTAATCCAACAAAACAAGGATTGAAACTGGCTGTGTCTGCTGTGATCTCGCAGATCGTACAAAGTCTGAAAGACTAATCCAACAAAACAAGGATTGAAACGTGTATATGGGCCGGTATGTAACGTTGATACAGATAGGGTCTGAAAGACTAATCCAACAAAACAAGGATTGAAACTTGTTGTTTTTTCTCTATGTTATTTTGATCCTTAGTCTGAAAGACTAATCCAACAAAACAAGGATTGAAACTGGGACAACGCAGGATAAATAACGTGAGATTTTGTTGTCTGAAAGACTAATCCAACAAAACAAGGATTGAAACTCTATGATTTGCAATTTTAAGCCCCCCCGTCTGCAAGTCTGAAAGACTAATCCAACAAAACAAGGATTGAAACTAAAACAGTTGCAATGTGTTATTTTGATCAAAGAGAGTCTGAAAGACTAATCCAACAAAACAAGGATTGAAACTGTATAAGCTGTGGGTTTTTTTATGAAGAAAAAATGGTCTGAAAGACTAATCCAACAAAACAAGGATTGAAACTGGTGAAGTCTACGAAAAAATTCGTTTTTACTACGTCTGAAAGACTAATCCAACAAAACAAGGATTGAAACCTGTAAGGACAAAAGACACCGTGAGTTAGTTGGTGTCTGAAAGACTAATCCAACAAAACAAGGATTGAAACGATACTATCTAAAAGAGCATTTGCAAAAAAAAAAGTCTGAAAGACTAATCCAACAAAACAAGGATTGAAACGCACTTACCGAGGAGCAAACCCTAAAGGATCAAAAGTCTGAAAGACTAATCCAACAAAACAAGGATTGAAACAGACAAGACAAAAACCGCTTTGTTGGCAACCTAAAAGGTCTGAAAGACTAATCCAACAAAACAAGGATTGAAACCGACTGCTGCAAGCTGTTCCACAGACAGTTTCAAATGTCTGAAAGACTAATCCAACAAAACAAGGATTGAAACCATTGTTTTGTAATCATCTGTGCTATGGTTGTGAGTCTGAAAGACTAATCCAACAAAACAAGGATTGAAACATCAACTCGCGGGAATGATCAAGGTAGTCCATATACGTCTGAAAGACTAATCCAACAAAACAAGGATTGAAACTATAGTGCATACGAAAAGACTCTAAAAAACCAACCACGCCCTGAGATTCGGAACGGATTCTAAATCCCTGTTTTTTAAAAACATAGAAAAATCTCGAAAAATCTGATTCTAACAGTCAAAACTTGGGGGTATCAAACTAATTACACTAAACCCCTCGAGGGAATCTATTGTCTGGGTTTCGCACTTTTTACTCATAACCCACCCCCGGCATTACACAAAAAGTACAAATGTTCTACAAATACATGATTTCTAATTTACGAAAATGTTACATTAAATCATATTATAAAAAATAAAAAATTCCACAATTTTTGCCTATCTACTTGTTTTGTATTTGGTGTGTGCCAACATGCCTTTTTTGGCTTTTTCAGATTTCTTTTTTGTATCCTTTTTGGATTTTGCAGCATCAGCTTCTTCCAATCCTACACTGGCGTAGATAGTGCCAAATAGCAGAATTGCCATAACGCTGAGCGCCACTATTTTTGAAGTGTTTGTTATCATGAATGCACTTTTGTTAGAACATTATTATCAATTATTACTGGTTTGCGGCGTGCCTTTGAAATACATTGTTTAATGCGATACAAAAAACTGGAACACAAACCTACTGATCGGGCTTCGCTAAAAACCAAATGCAAATGAATTGAAGGTTTGTCATTTGGAATTGAGCACATACTAGGAACCTTAACATCTCAGGCTTGTGTTCAACTTTTTTCTCCTAGAAAGCCATGAAACAAACAAGACTTTCATTTCAGATTTTTGTTATAAGTACAATTCTTATCTTGTCGATTTCAATTATTTCTTCGAGCTTTGCTTTTTCAGAAAAAACAAAACCCCAAAATGATACTTGCAAAGCAAAGTATAGTTTGTACAAAGAAATTGGAGAATCAAAATTCAAAGAAAAATATCAGAAAAAACCAAAGATTTTGGACTGCCTAAAACTCTATAAAAACTCCAATTGGGACTTTGTAGGAAAAGGGAAAATCGATCAGCATTTTGATTCATCAAATTCTAATGTTAAAATCAATATTCTGTTAAAAAACTCCATAGGACAGCAAAAATATGTGCTCAAATTTGAGATATGTTCAAAACAATCAATAACAAAACCGTATTTTTTGATAAAGTCTGATAGTGACAAATACCTGACATTTCCAGATGTGAATTTACAAAGTAGCAAATGTTCCACATTTAGGTCAGAAGTAAACGCGGCATCCCCATCAACAATTCAAATTGAATATGTTAATGATCCTAGCAAATATGAAAATCTTAAAACCAAAAGACTTTCTTTGGTATGACATATGATTAATAATGCATCGCATCGATGTGGCAAGTGCGGCCAGATATTTTATTCGATGACAGGTCTTCACATTCACAAACATGATCCAGACAATGAAGACAAAAACTGATGCAACAATACAAACCATGCTTGTTGTGTAAGGATTTCTTCTCATTTCTGATAATCTAGGATCATGTACTTAACCAAATTTACTGGAGTTACCTTACATTGAAAAAGCCAGAAATTAGCAGAATTGGCTTTGTGCTAGGGCCGATTCTCTTTGCAGTTATAGTCTTGACTCCAATTGATGGACTGTCGTTTGAGGCAAGAATAGTTCTTGGAACAGCTTTTCTGATGGGAGTGTGGTGGGTAACAGAAGCCATTCCGATTTATGTTACTGCGCTTTTACCATTAATTGTATTTCCAATTTTACATGTTACAGAACTGTCCAAAGTATCGACATTTTATGCAGACAGGATCATCTTTCTTTTGTTAGGCGGATTCTTTCTTGCGTCTGCAATAGAGCGAACCAATCTACATCAAAGATTTGCATTTAACATATTGAAAATATTTGGGACAAACCCAAAAAACATCATTGGTGCATTTATCCTAGTTACTGGCTCCCTAAGTGCCTGGATGAGCAACACTGCCACCACATTGCTGATGCTTCCAATAGCAATTGCCATCATATCATCCCTTGATATAAAAAACAAGGAAAAATTCAGCGCGTGCCTTTTGCTCAGCATAGCCTATGCTGCAAGCATTGGCGGGGTTGCAACTCTGATTGGAACATCTCCCAATGCAATATTTGCATCCCTTTCCAAGTCTCTGACTGGAGTAGATGTGAGCTTTGCCCAGTGGCTGCTCGTAGGGCTTCCAGTCAGCGCAATTTCGCTTTTTGTCCTGTGGCTTTACATGACACATCTGGGAGTACGAGTTGGTAAGGATCCCATAATTGGAGAAAAGACACTAATCATGCAAAAATTACAGGAGCTAGGCAAAATAAGCAGGGATGAAAAAATTGTCATTGCAGTATTTGTTATAGCAATAACTGCATGGGTAACAAGAGGACTGGTATGGGCCGATCTGTTTCCGTTGGTGGATGACTCCACGATAGCACTGCTTGTAGCAGTATCTTTGTTCTTGTTGCCATCATCAAAAAACAAAAGGCTGCTTGACTGGAATGCTGCAATAAAAATTCCGTGGGGCGTACTATTTTTGATTGGCGGAGGCTTGGCACTTGCTGGAAGCTTTACCATTACCGGTGTGGATGTCTGGATGGCAGATCAGCTGTCTTTTCTGCAAGGAACTCATTACTTTGTCATAGTTTTGGTATTGGTTGCGGTTGTGATATTTAGCGAGTATTTGTCCAATACCGCAACTGCCGCACTGATGATTCCTGTTGCGGCTGCATTGGCTCCCACACTGGGAGTAAATCCGATTCTTCTCATGATGCCTGTTGCTATTGCCGCAAGTTATGGTTTTATTTTGCCGTCTAGTACGCCCTCAAACGCAATTGTTCTATCCAGTGGATATGTCAGTGCAAAAAGAATGGCAAGGATTGGCTTGCCGTTAAACCTTATTGCAGTATTGCTGGTATCAATTCTTACTACATTACTAGTTCCTCTTATTTGGGGCTGATCCCATGTCTGAAATTATTTTTGACGTATTAATTCTGGCTGCATCTTTGGCAGTGCTGGTAAAGAGTGCAATTTTTGCAATTGAGCGAATTGTGAAATTTTCCAAAATAACTGGAATTGGGGAGCTTGCAGTAGGATTTGTCATAGTGGCAGTTGCCACATCTACTCCTGAGATAAGTGTGGCAGTCTTTTCAACACACACAGATAACATAGGAATCACTCTGGGCGATATTTTTGGTTCAAATGTTACCAATATTGCTCTAATTACAGGCCTGTTTTTGCTGATTTCTCCAATAAGGCAAATAGAGCGCAAAACCCTCAAAACGCTTTTGCCGTTGCTTTTGGCCTCTTCTGCAATCCCTTTGGTTTTGCTGATAACACAGCAAGGAAGCAAATTTGTTGGAATTGCACTTTTGGCAATCTTTGGGTTTTTTCTGTACTATGCCTTCAAGTTTCATCCGCCAGAACCAGATAATCGACAACCAGAACAAGGCTCTGCAATAAAACAACTTGTCTACTTTTTTGTTGGAATTGCACTTGTGATTATCAGTGCAAAATTTATCGTAGACAGTGCATCATCAATAGCTCTTACTACTGGAATAAAACAATCGGTTCTAGGTGCAACGATTATTGCACTAGGTACGTCTTTGCCTGAATTGACCGTGGACATAATAGCAGTAAGAAAAAGACATCTGGATCTTGCACTTGGCGATATAATTGGTTCTTGCATCACAAACATCACGCTTGTTCTAGGACTGGTCTTGGTGGCATCAACCATAAGTGTCAATTTTGGTATTCTGTCATCATTGATCGGGTTTGCAGTGCTTGCGCCTTTTGTAATGTTTTTGTTTATCAGAAAAGCAAAAATCAAAAAATGGCACAGTGTATTGCTTTTTGCAATTTACGCCGCATTTATGTTTACAATATACGAAGTCCAGTTTTTGTTCAACGGGATTAAAATAGGATGATATCAAACTTGATAAGAACAGATTGGTTTTTAGTCAAGACGTGTAGTAAAGCAACATGGCATACAACAATATTCTAGTACCATTTGATGGCTCTATTCCTTCCAAAAATGCCCTAAAAGAAGCAATTGATCTTGCCAAGCAAAGCAGAGGGACTATTTTTCTGCTGTATATTGTACAGGAAATAGTTTTTCCATATTATGCTCTCAAATCCACGATCAAAACAGCGAAAGAATATGAAAAGGAACTGTATCATGCGGCAAAAAAAAGAGCATACATGATGCTGGAAGAAAACAAGAAAAAATATGAAAATGAAATAAACATTGAAACCCAGATACTATATGGAAATACTGCTGAAAAGATATTGAGTTTCATTAGAAGTAATAGAATAGATATTACAGTAATTGGGACTACAAGCCGGACTGGAATATCAAAGCTAGTTACACTTGGCAGTGTTGCAAGAAAAGTGGCAGAACAATCTACACGTCCCGTACTGCTTGTACACTAGTCATGATGATATAATAACACAACTGAGACGATGATTATTGACAAAGACAGTTTGCTGTGAGAATCAAATAAAATCTTACGGCAGCCAATCAAGTCACATGTGGATTTTGTGCCGGAGTATATGATGTTATTAAAAGTAAAAATGCTCGGCATAGATTCAAGTGGAAAACCAGCAGTATTTCTAAACAAACAGGATGCGGATGATCTCGGGATCACATCCTCTGGAAGAGTACAGGTGAATTCAAAAGGTACCACCGTTACCGCTATTGTCAATATCACATCATTTGTAAAAAAAGGGTTTGTTGTAGTCAGTGAAGAAATTCATAGGCGATTGGATCTAAAACGCAGTGATGCAGTGGATGTCAGTGTAGCTGCATTTCCAAAATCATTGCAATTCATACGCAACAAACTAGCTGGCAAAAAACTGCTTTATGATGAGGTTCATGAGATAGTCAAAGATGTCGTAGGGGGAAATCTAAACGAAAGTGAAGTAGCCGCTTTTGTTACCGCATTGCACATACAGGAACTTGATTTGGATGAAGCAACCAACTTGGCCTCATCAATGGTACAAACCGGCAAACGGCTGAATCTTGATGCTAAAACAATAGTTGACAAGCACAGTGTGGGGGGTGTACCGGGAGACAAAACCACACTATTGGTGGTGCCAATAATTGCGGCAGCTGGATTGGTGATACCAAAGACTTCATCAAGGGCGATAACTTCCGCAGGCGGCACAGCTGACAGAGCAGAGGTTTTGATGCCAGTTGATTTGGACATCAATGAGATGAAAAACGTCGTCAAAAAATGCAATGGGTGCATTGTCTGGGGAGGCTCATTGGATTTGGCGCCAGCAGACGACATTTTTGTCAAAGTGGAATATTCCCTATCAATAGATCCTCTGTTACTGCCGTCAATAATGAGTAAGAAGAAGGCAGTAGGTGCAACTCATCTTGTAATCGATATTCCTGTTGGAAGGGGGGCAAAAATAAAAACAATAGGCGAGGCCGACCTACTTGCAAAAGACGCAATAGAGCTTGGAAGGCGATTAGGCATAAACTCTCATTGCCTTGTCACTTATGGCGAGCAACCGCTAGGCCATGCCATTGGACCATCACTTGAAGCAAAAGAAGCACTCGAAGTGTTGATGAACAAGTCATCAATGCCAGATCTGGTTGATAAAGCATGTCATCTCGCTGGAGCAATCTTTGAGATGATGGGAAAAAAATCAGGATATGATATAGCGAAAGAGATTTTGCAGGCAGGAAAAGCAGAAAAGAAGCTCAGGGAGATAATTTCTTTGCAGGGAGGGAATCCAAACATTCAGCCAGACGATCTTACCATTGGAAAACATGATCTCCAAGTTAGAGCAAAAAATTCAGGACGTGTGTTGTGGATGGACAATAACCTGTTGGTGTCTGTTGCCCGAGCAGCAGGTGCACCAAAGGACAAGGGTGCAGGGATAATTTTCAATAAAAAACGAGGCAACAAGGTGAAAAAAGGCGAAATACTCTATACAGTTTATTCAGAAAAGTCCCGCAAACTTTCAAGAGTGGAAGAAATTCTTAGATTGGAGAATCCAATCGGAGTTGGCGATAGAATGGAGATGCTAATACATAAGGTAAAGGAAGCACCAGTAGTAAAAAGATCCTTCATGTTAGAAAGATGATCGCCAAAGACTGGCACGTGCAAAGCAAAGAACAGGTATTAGATGTCTTAAAAACCAGTTCAAGTGGGCTTACTGATGAAGAGGCCAAAAAAAGGCTCCTCACATATGGTCTAAACGAGATCAAAGAAGTAAAAAAAATTTCTAGTGCAGTGATTTTTTTCAAGCAGTTCAAAGAGCCACTCATACTGATACTGCTTGCCGCAACCGCAATCTCTGCATTTGTTGGTGAACTAATCGATGCGTTTGTGATAATAGCAATAGTCATACTCAGCACCATAGTCGGCTTTGTTCAAGAATACAAATCTGAAAAAGCCATCGAGGCACTACGAAAAATGGCAACTGCCACATGTCGCGTCATTCGAAATGGCGAGGAGAAAATGATCAAAGTAACTGATATTGTGCCTGGTGATGTAATCCTTGTTTCAAGCGGGGACAGGATACCAGCCGATGCATACCTGATAGAGTCTTTCAATCTTGAAGTCGATGAGGCACCGCTCACGGGAGAGTCGATCCCAGTAAGAAAGAATGCGGCCATATTTACAAAAGACACTGCTGTGGCCGATAGAAAAAACATACTCTACACCATTACTACTGTGACTTCGGGTCGTGGCAAGGCAATAGTGTTCGGAACCGGGATGAATACCGAGCTTGGCAAGATAGCCTCATCCGTGCAGACAGTTGATCTGCAAAAAACGCCTTTTGAGTTAAGAATGAGGCAGGTCGGCAAGATGCTCAGCGTTACGATGCTTTGCGTCGCGTGCATAATTGGCATTCTTGCCTTCTTTAGGGGTTACCAAATTCTGGAGATATTGATATGGAGTATTAGTGTTGCAGTAGCAGCAGTTCCAGAGGCACTGCCCGCAATAATCGCAGTGTCATTAACAGCGGGTGTATACAAGATGGCAAAACGTAACGCAATAATTCGGAGATTGCCTGCCGTTGAAACACTTGGCGCTATTACCGTCATATGCAGCGACAAGACTGGAACGCTGACAAAAGGCGAGATGACTGTCAGGAGGATTTACACCTACGACAAGTTTGCAGATGTGAGCGGAGTTGGATATAATCTTGAAGGCAGCATAACTAATTCCAACATAGAGGAAAACGACATGGCACTGCTTGCAAGAACTGCCGTGTTGTGCAACGATGCAAATGTGAGAATTGATGATAATAAAGTAATAACGATTGGTGATCCTACCGAAGTGGCACTAGTAATACTTGGTTACAAGACGGGAATCAATAAAGAAAAGACAGATAGCAAATACCCTCGAATACAGGAAATATCTTTTACATCGGAAAGAAAAATGATGTCCACGATTCACAAAGATGACAACAAATTCGAGGTTTTCAGCAAAGGTGCCACCGAAATAATCCTGAATCAGTGTAACTCAGCAATATCTGATGGCAGACTAATCCCAATCGACGATACCATTAGAAACAGAATCCTGAGTGTGACAGATGAGATGGCTTCTGGAGGCTTGCGTGTGCTCGCATTAGCGCACAAACAGATGCACTCTGATGACAATATTGAGGGTGAGGCAGAATCAGATCTTTCCTTTGTAGGATTGATAGGAATGATGGACCCGCCGCGAGAAGAAGTCATCGAAGCAGTTGCGCAGTGCAAAAATGCCGGAATTGATGTAATTATGATAACTGGAGACCACAAGCTCACTGCTTTGGCGGTGGCAAAGGAGATTGGAATAGTATCTAATACCCTCACAGAAGTCATGACTGGAAGTGAGTTAGAAATAACTGATGTTGCAACCCTGACTGAAAAAGTGGGACATATCAAAGTGTATTCGAGGGTATCGCCAGAGCACAAGATAAAGATCGTTCAGGCACTAAAAAACAAAGGGCACATAGTAGCGATGACTGGAGATGGGATAAACGATGCTCCCGCATTGAAAGGCGCAGATATTGGAATTGCTATGGGGATCACCGGCACGCAGGTAACAAAGGAATCTTCCTCTATGATCCTAGCAGATGATAATTTTGCAACAATAGTGTCTGCAATAAAGGAAGGCAGGAGAATTTTTGACAATGTAAAAAAATATCTCGTCTTTGTACTTTCAACCAATATTGGAGAAATCTTGATCCTTGCATCTTCTTTGGTGATTGGACTTCCCCTACCATTACATGCAAAACACATTCTTTACATCAACTTGGCAACCAATGGTTCTCCAGCCATTGCACTTGGATTTGAGCCACACGAACCAGGCATAATGAAGAGAAAGGCGCGTAATCCAAAGGAAAGTGTTTTCTTTGGCACAAAAAAGTGGCTAGTTGGGGTTTCAGTAATACTTGCTACAGTCGCACTCTCATTGTTTGTTTATGTTATGGAGGTAAACGGCGGCATGGAATCCGAATATGCAGTTTCAAAAGCCAGAACCATGTTGTTTGGCACCGTGGTATTCTTTGAGTTGTTTTTTGTTTTATCTTGCAGGTCGTTTAAACACAATATGGCAAGTCTTGGTCTATTGAGCAATAGGCTACTCGTATATTCACTAATAGGAGAATTATCCCTTATCACATTCATTATGAATTTCCCAATAATGCAAGAAATCTTTGACCTTGTGCCTCTTGGTCTTTCAGACTGGATTCTGTTACTCTCGCTAGCTACGATTGGTTTTGCGTATTCTGAGATAACAAAGATAATACCAAAATTACGATCCAGGCATAAAAAACATGAACAAACCATATGAAATGAAGTCAGCACGTAGAACCAATTTTGAAAAGCAGGCAATGTTTCATAAACTAAAAAACTGTCACGCATTTTAGATTTAATGACTGGTTTTACTGTGATTGGAGGCTACGCCTCAGAAGATCTTGCCAAAAGAATTGCCAAAAGACTTGGTGCGAAATACATCAAGACGGATCTGAGAACATTTCCCGACGGAGAAAGTAAAGTTACAATTAGAGGAAACCTGAAAGGAATACCAATTATAGTTCAATCAACGGCCTCGCCTGTTGATTCCAATCTGATTCAAGCGCTTTCATTGATCTCAAAAGCAAAAAAGAGATCAGCCCAGGTTTATGCCATAATACCTTACATGGGCTATGCCAAACAAGACAAGGAATTCTTACCGGGTGAGATTGTTACAATATCTGTGGTTGCAGATTTATTCAAAGCCGCTGGCGCCACCAGATTGATTGTCATTGATATTCATAGTTTGATTGGTTTGAATTATTTTAAAATGCCAAAGAAGAATGTATCGGCAGTGCCACTTCTTGCAAATTATTTTAAAAAAATTAAATTAAATTATCCACTCATAGTATCACCTGATCTCTTTTGGGCAAAAAAAGCAACAGAGTTTGCCAATATTTTGGGTGCCAAGTCAATTGCATTAAACAAGCAAAGAAACAGAATGACTGGAAAACTAGTCATAAAATCGTCAAGGCCGAAGATCATCAAAGGTCAAGACGTGATATTACTGGATGACATGGTAAGCTCAGGCGGCAGCATAATAAAGGCAATTCAATTTCTGAAAAGAAAGAACTTTGGCAAAATTTATGTGGCATGCACCCATGCAGTGCTATCTGGTGATGCGGAAAGGAAATTAAAGAAAGCGGGCGTCTTTAAGATAATCAGCACCAATGCCGTTTGTGGTAAGACAAACAAAGTAGACGTTTCAGGCATAATTGCTGAAGCCATAAAAAATTGGCAATCATCTAAAGACATCTAAATGATTTGCGCTAACAATGCTAACTGATTATACTGATGTATTGATTTTGGTTTTAGACCCTATACTAACACAATTCAAAATTAAACCGATGACAGGATTCATTCAATGCTTTTGACATAATAATGGGAATGGTATAGAATAGACACGGCATATGAAAATGAAATCATTTATACTATAATTTCTATTGGGATTTCATTTGGGATTTATTTCATACTGAAAAATTCTCATATCTACTTTTTCAAGTTTAAGCGGAATCAAGAAACTCATCAAACTGATTGGCATCGGTATAACTTTTGGCGAGCTTGTTTATCTTGGAACCGATTTTAAACTCTACCGTTGTTGCCGAAGTTATTGCTTCGATGGGGGTTGCGTTCGGTCTTTTGTCCATAGCATTTCAAAGTTATCTGAAAAATCTAGCTGCTGGTTTAGGAAACTCTAAATCCTGATCTGAACATAGGAGACAAAATTGAGATTTCAGGCACCAAAGGGACAATCATGGATATGGGCCTTACCAAAACAACCATCATGGAAGAAGATGGTTCGAGGTATCTTATTCCCAATTTATAGTTCAATGAGGGCGAGTATCACATATTTCGAAACCATACGAACACATTCTCCAGATAAAAGATGATGTTTCTCCAAAATCCGATGTTTGTGAGGAATGTCATAAGACTGGAAAAGAATGGGTATCTCTGCGGATGTGTTTGAGCTATGGACATATTGGATGTGATAGAACGCCAAATAGACACGCTGAAAAGCACTTTCGAAAAACTGGCCATCCATTGATAACTGATCTTCCAGACAGGAAAAGGCGTTGGTGCTATATGGATAATTCATATTTTTAGAATTGAATTTAATTACAAAATTTAGCATGAATAGAATTTAATAAAATCAAATTCTTACTGGTTCACTTCTAAAGATACAAACCTACTCAGTCATTAGCTTGTGATGTATCAGTATTTCCAAATTTGTATCATATGCAGACACTACATAAGATAAGATAAATTATATTTTAATACTAATTACATATGTTCATGAAACTATTGTGTTGGAAACATTCTTTTAATTCAATTTTCATTTACAATGAATAACATTGAGTTACAACAATACAAAATTCATCAGATACGTCACAAGTTATTTTGATCTTATAAGAGAATATAACAAGGAGACATACAATGCGTTCCTAGAATCATGGCAAGCCTTTCTTGGTTCAAATTCCATAATGTCTGAACCAAAAAATGCCCAAAACATAATCCGAACTAAATTCAACACCGTTCTGCAAGAAAATCTGAAATCACCCAAAATGGTTGAGAGTCTCAGAAATTTCATAAATACCGATACGGAGCTTGCAGAATACCTAAAACTCAACATTGGTTACAAAATATTTGCCGAAACATATGCAGCGTGGGATAAACTAGTCGAGCCGATTAGAAACTCTGTCAACCGAACGCCATCACAAGTAATCAAAATGGATGGAAACTTTGATCTGCTTCACTACATGTCAGAAAAGGAGACAAAATTCAAAACACCATTGCTTGTTGTTGGGTCTTTGATAAACAGAGAACATATACTTGATCTTTTACCACAAATTAGCATAGTCAGACATTTTTGTGAGCATGGATTTGATGTGTATGCTACCGACTGGAAGACCCCAAGTTCGATTAGCCGCAACATGGATCTTGAGACATTTACGCACGAGTTTTTAGAAAATGCAATAGAAAAAATCAAACAGATTACTGGCGCTCAGCAAGTTTCATTGTTTGGTTATTGCTGGGGAGGAATCTTTGCACTAATCCATGCAACAATCCACCCAGAAAACGTCAAAAACCTAATTCTTCATGCAACTCCCATAGATATGGAAAATGATACAAGCGTTATTGGTGTGTGGGCAAGACATATTGACGTTGAAAAGCTAGTAAGTGTTTTTGGCAGTATTCCTCCATTGTATCTTAATCTGGCTTTTTTAATGAGGAATCCCGTTGAGGCGTTATTAAAATATCCAACTTATTTTAGCCAACCAAGGACTGCTGATGAGATTAATCAGTTTTTTAACATCGAGTCATGGCTTTATGATAGTCCGCCAATTATTGGAAATGTGTTCCTAAAGATAATAGAGGACATTTACAAAAATAACCTTTTGATAAAAAACCAGATGAAATTAGGGGACAAAGTAATTGATCTAAAAAAAATTACAATGCCTTTATTGAATATAATAGGAGAAAAAGACGATCTAGTTCCGCCCCAAACGAGCATGTCTATAATTAATACCGTACCAACTAAAGACAAAAAGGAAATTATTTTTCCAACTGGCCATGTGGGTTTATGCGTTAGCAATAATGCGCATAAAAAATTATGGCCAGAAGTCAGTGAGTGGCTTACAGAAAGATCGTAAGAACTATCTGACAATTAATACTGGGCAGTGAGCTCGTTGGGAAATCCCATTTGAAACACTACCTAGTAAAAACTTATCAAGTCCCGTTCGACCATGTGAGCCCATAATTATTAGATCTATTTTGTGTGATTTTGCAAAAAAGACTAGATATTGTTATTTTTTGAAACCAGTCACGCTTGAAACATCGCATGTTGGATCAATCATCGAATTCAAAGTTTTGTGCTTTTTGCATACCTGCCTTTTCTAAGCAGATACAAAGTTTTGATCATAAACAACATCCAAATTGTCAGCAAGGTAAAAAACAAAATGGCAAAATTAGGCTTTTCCTCAGGGAAAACTATCTTGGTGGGTGGCTCCTCGCTGTCAAAGGGTGAAACCGTTACTATAGCAAGAATTAATGGGATTAGAACAAGGATTGCCAGATTGTAGACCACAGGCCAATTGCCAATTATTGATTTTTATAGCAACAGTAGAATTTTCACTATTGAATATCGTATCAAAATTTCAAATATGAAGAAGCAGATTTATTAAAAATCGATATCACATGTAATAAAACGCACATAAACAATAACTTTGATCTTCAGTGAGGAGATCCTTATGATTCATTTATGTTATGTATTCTTGAAGCTAAATTTCGTAATTAAAAATCAAAACTGAGATTAGACATTCACTTTAAAAACACTCATCATAGATTTTAAGCAATGAACATCAAACAAATTTTAGCTCCTGTGGATGGCTCTGAGAACTCCCTTCGGGCTTTAAAGCATGCCTTGGATCTAGCAAAACAGTGCCAAGCTTCAGTCATAGCGCTCCATGTCATTACCGATATGAGTCTCTTTACTGCAGTTCATGCGATAATAGTGAGTGAGGCCAAGTGGCCAGAATATGTAAAGGATTTAATGAAAGACGTACGAAAATTGGCACAAAAATACACCGTTCCATTTGAAGAGGTGGTAATAGGAGGAAGGGCGGCAGGCTATGATATTGTTACTTTTGCAAATAGTAAGACGACTCAGATAGATGTGATCGTTATTGCAAAAAGGGGTTTGGGTTTTCCAAAAGAAATCTTTTTGGGCAGTACGACTAATTTTGTGTTAAACAAATCTGCAGTGCCAGTATTATTGGTAAAATAGTAACAATTCGATGATTTTTAATTAAATTCTGTATGTACTAACAAGGCTTTATATTTAAAATCAAGCAGAGCGCGTATCTTTTGATTCCAAAAAACATTGCAGAGATGATGACTTGGATGATTCTGATCAAATATCACTTGTGGTAAAAAACGATGACAACAAATGCACTCTGGAATATCACATTAGATCAAAGTCATAGATTTTTTGAGGAATACGTATCCTAATGTTGCGGTTTGCACTTTTTACTCATAACCCATCCCGGCACTGAACAAAACCTGGGGGAATCAAACTAATTGCACAACGCCCCTCGAGGGAATCAATATCTTTTAGTGCTCAAAATTGAACTTGGATTGAATAAATCCTAGTTTTTGGTCTAAGATTGTATTTCAAATCCAAGTGAGTATCAAAAGATACTGACAAAGGCTATGTCTCCACTCCAAAATACCAGAATAAAAGAGTTTTTGGAACAACTGTCATTGTGCCGATACACTGGCTACGTAAAGGAATCTAGCACTCGGTTGTCCTTTTGCTCTATTATTTTATGAGTCCTCTCTAGGTGAGCGTTCAACCCGTCAGAAGAATAGAAGGTGACATTGCACTTCTCACATCGATTGGACATTGTATCATTTTGGATTATTTTGGATAAAACGGAACTGGTGAGCTTGTCACTAGCTTGGATTGACACATTTACGCAACAATGTCTACAAATCATACGACTCCATAGTAAGACTAATGTCTATTGTTGTTTCAATAACTCTATTGAAGGACTTGGAAGAAATTCTCAACAATGCATCGGAGCTGTGCCATGAGGGAGAATTTGCCGAGGCAATAACGCTTTACAACAAGATATTGGACTCTGATCCTGATCATCTGGATGCCATAATTGACAAGGGTGTGGCATTGCAAAACCTGGGTAAATTCAAACAAGCACTCAGATGCTTTGAGAAGGCAACATCGCTTAGTCCAGATAATGTGACTGCCATTCTAAACGAGGGAACCGCATTGCATAGTCTGGGTCGATTTGATGATGCGATACAATGCTATGATCAGGCATTGTTTTTGGACAAAAAATGTGCCATGGCACTTGCGTACAAGGGCCTCTCTTTTGGTGAACAAGGAAAAATGCAAGAGGCGTTATCCTGTTTCAAAAAGGCGCTACAAATAGACAAGAATTATGACATTGCACAAATCTCCAAAGAGATTGCAGAAAAACTGCTAAAGTCTAATCAAGAGACAATGCGCAAAAATTCCTGATCTGTACTGTATTTTGCAAAAGCACTGTGATTTTTTGCCTTGATTTTGAGATGTTGATCAGAACTGATTGCTTGTACCAGTATGTCTGTCATCTGAGGGCTTTGCATTTTTGCCAACGATACTGCCTTGTCAAAGAGGATTTCGGCGTTTTGTGGATATGATGATAAAATCACATCACAGCACTGAATGGATTCATCATAATTTCCAAGCGCCGCCAAGATTCTTTCCATGTGGTATAGCGTTATGTTGTCGTCTGGATTTGATTTGAGAATTTGCCTGCAAATTTCCAGTGCGGCATCATATGCCTTGGTCTTGCGCAAAGACGAGATCTTGTTTACAAGCAATATCTTTTCATTTGGGAATAGTTTTAGGCCCAAGTCATAGCATGCAATTGCCTCTGCATGCTTTTTGAGCTTGCCTAATGCGTACCCTTTGTTGTTTATCGCATCTAGGCTGTCTGGATTTTTTTGCAGAATCTGATCATACAACGAAATTGCATCTTCGAACTGTCTTGATAGAAACAACTGATTTGCCTTGTGTAATTGCACATCTGACATGTCTAAAATACTGTTACGTCGCCAGGGGCGGGCTCTCGCTTTTGGTTCTCATGATATGTGACAAATTCGGCGTGTTGCTCTTTTTGGTGCTCTCGAAGTAATTCTATTGTATCAAACGCATTGTTGCAAATGTAGCATTTTGGCTTGAACTCGTCTGTTAGTGGGAGTACCATAGTATGACTTGGCATTGAGGCTAACTAAACTTTTCAAGTGATAGAATTATCAAATTGTGAGAAATTATTCCACAATGTTAAATACCCTCAAAAATTGCTTTGTGGTATGCAAAGACTAGGAATCCTAGCATCACTAATACTACTAAGTGCTGTACTGGTAGGGCCAATAGGTTTGTCATTTGCTCAAACTGAGACAAACTCTACTAGCACTGAAACATCTACACCGTCTTCAGCACCAACCATGTCAACTCCTACTAAATCTACAAAGCCACTCAGCGACGAAGAAAAGATCAGAATAAAGATTGCAGAAGAAAAGGCAAAGATTGCCAAAAAACATGACGAAAGAACAAAGATGATCAAAGAAAAGTCACTACAAAAAGCAAAGACCATGGATGACTTGCTCGCAGAGAGAATGAATGCACTTGAGGAAAAACGAGTAAAGACAGAAGGAAATATTGCTGAAAAACAAGTCAAGATGGAAACACACATTCAGGAAAAAACTAAAAAAATGGAACAAAAAATGACTGAAAAGAAATCCAAACTTGACGAACAAACGAAGAAAAAAGTAACAAGCTTTGAGGAACGACAGGCAGACGCCAAGAAAAAGTTCGATGAGCGAATGCAAAAACACAACGAGAAATTCGACAAACTCGTCAAGCTCAAGTCCAAAAAGCCTGTTATAGAAACACCACCTGCAGAAGACACTAGTAGTTCTGATACTGGTTCTAGCTCGGCGGATTCTAAATCAACAGAAGCTACTGGTACAAACTCTACCAGCGGAACTCCGTAGGCAGAACAGTAAACTCTTTTTCTTTTGGAAGAATCATTAGTTATTATTTTATAGTATTGGCATTACAATCCTACCATGAAGAACTGGGCGATACTTGTTACATTGGCTTTACTGACGTCAGTTACTCTGGTCCCATACTCGTACGCCGAAGACATTTCAGAGCGTGAGCCAACAACACGAACAGGCCAGAGATGCATTTGACCAAACAAGAGCAGACAGACTAGAGGCGCAAAAACAAAGTGCAGCAGATGTAAAGGCAAAGATGCAAGCAAAGAAAATGCAAGCAGGAAAAGCAATTGAGGAATCAATCGCAGCACGTGAGTCAAAAATCAAAAATGAAGATATTCCACGAGCGGCAGATCTACTCGATCAAGTACATCAAAATGCAAAGGCAGCAATAGATGCACGCAAGTCTTCTGGTGGTCCAAGTGACTCACAAACTGATCTGGAATCACAAAGAGAGAACTTTGCAATGAAGGTAAAATCTCAGAAAGAAAATCTCAAAAAGGCTCCAGCAAAGGACGTCAAAGTAACAATTGATGTTGGTCATAAAGTACCAAAGACACAAAAAGAAATTGGCGCTACAGATCAAAATGCAAAAGAAGCAGCACAAAAGGCAGAAGCAGATAAAGCAGCTGAAATTGCAAAGAAAATGTACGGCTCAATCCACTACAACCGCAAATAGATTTCATAAATTCGTCTATTTCGGTACGTTTCTTTTATATTTACAAATCCTAGACTAGCTAGCAAATGCTACGCGACATTATTGTTGATTCAAAGGCAATAGATAGGGCACTGGCAGGAGAGGAACTCTCGCACAATGATGGTTTAGAATTGATGAATTCTGATAACCAGTTTGTAGTGGGGGCAACAGCTGATTTGGTGAGAAAAAAGCTAGTCGGCAACACTGTGACGTTTGCCGCGTCATACTACATGAATTACACAAATCTTTGTGCAGCTAGCTGTCAGATGTGTGCGTTTTATCGCAAGGGAGATGAATCTGATGCGTATACGTTAACTCCTGAGCAAATAGAAACACGAGTAGCTGCGGCAAAATCCATGGGTGCAACCGAGGTTCATATTGTTGGCGGATTCCATCCAAACTTGCAGCTAGATTATTACGAAAACATGATGAGAGCAATCAAAAAGAACCATCCTGATCTTACTATCAAGGCATTTACTGCAGCCGAGATATTTTTCCTATCAAAGCTTACCAAGACATCAGTCAAGGAGATACTCTCACGCCTAAAGTCTGCAGGCCTAGATTCCATGCCTGGCGGAGGTGCAGAACTATTCCATCCAGAAATTAGAAACCTGATCGTTCGAGGAAAATGTTCAGGACAAGAATGGCTTGATACAATAGAGCAAGCGCACAATCTTGGAATCAAAAGCAATGTCACAATGCTGTATGGCCACATTGAAAAGCCAGAGCACATAATTGATCATCTCATCAAGGTGCGAGAGCTGCAAAAAAAGACTGGCGGATTTATCACGTTTATCCCACTAAAGTTTAGCCTAGATAACACGGAGCTAGAACAAAAACACCAAGTAAATCACGAGTCGTCAGCAATTTATGATCTGAAAATAATTGCACTGTCTAGACTGATGCTTGCAGGCCACCTAAACAACATCTCTGTGTACTGGGTTGCACTGGGAAAGAAGCTTGCTCAGGTGGCGCTCTCTAATGGCGGAAGTGATCTTGTTGGAACTGCATTCTCTGAGGAGATTTACCGAGCTGCAGGAAAACCTACTCATTCATCTGTAATGGAGCTAGCTACGATGGTAAAGGAAATTGGGCTCTCGCCTGCTCAGAGAAACACTTTCTTTAAGATTCTACGCACCTTTTAGGTGTCTGTCAAGAGATTTCATTTTATCGTCTGCTGTTTGCTTTTTGTCCGTTCTGGAATCAATCTTGAGAATTACTTCGACTCGCTTCACTCCCAGTCTATGGATTGTCTCTGTCATGGATTTTGTGGCATCAAAGATTTTTTGAATGTCGTCTGATTCCAGTATTGTTCCCATTGGGGTAGTCTGGTATTTTATCTTGGAATCCTTGATTGACTCGATTGCTCTTGCGATGTAAAAGCTTAGGCTAGGCGAGTCAGTTCCTACTGGATATAGACTGATTTCTGCTGTGACCAATTATGGTGTGATGTGTGGTTTTTAGTTAAAATCTTTAGGATACTTCTGGGGGCTTTTTTTCTAGTGTCTTTGCTCCGCCCTTTTTTCTTCTTGCACCAAAACTTATCAGTACCAGCAAAAATCCCACCCCGGCAAGCATTGCGGCCAAAGTAGAGTATTCTTTGTGGACTCGCTCTTTATTCATCAAATCAAAGGCCTGCTCTTCTGTCATTCCGGCTTGACCTATTGGAACTGTGGAGTTTAGATATGAAATCAGGACAATTCCTACAATTAGCATTGCAAGGCCCCCACTGAGAATTTTTTTGTCCACTAGTACCATTATGCCATTTACACATGTATCATTATTATACAAATCGTGTCACTAAACACTTGTACAAAAAATCAAGATGGCATCATGTTCAGTCTAAACAAATGTAAATTTGTCCTGTCTTATTTGAACAAATGTCTAGTTGCTCTCTGATCATCTTTATGTTTTCAAATTGGTATAGTATATTCGAAGCAAACACAAACTTGACTCAGTCACAAAGGTGGTATTGATGTTTCAAGTGTGCGATGAACCTGTTCAATCGCATCGTGTTTTGCTTCCTCCTATCTCAACTGATTTGTAAACTGAATTTTGGAATCAGGTTCTTTTTTGAAGCCATGTCAAAAAACGTCCTAATTGACTGTTCGCCTTCCCTTCCCATGTTTACTGTGACATCATTTACGTACATTTTGACAAATTTCTCAATTAGGCCTTCTGGCTTGCCGCGACTATATTGCATGGAATACTCTAGTGCATCTTTTTGGTGCTCCAAGCCATACACAATAGAGTCGTGCAGATATTTGTCGAATTTTTGGATGGTCTTTCTATCAAATCGATTACTCATTACGTTGGTGCCAAGAGGAACTGGAAGATTTGTGGTCTGGTCCCACCATTTTCCGACGTCTAGGATTTTTGTTAATTTTTCTGATTCATATGACAGCTGTGTTTCGTGAATTACTAGGCCTGCATCCACTATGCCATCTCGAACGGCTGCTGGAATGTCACTGAACTTCATTTCCACATAGTCGAATTTTCCAATCATTAATTGTAATAGCAGAAAGGCCGAAGTCATTTTGCCAGGAATTGCGATTTTTGATTTGGCGATCTTTTCTTGGGGCATGTCGTTTTTTGCAATAACTATTGGACCGTAACCAATTCCAAAGCTTCCACCGCTTCGCAGTATTGTGTGGTTTGGCAAATATGCGCATGCATGGACTGAGACTGCAGTAACATCAAGCTCGTCTGTTAGTGCTCTTTTGTTTAGCTCCTCAATATCTCCGATGACATGCTGAACTGTAAAATCATCTGACGGTACCTTGCCTGTGAGCATTCCATAGAACATGAATGCATCGTCAGAGTCTGGGGTGTGGCCCACAGTTATCTTCATGTTTTTGGTCTTTTTGGTATGGTAATAATAATTAGGCCATTTTTGCAAGCTGTCGCGTAATGTCCTTTTCAGTCACAAATCCAACAATTCTTTGCTTGTGTGTTACTGCCACACCGTGAACTCTATAGTCCACTAGTATCTTTGCTACCTTGGCGATGCTGGTGTTGATTGATACTGAGATTATTTGTCTAGTCATGATTTGGCCAATCTTGTAGGCCTTGCCAAAGTTTTGGGAAAATACTGCATCTGGTGATTGGTTTGAATGGTACATTGCCGTTTTAAGAAAACTCTTGTAGGTCACAATCCCTACTGGCGTATCAGAGCCATCCTTGACTAGCAGGCGTGAGATTCCACTGTCTAGCATCTTGTATAATGCGTCATATAGAGTGGCTGTGTGTGGAACAAAAAAGCTCCCGACTGACATTATCTCTGAGAGCTTTGTCTCATCTACAATGCTTTGCTCAAAATACTTGACTAGGTCGTGTTTTGTGATAATGCCGATTAGGCCCATCCCGTCTTTGACCCCCAGCGCATTAATTCGAAGCTTTAGCATCAGGTCTGCACAATTTGAAACTGGCGCAAATCTGTCTACTAGTGTCAGCTCACGTGTTCTTTCTAGCGCCAAAACCGATTTGATACTCTTGTCGTTTTCTAGTAATGCCTGGGCAATTCCTTTTTGAGATAGGTGCATTACCTGGTCAGACTCTATTATCAAACCCGAAATGTCAAAATCCAAAATCGTCTCTGTTGCATTATGTATGGTGGCATTTGCATCCATTGCAATTGGGCGCTTCATTAGATCCTCTGCTGTGACTAGTATCTCGTGCCTTGACCTTTGCTTTAGCATTAGAGTGCAGTGATGATTCCACTACGATATAGAGTAGGATGTTCGATTTACCCAAACAAAATTTTCATCGCCAAGCACATAAGGTACGTTTTTGCATTCTGATCATGAACACAATTGATGCATATGCAAATGATTTGTCATTACAACTGGATTATCTGAAAAAATTCAAGCCGCAAAAGACAGTAAAAAATGCTTTCTTTGTTGGAAGTGGGGACTCGTTATGTGCAGCGATGCTTGCAGAAGCATTTTCTAATTATGGTATGAAATCATGCGACCCATTGGAGCTTGCAAAAAACAAAACCATTGCAGACAAAAAACATGCCTATTTTGTATCAATTTCAGGCAATACAATATCGAACGTCAAGGCGGCAAAGTCGGTATTGCGCAAAACCGCAATAACAAAAAACCACACCAGCAAGCTGGCCAAATTATGCAAAAATACTATTCTTCTTGATTATTCTGATTCTGGGATTTTGACTTCTGGAAGTATCGGGTTTTTGGCAAGTGCGCTGACGTGTATTTCCTTGGTGTACAAATTCAAAATTAAAAATGCCAAAAAAATATTCTTAGAAGCATCGACCCAGTCCAAAAAAATCAATCTATGCAATCAGATCTATTTTCTTGGCAGCCAGTACACGTATCCAATTGCAATGTATGCCTCTGCCAAGCTTGGCGAGATTTTGGGCGTTGACTCGCACTATGAAAGAATAGAGCAGTTTTCACATATGGGATTATTTTCTGCAAAGCCTGGCGATACTGTGATTATTCTGGAGCAGAAAAACAAGCACAATTCCAAGCTAGCATCACATTTGCCAAAACTAGGATTGCATGTGTATCATCCGTCGATTAATGGCGATGCAATAGCGCAGGTCTTGTTTTACACTTTTGTCTCGCAGATGAACCCGCTGAAATTGGCACGAAAAAAGAAAATCCGAGATTGTTACTTTGTATCACAAAAGAAAATTCGAGCTGCAAGCTCTGGTATGATCTATTAGCTATCAAAACCTGATCGGACAGAAATAAGGTTTAATACACCTCCGAAAAAAACTCAATCAAATATGAAGTACAAGGCAACAGAGCAGATCCTAAAGATCATCAAAAACAAGGAAAACATCCGCAACTTTGGTGTAATTGCTCACGTAGACCATGGAAAGACAACCATGAGTGACAACCTACTAGGATATGCAGGAATTATCTCTCCTCAGGCAGCAGGACGTGCACTAGCCTTGGATTCCATGAAGCTTGAACAAGACCGTCAGATGACAATTGTGCAGGCAAACGTTACACTGCTCTTTGAAAAAGACAGTAAGGAATATGTCGTAAACATGATTGACACACCCGGTCACATTGACTTTACAGGACGTGTCACCAGAAGCCTTAGGGCAATCGACGGTGCGGTTGTGGTATCAGACTCTGTAGAAGGAATTATGACTCAGACTGAAACTGTAACTAGACAAGCGCTAGAAGAGCGAGTGCGACCAGTATTATACATCAACAAAATCGACAGACTCATCAAAGAGCTGAGATTGACGCCAGACAAAATGCAAGAATGGCTTGCAAATATCGTTTCTACTTTTAATGGACTAATTGATACCTATGCAGAACCTGAATACAAGGAAAAGTGGAAGGTCTCAATTCAGGACGGCTCGGTATCATTTGGCTCTGCAAAGGACAGATGGGGCTTTAACATTGATGTAATGAAGGAAAAAGGAATTTCATTTAAGGACATTTACGCAGCATATCAAGACGGAGCAAACGTGGATGACTTGGCAAAGAAGGCACCACTGGCAGAAGCAGTACTTGGAATGGTTGTAAAGCACCACCCACCGCCACACGTCGCACAAAAGTACAGAATTCCAAAAATCTGGAAAGGTGATTTAGAATCCAACATTGGCAAAGCAATTCTGAATTGCGATGACAATGGTCCTGCAGTAATGATGATTGTAAACATGGCAATGGATCCTGCAGCAGGTCCGGTAGCAATTGGACGATTATTCTCTGGCACACTAAAAGACGGAATGCCAGTACACCTGATTGATACTAAACGAGAGGGAAAAATCCAATCCGTGAACTTTTTCATGGGTAACCAGAGAGAAATGGTCGGGGAACTGGGAGCAGGAAACATTCCTGCGTTGCTTGGATTAACTGAAGCACGAGCAGGACAAACACTATCAACTGTTAAAGACGTTGCAATCTTTGAAGGAATCAAATATGTCTCAGAGCCTGTCGTGCAAATCGCAGTCGAAGCAAAATATCCTAAAGATCTGCCAAAGCTAGTCGAGGCACTGCGAAGAATCACAATTGAGGATCCAAACCTTGTAGTAAAAATCAACGAAGAGTCTGGCGAAACAGTAATCGCAGGAATGGGCGTGTTGCACCTAGAAATTGCTACATCACTAATTGCTGATGCTGGCGTGCAAATAGTAACATCACAGCCACTCATCAACTATAGAGAGACTATCCAAAATGAATCTGAAGTGGTAATGTCAAAATCACCAAACAGACACAACAAGATTTTCATGAAGGTAGAGCCACTAGAACCAGAAATTGCAGACATGATTCGTGCAGGACAATTATCAGAGATGAAAGACAAAAAGGAAATGGAAAACCTTCTCAAATCAAAGGGCTGGGATACCGATACTGCAAAACGTGTAATGAGATTTGACTCGCGAGGAAACATCATGATCAACGGAACCAAAGGCGTCCAGTTTATTCAAGAATCATCGGATTCTATTCTGTCTGGATTTGACGAAGTGATGAAGGAAGGGCCGCTTGCAAGAGAACAGGTGAGAAACTGCAAGTTCACATTTACCCACTTTGTTCCCCACGAGGACACTGCACACAGAGGTCTATCACAATTATCGCCAGCATCAAGACGTGCATGCATGGCAGCAATGCTCAAGGCAAACCCAATTCTGCTAGAACCAATGCTGGGCATAGAAGTCAGAGTGCCACAAGACATGATTGGTAATGTTGCAACCGTACTTTCTGGAAAACGCGGCAAGGTACTAGACATGCAACAAAAAGGCGTCACTAGTATCATTACTGGTGAGATTCCGGCTTCTGAGACATTTGATATCTCAGAGGTAATGAGAGGCCAGACTGCTGGAAAGGCAATGTGGAACACTCACTTTAAGGCCTGGACTCCAATGCCAAAATCAATCCAAGCAAACCTGATTGCTGATACTCGAAAGAGAAAGGGTCTTTCACCAGAGCCACCAACAGCTGATGAGTTCATAGATAAAGAGTAAAAAAAGCAATCCCCACACTCCTTCGTAATTTTAGGATAGTTTTCGTTAGTAACTAGATTATGATGTGGATTAGGATTTGTTGGAAATTGCTTAAGTTCAATACGAAAATAATTATTCTGTGACATTACGAGGCAAGCAAACCCATTACAACGTAAAATTATTCTGGTTTGTTATTTTGTATTTTTCATTATTGACTTGATGTTCTTTGAAAGCTCTGAATTGATTGTTAAATCTTTGTGATGCTCTTTTACGTGCTCTAACGTGATCTTTAGTAATTCATCTTCGGATTCCGCAGTCGCAGACCAGCCACAGGTCTTTCCAGCATCTTTACAGCTAATGCTTTTTCCCATATTGGATTCCAAGTCTTGAACTATATTTTGTTTATCTATTGCTAGATGTATTGTTTGTTCTTATTTTTTGCATATTACATTCGAAATCTACTGTCAAGAGCATAGATTGTGCTAATCAGTCAATCTGTCTTTTTTATAGTTGGATTTGTCATGGAAATAATGCTAAGAATTGATACTGTAATTCGCAATGCGCATCTGACACAGATAAAGACAAAGCTAGAGCAGGCCGGAATCCAAAACTATTCCATATCTGAGACGAATTCTAATTCAAAATTGTCCAGCTCGTCTTTTTACATTCCACGATCAACGCTACAAATAATCTGCAAAAACTCGCAAAAAGATCTAGTCATAGAGGCAATCTCTTCTGGGGATGAGGGTGGGCTCATCTATGTCAACCACCTCACGCCAGTAATCACACTAAATCAGAAAAACTAGTCCTGTGTTTTCCAACAAAACACGTCTCACATATTATGCTGTCTAGTCTTTTCATCGCAAACTCGATTTGCTTTTTGTCCAGTCTACCATGTTGTATGGTGTTGAGCAGCTTTTCCCTGTCAATTGGCTCAAATTCTGCACTGCAATTGCATGAACACTGACATTTCACGGCCTGATCCACAAAATACGGCCTAAAATCTATTGAGAATAATTTATAATGGATTTTACAGCCATACCAAAAACAATGGGCCTATTCAAGAAAAAACAGGAAACAAACGAAACCAAATGCAAGACTTGCGGAATGGAGCTGCACGACCCAGAACGACTAAAACGTCACATAAACAAGGCTCACGGACACCTACCTGCCAAGAAAATGACCGACGAAGGCGGCGGGGGCCTCTGGTAACTTATTGAACCAAGACCTTTTCTCGCATCTCTAGATCGACTTTCTCAATTTGCAAGATTTCAGATTCTTTGATCATTCCATGATACATCTTTGTGGTAACAACCATGTTCTGGTATTATGCCAAAACAGCATAATAGAGATATGTTGTTCAATATATCCACACACTGCATGGAGTTTGTTCGAAAAATATCGCAGGATGATTTTGTCATAATTACAAATCGACTCAAGGCCGACTTTAACGTCAGATTCTATAATGCAGAAGAGCCGTCAATCATGGAATCATTTAGAATTCACACCAGAGTAAGGGACATCAAGGCCTCATACCACAAAAACGGAACGCTGGTAATTCGAGGAGACTCAGCAACACCGGAATACCAACACGTTCTGGATGTGATATCTAGTGTACTAGATTATGCGTGACATTTACAAGTGGTGAATTTTTGCCAAAACTCATGTCGCAGGTGTGGCTTGGTGGAATCTATCTCAAAGAAGAAGGTGGATACAAGCTGGTACTGCGTGCATTACACCACTACAAAAAAAGACTGCGCAACATCAGAAAATCCCCAGAAATCAAGGATGCGCCAATGTTTGCACAGGTAATAGAGCAAGAAGCAATGAAATCCTACAAACAAGCTGACTCGATAATTACAAAAATCAGTGATGGCCTGCAAAACCCAGAATCACTAAAAACCATAGAACCTGACGTAGCAGTAATTGAAAAAGCGCTTACGTGTTACCAATCCGACATTACTAAAATAAACTCTGATGCGTTTTATTCCGAGCTAATCACAGACAAAAGTTCCGCAGAACAAGACCTAGACAAGATAAAATCAGCACTGGAAAAAATCACGTCCTACTGTTAATATGAAAAAGATTGCAAAATGCACCAGGTGCAATAACATGTTTGAGATCAAGGACATTTACACAATACAACAGTTCCAGTACAGAAAAATCCCTCCATATTCATGGTGCGTGGACTATTTTGCAAAAAAGGGGATTGGTGAATGGGATTCGTTTTGCGAGTCTTGCATAATATTCTACCAAAAAGAGTCATTGGACTCGTACCAAAAATAACGTTATATCGGCATATTTTCAAACAAAAACAATGAAGTCAAACATCTATGCTCCAGGAAATAGACGAACAATAAACCCAAACTGGTTTACAGGCCCCGTACACATGAAAGACATCTCTTCTACCATACAATCAAAGGGCCACGACATGTACCACGTTTATTTCAAAAACAAAGCCAAGACAAAACTACACCAGCATAACGGCAACCAAGTTCTGATTGTAACATCTGGCAATGGCAGCCTCGAGTTTTTCAAAAAGATTGGCAATAAAAAATCAAATTTTGGGATAAAAAAGACCAGCACGACAAAACTTGTCTCTGGTGATATCGCATACATTCCAAAAAACACGCTTCACACTCACGGATCTACGTCAAGGAAAACATTTTCACACATTGCTATTAACATCATACCAAACAAGGCCAACAAATACCAAACCATATGGTATGACTCTGACTTTGCCAGCCATGCATTTGGTATAGTTTAGTTTTATCAAAAGATCACTGATGATTTATTCCAAGTGTTTATCAGTCTGAAAACGCTTGTTCTGGCTAGATTTGAAAAATTCACTACTGGTACTATCCTACATTATTCTTGTTGTATCGTTTGGGGCTGCGTTTGCCGCAACCGCCCCCGATCCGCCCACAAACCCTAGTGCTACTGCCGTCTCTTCCACACAGGTAAACATCTTCTGGAGTCCCCCCGCAAACGACGGAGGTGGAGCAATCACTGGTTACAAAATAGAATACAAGATTGGCTCTGGCAGCTATTCAATTTTGGTTGCAAACACTGGCAGCCAATCTGTGACATATTACTCCCATACAGGACTAACATCCGGCAACACATACACGTACAAAATCTCTGCAATTAACTCAATTGGTACTGGCAATCCATCAGCCGAAGTATCTGCCACACCATCCTCATCATCAACTGGAACACTACCTGGCGCTCCTACAAATCTAGTTGGAGTTGCAGCGTCCCCAACTCAGGCAAATCTATCTTGGACTGCGCCCGCAAACTCTGGCGGCTACCCAATTACAGGATACAAAATTGAATACCGAATCGGCTCTGGCAGCTACACCACATTAGCCGATAATACACTAAACACAACACCGACATATTCTCACACCGGTCTTACCACAAACCAAGTTTACCTGTACAGGGTGTATACTGTTACAGCGTTTGGCACCAGCACCCAGCCCTCAAACGAGGTGGTAGTCCAGCCAACTTCATCGTCAGCGCTTACTGCTCCTGGCTCGCCAACAGGCCTTGGAGCAACAGCAGTTTCTCCAACCCAAGTAAACTTGTCTTGGTCTGCACCATCAAATAACGGCGGCTCACCAATCGCTGGATACAAAATTGAAGCAAAGTCTGGCTCTGGCAGCTATTCTAATCTAGTATCAAACACTGGCAATTCTGCAACAAGCTATTCGCATACCGGACTGACAA
>Ga0194120_10002858_pt1 | contig 29037 bp, 25 predicted proteins | sample TA2MahCa65mmetaG_FD_148642 | JGI IMG/M metagenome (GOLD analysis project Ga0194120, IMG submission 148642) | Freshwater microbial communities from Lake Tanganyika, Tanzania - TA2015019 Mahale Deep Cast 65m | ecosystem: Environmental > Aquatic > Freshwater > Lake | place: Tanzania: Lake... | reverse complement strand
CACCACGTCGGCGGCCACGACCAGCGCGCGGCCGCCGGCCGAAGCCGCGTCCGCGCCCGCGAGCAGCGCGCCCAGACCCATTCGCGTCGACGCGCCGAGCTCGAGCGACCGCAGCGTCCTCGGCAGATCGAGCGCCGCGGCCAGCGTCGCGGCGTTGAGCTTCTCCGCGTACGGCGGGCTCGTGGTCGCGAAGATCAGCGTGTCGATGTCGCTTGCGCCGCGCACCGCGTCGCGCGCGGCCTCGACGCCCATCGAGACGGCGTCCTCGTCGTAGCTCGCGACGGTCCGCTCGCCCTTGCCCGCGCCCATCGCGGCGCGTTGCAGGCGGTTGTACGGCAGATAGCTCCCGTAGCGCGTGATCCCGGCCAACTCGGCTCCTCCTCGGGAATTCTAGTCGCCGCGCATCTTACATGTCGCGGCGGGTCAATTCACGCTGTCGGCCGAGCCTCCGTCGATGCGCAGATTGGAGCCGTTCACCGAGCGAGAGAGCGGGCTCGCGAGCCAGGCGACGAGATTCCCGACGTCCTCGGGCGTGCAGGCCGAGCCCGATGGGTTCTCGCGCAGGCGCGCCTCCGACAGGCGCTCCAACACCTCGCGTGTGGCGATCAGCCCCGGGCTGACCAGGTTCACCGTCACGCCGCTCCCGGCGAGCTCCTTGGCCAGGCTCACCGTCATGTTCGGCAGCGCCGCCTTCGACGCGTAGTAGTGCGGCATTCGCGCGGCCGGCCGGCTCGAGCCGATCGTGCCGACGAAGATCACCCGGCCAAAGCCGCGCGAGCGCATTCCCGGGACGAACGCCTGCGTGAGTCGCACCGCGGAGAGCACGTTCTTCTGGTAGATCGAGAGCCAGTCGCCCGTCGAGCCGTCGAGCCAGCCGGGCCCCTCCGCGACGCCGTAGTTGTTGACCAGAACGTCCACGTGGGGGACCGCGTGCAGGGCTGCCTCGACCGCGCGCGCCGCGCCCTCGTCGCTGGTGATGTCGCCCGAGACGCCATCGGCCCGGCCGCCCGCGGCGCGGATCTCGGCGACCACGCGCTCCGGCTCGTCCGGGCGAAAGCCGTGCACGAGCACGTGCGCGCCCTCGCGCGCGAGCACCTTCGCGATGCCCTCGCCGGTGCCGCGGTAGCTGCCCGAGACGAACGCGATCCTTCCCGCGAGCTCCAGATCCATCAGCTCCTCCTGCGGCGCAGCAACGAGACCAGCGCGAGCGCGGCGAACGCCGCACCCGCAGCGAACGGCGCGCTCGCACCGTACGCGTCCCAGAGCCAGCCGGCGAACGGGCTCGCGGCGAGAATCGTCACGCCGGTCACGAGGTGGAAGACGCCGAAGGCCGTGCCGTGAAGCTCGGGCGGCGCGCTGTCCGCGACGAGCGCCGCGAGCAGGCCCTGCGACAACCCGAGGTGGAGGCCGAAGAGGGCGACGCCGAGCGCGGCTCCGACGAGGCCGGCCGAGAACGCGAGCACGAGCTCGCTCGCGACCAGAACCGCGCAGGCCAGCGCGAGGAGCCGCGTGCGGTCGATTCGGTCCGAGAGCGCGCCCGCCGGGTACGCCGAGAGCATGTACACGGCGTTCATCAGCACCAGCACGAGCGGGCCGAGCGTCGCGCGAAGCCCGACGGAGCCTGCGCGCAGGATCAAGAACGCCTCGCCGAAGCGCGCGAGCGCGAGCAGCGCGGTGATTCCGAGCACGCGCAGATACGGCGCGCCGAGTCTGCGCAGGCTCGCCAGCTCGAGCGGCGCTCGGCGCTCGGCCGCGGCTCGCGTCTGGTCCGGCTCGGAGACGCCGAACGCGAGCAGCGCAACCGCGATGAAGGCCGGCGCGACCGCGATCCAGAACACGGCGCGGAAGTCGTCGTGCAGCAGCGCCATGCACGCGACCGCGAGAAGCGGCCCCGCGAACGCGCCGACCGTGTCGAGCGCCTGGCGAAGCCCGAAGCTCGCGCCGCGAAGCTCTCCCGGCGCGAGCTCGGCGATCAGCGCGTCGCGCGGCGCGCCGCGGATCCCCTTGCCGACGCGGTCCACGAAGCGCGCCGCGATGACCCAGGAAAGTGTCGGGGCGAGCGGGAAGATCGGCTTGGAGAGCGCCGCGAGACCGTACCCCGCGAGCGCAAGCGGCTTGCGCCGGCCGATCCAGTCGGAGAAGGCGCCGGAGAAGAGCTTGGTGATCGAGGCGGTCGCCTCCGCGATGCCTTCGATCCAGCCGACGGCCAGCAGGCTCGCGCCAAGCGTCCCCACCAGGTAGAGCGGCAGCAGCCCGTGGATCATCTCGGACGAGACATCCATGAACAGGCTCACCCCCCCGAGCGCCCAGATGCTCGCGGGGATGCGTTTGCGGGAGTTGCCGCCTGCGGGGCCCACGGTCCACACTGTGCCATGCGACTCAGACAGATTGCGCTCGTCGCGCGCGACCTCGAGCCGGTTCTGGCGGATCTGTGCGAGGTGCTCGGCGCGGAGGAGTGCTTCCGCGACCCCGGGGTGGCCGAGTTCGGGCTGCACAACGCGTTGCTCGCGATCGGCACGAGCTTCCTCGAAGTCGTCTCGCCGGTGCGCGAGGGCACGACGGCCGGGCGGTTGCTCGAGCGCCGCGGCGGCGACGGCGGCTACATGGTGATCGTGCAGACCGACGACCTCGCGGCCGACCGCAAGCGGATCGACGAGCTCGGCATTCGCGTCGTCTGGCAGGTGAAGCTCTCCGACGCGGCGACGATGCACCTGCACCCGCGCGACGTCGGCGCGGCGATCCTCTCCTTCGACCAGATGACCCCGCCCGAGTCGTGGCGCTGGGCGGGCCCCGATTGGCAGAAGCACGTGCGCGCCGACGGCGCGCGCGCGATCGCGGGTGCGGAGCTGCAGAGCCCGGATCCCGCGGCGCTGGCGACGCGCTGGGGGCAGATCTTCGCTCGCAAGCCGGTCGGCCGGAGCGATGGAAGCCTCGAGATCCCCCTCGACGCCGGAACGCTGCGCTTCGTGCGCGCCAGCGACGGGCGCGGCGAGGGCGTCGGCGGCGTCGACATCGCGGTTCCCGATCCGGTCGCCGCGCTCGCGCGCGCGAAGGCGCGCGGCTTGCGGGTCTCCGGTGACACCGCCGAGATCTGCGGAACGCGGATCCGGCTGGTCGCCGGTCGCTAGCCGCGCGTGAGTGCGCTCGAGGCCGCGCTCGCACGGGCGCCCCGTGTCGCGCTCGGCCATCTGCCGACACCGCTCGAGCCGCTCGACGGCTTGAGTCGCGCGCTCGGACCCGGCCCGCGAGTCTTCGCGAAGCGCGACGACTGCACCGGGCTCGCGCTCGGCGGGAACAAGGTGCGCAAGCTCGAGTTCCTGCTCGGCGAGGCGATCGCGGCCGGCGCAGACACCGTGATCACGACCGGCGGCGTTCAGTCCAACCACGCGCGTCAGACCGCGGCCGCCGCCGCGAAGCTCGGCCTGCGCTGCGAGCTCGTGCTGCCGCGGATGGTCGCTGGCCGCGACCCTGCCTACGAGACGAGCGGGAACCGGCTGCTCGACGTCTGGCTCGGCGCGCGCGTGCAGATCGTCGATCGGCCTGCCGACGTGATCGGCGCGGTGCAAGAGATCCAGGCCGCAGCCGTAGCGCGCGGCGGAAAAGCCGTCTTCATCCCCGCCGGCGGCTCGACTCCGACCGGCTGTCTCGGCTACGCGGCCGCCGCGCTCGAGCTCGCCGCGCAGCTCGACCGCGAGCGGCTGCGCGTCGACGCGATCGTGCTCGCGGTCTCGACCGGCGGAACGCTCGCGGGGCTGCTCGTCGGGCTCGAGGCGCTGGGCCTGGCGATCCCCGTGATCGGGGTCGGCGTCTACGCGCCGGCCGCGCAGGTTCGCCCCGCGGTTCGCGACCTGGCCGAGAAGACCCGCGGATTTCTGGGCGGCGCCGCGCTTCCGGACGCGCGCATCGACCTGCGCGACGACTGGCTCGGGCCCGGCTACGGGCTCCCGACAGAGGCGCTGCGCGAGGCTCTGGCCGTGACGGCCGGAAGCGACGGGCTGCTGCTCGACCCGGTCTACACCGGAAAGGCGATGGCCGGGCTGATCGCGCTGAGGCGGGGCGGGGGCCTGCCGGGATCGAACGTCCTGTTCTGGCACACCGGCGGCGCTCCCGGCCTGTTCGCGTACCCGGAGCTCGCACCCGCCGGTGACGCCAGTCACAGCCCGGACCCGGGTCCCGCGCGATAAACGAGCCGTGCCTACGACCGACCTCCGGAGGGGCAGTCGCTTGGGTCCCGAGAAGATCCTGCTCGCGCTCGCCGTCGCGCTCGGACTGCTGACGGCCGCCCTCTCGTTCTAGGGGCCGCCCGCGCCGCTCGCGGAAATCTGTCCCGCGCGGAGAGAGTTCTGTTGACAGCGCGCCGTGCGCGTCCTGGACACCACCGCTGACACAAAGCTGTGGAACGTCACAGTGTGTCCTCGCGCCGAGTGACTCATGACGTGTGTCTGCGTCGCGAGTCCTCGGCGAGTCACATCCATTGGGGGGTACTTGATGAATCGGTTCGCCGTGTCCTTGATTCTCGTTCTGGGTCTTGCCGTCCATGGCTCTGCGAGCGGGGCGCAGATCGACGTCTTCCTGATCAGGTGCGATCTGCCGAACTCGATGTGCGCGTCGCCGAGTACGAACCTGTTCGGCCTGAGCGTCAACAACAACGGCGGCGCGAATCTCGGGGCGGTCAACCTTCTGACTTCAGGAAATCTGACGAGCATGACGCTGAATCCTCTGAACACCGGGATCAGCGTCGGCGACAGCTCATTCACGATCGATCCGCTCTCGATCGGTCTGAACTTCGCGATCATCAGCAACGCCAGCGCCGCGGGTACGATCGCTGCGGCGGGCGCGCAGGGTGTGCTGCTCGCGATCCTCACGAGGTCGAGCGGCCCTGTGACGCTGGTCGGGCCCGAGGTCGAGGCGGGTCAGGACGCGGTCTTCGACAACAACCTCGTCGCAATCACGAACTACACCATCACCGTGGTGCCCGAGCCATCGACCACGCTTCTGCTCGGGATCGGGCTCGCGGCGCTGGCGCTGCTGCGGCGGGCGGCGTAGCAGGCGAGGGGACTACGCTGGCTCGTAGCCGAGATTCGGCGCGAGCCAGCGCTCGACCTCTTCGATCGGGACGCCGCGGCGCGCGGCGTACTCGGCGACCTGGTCGCGGCCGATCCTGCCGACGCTGAAGTAGCGCGACTTCGGGTGCGCGAAGTAGAGCCCCGAGGCGCTCGCGGGCGGGGTCATCGCGAAGCTCGAGGTGAGCTCGATCCCGATCTCGTCCGGGTGCAGCAGCTGCCAGAGCGCGGACTTTCCGGTGTGATCGGGGCAGGCCGGGTAGCCCAGCGCAGGCCGGATGCCGCGGTACTTCTCGGCGATCAGGTCCTCGAGCGAGAGCGACTCGTCGCGCCCGTAGCCCCACTCGCGCCGCGCCTTCCTGTGCAGCCACTCCGCGAAGGCCTCGGCGAGCCGATCGGCCAGGGCCTTCACCATGATCGCGTCGTAGTCGTCGAGCTCGGCCTCGAAGCGGCGCACGATCGCGTCGCTGCCGAGCCCGGCGGTGACGGCGAACGCGCCCAGGTAGTCGCGCGCGCCGCTCTCGCGCTTCGCCACGAAGTCGGCCAGGCACAGACACGGGTCGGTGTCGTTGGTAGGCCGCTGCTGGCGCAGCATGGGGAAGCGCGCGACCTCGGTTCTGCGGGACTCGTCGCCGAAGAGCACCAGGTCGTCGCCGTCGCTGCAGGCGGGCCAGAAGCCGTACACGCCGCGGGCGCGCAGCTCGCCGCCGTCGATCAGCTTGCGCAGCAGCGCGCGGCCCTCGTCGTAGAGCTTGCGCGCGGCGGCGCCCTGGGTGCGGTGCTCGAGGATCGCCGGGAAGCGGCCCTTGAACTCCCAGGCGGTGAAGAAGAAGGTCCAGTCGATCAGCTCGGCGAGCTCGGCCAGCGGCACGTCGTCGAGCACGCGCCGGCCGAGGAACTCCGGAACGCTGATCTCGCCCGCGCCGAACTCGAGCTTCGGCGCGCGCGCTCGCGCGTCCGGGAGCGCCACGAGCGGGCGCTCCATGCGCGAGGCGTGCGCGAGCCGCAGCCGCTCCTGCGAGGCGCGGTTCGCGCGGTCGAACTCGGCGCGCTTGCCCGCGTCGAGCACGCCCGAGAGCGCGGCCACGACGCGCGAAGCGTCCTGCACGTGCACGGTCGGCCGCTCGTACTGCGGCGCGATCCGCACCGCCGTGTGCTGCGTGGACGTGGTCGCGCCGCCGATCAGCAGCGGCAGCTCGAAGCCCTGCCGCTGCATCTCCTTCGCGACGTGCACCATCTCGTCGAGCGAGGGCGTGATCAGGCCCGAGAGGCCGATCGCGTCGCAGCGCTCCGCGAGCGCGGTCTCCAGGATCTTCGCGGCGGGCACCATCACGCCGAGGTCGATCACCTCGTAGCCGTTGCAGGCGAGCACCACGCCGACGATGTTCTTGCCGATGTCGTGCACGTCGCCCTTCACGGTCGCGAGCACGATCTTCCCCGCCGAGCGGCTGCCCTGCTTGTCCTTCTCCATGAACGGCTCGAGCCAGGCGACCGCGCGCTTCATCGCGCGCGCACTCTTCACGACCTGCGGCAGGAACATCTTTCCGGCGCCGAACAGGTCGCCGACGATCTTCATGCCGTCCATCAACGGGCCTTCGATCACGTCGAGCGGGCGCGGCAGCGCGAGTCGCGCCTCCTCGACGTCGACCTCGATGAAGTCCACCAGCCCGTGCACGAGGGCGTGCGCCAGACGCTGCTCGACCGGCGCTTCGCGCCAGGCCAGATCGACCTCGCGCTTCTTGCCTGCGCCCTTCACGCGCTCGGCGTACTCGACCATCCGCTCGGTCGCGTCCGGGCGGCGGTCGAACAGGATGTCCTCGACGTGCTCGAGCAGCTCGCGCGGGATGTCCTGGTAGACCGCGAGCTGTCCCGCGTTCACGATGCCCATGTCCATTCCCGCGCGAACCGCGTGGTACAGGAAGGCGGAGTGGATCGCCTCGCGCACCACGTCGTTGCCGCGGAACGAGAAGGACAGGTTCGAGACGCCGCCCGAGATCTTCACTCCCGGCAGTGTCGCCTTGAGGATTCGCGTCGCCTCGATGAAGTTGATCGCGAAGCGCGCGTGCTCCTCGATCCCGGTCGCGATCGCCAGGATGTTCGGGTCGAAGACGATGTCCTCGGGCGGAACGCCGACCTGCTCGGTCAGCAGCCGGTAGGCGCGCGTGCAGATCTCGACCTTGCGCTCGACCGTCTCGGCCTGGCCCGCCTCGTCGAAGGCCATCACCACGACGCCCGCGCCGTAGCGGCGCGCCTGCCTCGCCTTGGCCAGGAAGTCGGCCTCACCTTCCTTCAGCGAGATCGAGTTCACGATCGACTTGCCCTGCAGGCACTTCAGCCCCGCCTCGATCACGCTCCACTTGGAGCTGTCCACCATCACGGGCAGGCGCGAGATCTCGTCGTCGGCGGCGATCTGGTTCAGGAAGCGCGTCATCACGGCTTCCGAATCGATCATGCCCTCGTCCATGTTCACGTCGAGGATGTTCGCTCCGCCGCGTACCTGATCGAGCGCGATCGCGGCGGCGGCCTCGAAATCGCCCGCCTTGATCACGCGCTCGAACTTCTTGCTGCCGGTCACGTTGGTGCGCTCGCCGACCATCACGAACGGGATCTCGGGCGAGAACGTGAAGCTCTCGAGGCCGCTGTAGCGGGAGCGCTTCTCGGCGAAGACCGGGACCCGGCGCGGCGGAAGGCCCGCGACGGCCGCGGCGATCTGGCGGATGTGCTCGGCATTGGTGCCGCAGCAGCCGCCGACCAGGTTCACGAAGCCCGACTCGGCGAACTCGCGCAGCAGTCGCGCCATGATCTCGGGCGTCTGGTCGTACTCGCCGAGCACGTTGGGCAGTCCGGCGTTGGGGTGGACGGAGGTGAAGGTGTCGGCGAGCGACGAGAGCTCCTCGACGTACGGGCGGACCTCTTCCGCGCCGAGCCCGCAGTTCAGGCCGATGGCCAGGGGTCTGGCGTGCGCGACCGAGGTCCAGAACGCGTCGAGCGTCTGGCCCGAGAGGTTGCGCCCGCTCTTGTCCGAGAAGGTGACCGAGATCATCACCGGCACGCGCCGGCCCGACGCCTGGAACACGTCTTCGATCGCCACGATCGCGGCCTTCGCGTTCAGCGTGTCGAAGATCGTCTCGATCATCAGCACGTCGGCGCCGCCTTCGAGAAGCCCGCGGACCTGGGTCGCGTACGCGTCGCGCACCTGGTCGAACGTCACCGCACGAAACGCCGGGTCGTTCACGTCGGGGCCGAGCGAGAGCGTCTTCGGCAGCGGCCCTAGATCTCCGACCACGAAGCGCGGCTTGCCCGGATCGATCGCGCTCCACTCGTCGGCCGCGCGCCGCGCGATGCGCGCGGCTGCGACGTTCAGCTCCAGCGCGATCGGCTCGAGCCCGTAATCCGCGAGCGAGATCGACGAGCCGTTGAAGGTCGCGGTCGTGATCAGGTCGGCTCCGGCCTCGAGATACTCGCGGTGCACGCCCAGAATCACGTCGGGGCGAGAGAGCGCGAGCACGCCGTCGTGGCCCTTCAGGTCGTGGGAATGCCCCTTGAAGCGTTCGCCGCGCGTGTCGGACTCGGAGAGGCCCCGGCTCTGCAAGAGCACACCCATCGAGCCGTCGAGCACGAGGACGCGTTCGGAGAGCAGCTTGCGCAGGAGGGAGTCGGGGTTGGGGGCCACGGTCCTTTGCATGTTACCTTGGCCCGTCGGGGAGGAAAGGCCGTTGGCGAGAGCGAAGCGCGTCGGGGCGGAGCCGTCCGGCATTCGCCGGGACTTCGGCGTGGACGCGCGCGGGCTCGAGTCGGTCTTTGCAACGGCGCTCGCCCGGCCGATCGACTTCGCGGACGTCTTTTTCGAGTACACCACGCGCGACGCGGTCTCGATCGAGGAGGGCCTGGTCAAGTCCGGCGCCCGCGCGGTCGAGCAGGGGGTCGGCGTGCGCGCCCAGGCCGGCGAGCGCCAGGGCTACGCGCACGCGGACGAGATCTCGCTCGAGAGCGTGAAGCTCGCCGCGGGAACCGCGCGCGCGATCGCCGAGGGTCCGGCGCGCGTGCAGGCGGTCGCGCTTCGCCGCCCCGCGCAGCCCGCGTTCGACCTCTACAGCCTGCGCGAGTCGCCGACCGCGGCGCCGATCGACACGAAGGTGCGTCTGCTCCAGGAGATCGACGCCTACGCGCGCTCGCGCGATCCGCGCATCGCGCAGGTCATGGCGAGCGTCGCTTGCGAGGAGCGCAACCTGATGATCGCCGCCAGCGACGGCACCTGGGTCGCCGATCGGCAGCCGCTGGTGGTGCTTCGCGTGCAGGTGATCGCCGCCTCGGGCGCGCGCCGCGAGTCCGCATCGCAGGGCACGGGCGGGCGCATCGCGTACGCGCGGATCGGCGACCCCGCGACCTGGAAGCCGCTGGTCGACGAGGCGGTTCGGATCGCGCTCACGAACCTAGACGCGGTGAGCTGCCCCGCGGGCACGATGGACGTCGTGCTCGGCCCCGGCTGGCCGGGAATCCTGCTCCACGAGGCGGTCGGCCACGGGCTCGAGGGCGACTTCAACCGCAAGAAGACCTCGGCCTTCGCGGAGCGGCTCGGCCAGCGCGTGGCCTCGCCCGGCGTCACGGTCGTGGACGACGGCACGCTTCCGGGTCGGCGCGGCTCGCTGAACGTCGACGACGAGGGCACGCCCACCGGGCGCACCGTGCTGATCGAGGACGGGATCCTGGTCGGCTACATGCAGGACCGGCTGAACGCGCGGCTGATGGGCATGAAGCCGACCGGAAACGGAAGGCGCGAGAGCTACCACCACCTGCCGATGCCGCGCATGACCAACACCTTCATGCTCGCGGGCCCGGACGATCCGGCCGAGATCCTGCGCTCGGTGAAGAACGGCCTGTACGCGGTCTCGTTCGCCGGCGGCCAGGTCGACATCACCAGCGGCAAGTTCGTCTTCTCGGCCAGCGAGGCGTACCGGATCGAGGACGGCCGGATCGGCGCGCCTGTGAAGGGCGCGACGCTGATCGGCAACGGACCCGACGCGCTGCTGCGCGTGTCGCGAATCGGAAGCGATCTGGCGCTCGACCCGGGGATCGGAACCTGCGGCAAGGACGGTCAGGGCGTGCCGGTGGGGGTGGGCATGCCGACGATCCGCATCGACGGGCTCACCGTCGGCGGGACCGAGGGCTAGCGTGGACGAGCTTCGCGATGCCGCACTGCACGCGCTCGACTGCGCGCGCAAGGCCGGCGCGTACGCCGCCGACGTGGCGATCAGCCAGGGCGAGAGCTTCGAAGCGCGCGTGCGCGGAGCGGCGATCGACTTCGTGAAGCAGTCGCGCGAGCGCAGCCTGGGCGTGCGCGTCTTCTACGGCGGTCGCGGCGGGCTCTCCTCGGCGACCACGCGCTCGAACGACCTCGCGCCGGGCGTGATCGCGAGCGTGGCCGCGGATGCCGTCGCGCTCGCGATCGCGACCGTGCCCGATCCGTGCGCGGGCCTCCCCGACCGCGGCTTCGCGGCCGATGCGCCCGACCTCGCGCTCTTCGATCCGCGCGATCACCCGTTCGACACCGAGGGCCGGATCGCCGCCGCGCGCGAGGCCGAGGCCGCGGCGCGCGCGGTCGATCCGCGCATCGCCGACTCGGACGGGTCGCAGGTCGACGCATCGCGCTCGCGAATCATCTACGCGAACAGCGCGGGCTTCCTCGGCGACTACGAGTCCGGCCGACACTCGCTCGTGGCGGAGTCGCTCGCCCGAGCCGCGGACGGCGCGATGCAGCGCGACGTCTGGTACACCGCCTCGCGTCGCCTCGACGGCCTCGAGCCTTCGGCCGCCGTCGGCGCGAAGTCCGCGAAGCGCGCGCTGCGCAAGCTCGGCGCGCGCCGCGTGCCGACCTGCGAGGCGCCGGTGATCTTCGATCCCGTCGTCGCGCCGAGCCTGATCCGACAGCTCGCGGGATGCCTGTCCGGCTACTCCGTCTACCGCGGCGCGAGCTTCCTCGCGGGCTGCATGGGTGAGCGAGTCGCCGCGCCCGGCGTGACGATCACCGACGACGGCCGGCGCGCCGGTGGCCTCGGCTCGCGGCCGTTCGACGGGGAAGGGCTGCCGACGCGCCGCAACGTTCTCGTCGACGGCGGACGGCTGCGAAGCTGGATCCTCGACACCTACGCCGCGCGCAAGCTCGGGCTCGCCTCGACCGGCAGCGCGGTGCGCGGCGGCGGCGCGACGACGACGAATCTCTGGCTCGAGCCGGGAACGCTCTCGCCCGAGACGATCGTCACATCGACGCGGCGCGGGCTCTACGTCACCGAGCTGATCGGCCAGGGATTCAACCCCGTCACCGGCGACTACTCGCGCGGGGCCTCGGGTCTCTGGATCGAGAACGGCGAGATCGCCTTCCCGGTCGAGGAGATCACGATCGCGGGGAACCTCGGCGCGATGCTGAAGGAGATCGACGCGATCGGAAGCGATCTGCTCTGGCTCGGCTCCGCCGCCGCGCCGACGCTGCGCATCTCGCGAATGACGATCGCGGGCTCGTAGCCCTGGCGAGGGAGGCCGCCAGGCGCATGCACCCGGTGAAGCAGCACTCGCGCAGGGTCGAGCGGCTGCTCGTGCGGCTGCGCAGGATCTGCCTCGCGCTGCCGGAGTCGAGCGAACGGCTCTCGCACGGCGAGCCGACCTTCTTCGTCGGCGCGAAGAACGGCAAGGGCGGAAAGGTCTTCGTGAGCTTCGGCGACGACCATCACGGCGACGGGCTCGTGGCCATCACGTTCCCGGCGGAGCCGGGCGCGCAGGCGATGCTGATCGAGGCCGATCCGCGCCGCTTCTTCCGCCCGAAGTACGTCGGCGCGAGCGGCTGGGTGGGACTGCGACTCGACGTCGATCTCGACTGGGGCGAGGTCGCGGAGATCGCGGAGGAGTCCTGGCGGATGGTCGCGCCGAAGCGCGTGGTCGCCGCGTTCGAGGCTCAGAACTGGAAGTAGATGAAGGGCCGGCTGGTCGCGGCGAAGATCGCGATCGACAGCACCACGCCCGAGACCAGCGCGATCCGACCCGGCCAGCCGAGCCGCTGCAGCAGGTCCTCTTTGTAGTGCCAGAAGCAGAGCGCGTGGACTCCCGCGAGGCCGGCGATCAGGAACGCCCACTCCACGGGAACGTCGAGGCCCGAGCCCCAGGTGAAGATCTTCCGGATCATCAGCCATGCCTGCTCGGCGCTGGACACCCGGAACAGCATGGCCGAGAAGAGCAGCAGGAAGACGTTGATCCCCCAGCCGAGGAAGAGCTTGCCGGGAAAAGCGGGGAGCGCGAAGCGCTTGCGGCGCATGACCACCGAGTAGACCGCCAGGATCAGCCCGTTGTAGGCGCCCCAGAGCACGAAGTTCCAGGACGCGCCGTGCCAGAGGCCGAGCAGCGTCCAGGTGACCATGATGTTGAACGCGAAGCGGGCGTCGCCGACGCGCGAGCCTCCGAGCGGCTTGTAGACGTAATCGGTGAACCAGTTCCCCATCGTGATGTGCCAGGAGCGGCGGTACAGGATCGGGTTGTGGCGCAGCTGCGGGTAGTCGAAGTTGCGCGGCAGGGAGAAGCCGAGCAGCAAGGCGAGACCCTGAGCCATCGTCGAGTAGCCCGAGAAGTCGCAGTAGATCTGCAGCCAGAACGCGGTGGTCGCAAGCGAGACCGCGGCGCCGGAGTATTCCAGCGGGCTCGCGAACACCTGGTCGGCGAGCACGGCCAGGTTGTCGGCGACGACGACCTTCTTGAACAGGCCGAGCAGGAAGAGCTCGACGCCGGCGAGCACCTCGCGCTCGCTCACCGGCTCGGTTCGCGATAGCTGCGGCAGGAACTCCGCGGCGCGCAGGATCGGCCCGGCGATCAGCTGCGGGAAGAACGTCACGTAGAGCGCGAAGTCGAGGAAGCTCTCGCACGGCTCGCCGTCGCCGCGGTACATGTCGAGCGAGTAGGACATCGACTGGAAGGTGTAGAAGGAGATGCCGAGCGGGATCACCACGTTCAGGTAGAACGGCTCGGGATCGATGCCGGAGACGAACGCGACGTTGTCGAGGAAGAAGTTCCCGTACTTGAAGTAGAACAGGACGCCGAGGTTCCCGAGCAGGCTCGTCCAGAGCCAGCCGAGCCGCGCGGCGCGCGTGCTCGCGTGCGCGATGCGCTTGCCGCAGACGAAGTCGAGAAACGTGGAGTAGACGAGCAGCAGGACGAACGGCGCGCTCCACGAGGCGTAGAAGGCGTAGCTCGCGCCGAGCAGCAGCGCGTGTCGGGCGCGACCGCGCGCGAGCGAGGCGAGCGCCAGCACCAGCGCGAAGAAGACGATGAACTCGTAGCTGTTGAAGCGCACGGCGCCGGCCTACCGACGTGCGGCGACGCGCGTTTCGAGAGCGTCGGCCAGCGCGGCGCTTAGCCGTTCGCTCCCCGCCGGAGCCAGGTGGACCCAATCCGCGAAATCCTGCGGCGCGAGCTCGACGAGCTGCTCGGGGGCGAGGAGCTCGAGGCCCTCCGCCGCGGCGATCGAGCGCAGCTGCTTCCGGTATGCGTCGATGCGGCCCTCCGAGTCCGCGAGGAGCGCGGCGGGATGCAACGGTGCGTCGAGCACGATCAGGCGCGAGCCGCGCTCGCGCAGCACCCGGCCGAGCCGGACCAGCGCGCGCGTGTTGGCGTTCGGATAGTGGTCCGGAATCGGGTCGCGGAGCCACGCCCGCCAGGCCTCGTCGCCCGGACCGCGCTCGCGCGCCTGCGTGAGCTCCGCCTCGGTCGGGTCCCGCTTCCACGGGCGCAGATCCAGCCGCACGAGCGCCGCGCGCAGCAGCGCCCGCCGGTGGCGCGCAAACACGTGCAGCTCGCCGGCGAGTCCGCCGGCATGGAAGCCGGCCGAGTCGAGGATCTCGGCGGGGCTGAAGAGCTCGCCCGCGGCCCGCACGTCGTAGGCGTGGACGCGGTCGAGCTCCAGGTTCGAGCTCAACGCTGGCCCGGAGGGAATGAAGATCGCGGCGCGCGGCTCGAGATCCGCGACCGCGTTCGCGAGAAAGCCGAAGGTCAGCGCGGCCGATCCGGCGAGCGTCAGCTTCGGAAAGCGCAGACCTTCGGGCGCGAAGCGCTCGGCGAGCAGCGCCTCGTCGATCCCGCGCTCGGCGATGCTGTTGCCGAGCACCGGCACGTTCTGCCGGCCCGGAGGCGTCGCGCGAAGCTGCGCCTCGACGCGGTACGGATCGTAGACGCGCGGCGGAAGGTCGCGCGCCACCCACGCCCAGTGGGCCGGCCAGAGCACGAGAGCTCGGTCGGCGGCGACCAGCAGCGCGAGCGCCCGAGCAGAAGCAGAAGCAGGCGGCGCAGGTTCGGCCTGCGGCGCGCCGCATCGATCGCGGCGCTCAAGCGCGCGCCGGCTCGACCAGGATCTTCGCGTGCGCGTCGGGCGTGGCCAGGTCTTCGAACGCCCCGGCGACGCCTCCGAGGCCGACGCGGCCGGTGATCAGCGGCGCGACGTCGAGCTTTCCCTCCGCGATCGCGCCGAGCGTCTCGGCGAACTCGCTCGGCAGGTAGCCGAGCACGAACTGCAGCTGCAGCTCCTTCGAGATCGCGAGCATCGGCTTGATCCGGTCCTCCTGCATGCAGACCCCGACGACCACGACGCGCGCGCCCACGGGGGCGGACTTCGTGATCTCGTGCAGCATCCCCGGCACGCCGACGCACTCGAAGATCACCGCCGTGCGTCCCGGAGCCACGCGCGCGAGCTCGGCGTAGCCGGAGCCCTCGCGCGGGTCGATCAGGTGGTCCGCGCCGAGCTTCTCGGCCAACGCGCGCCGCATCGGCGAGAAGTCCGCGGCGACGATCGGCCCTACACCACGCAGTTTCAGAGCGCCGATCACGGCGAGCCCGACCGGCCCGCAGCCGACCACGAGCGGGGCGTCGCTCTTCGCGAGCTGCGCCTTCATCACCGCGTGCAGGCCGACCGCCATCGGCTCGGTCAGCGCCGCGTGCTCCGTCGGCAGCCCGTTGGGCACCGGCAGGAGCAGCGCGTCGTTCAGGATCATGCGCTCGCCGTAGCCGCCCGGGAAATCATTGGAGTAGCCGACGGTGGCCGCGCTCATGCCGCGGACCAGGATCGGCATCGAGACGACGCGGGTCCCGGGCGCCAGCCGCTTCTGCGTGTCCGGCCCGTAGTCGAGCACCTCGGCGCAGAACTCGTGGCCCATCACGATGTCGCGCTCGAGATCCATCACGAAGGGCGATCCCGCCTCGATCGAGTTGGCGACCATCAGCTTCGCGTGCTTCAGCGCGTGCAGGTCGGAGCCGCAGATCCCGCAGGCCAGGGTCCGCACCAGCACCTCGCCCGCGGCGGGCTCCGGCTCCGGAACCGTGTCGACGACCAGCCTCTCGCCCCTCATCACCGCTGCGCGCATGGAGAAATCTTCTCACGGACGAAAATTTCTCTGGAGCTTGTAATACATCGTGATACAGTGGCGCACATGGCTGAATCCGATGACCGCGAGCGGCGACGCCGCCAGAGGAAGGAGAGGGTCTTGCACACGCGCATCTCGGAAGATCTGGACGAGGCACTCCAGGACGCGGCCCGCCGTCTGCGGGTGCCGGTCTCGAATCTGGTCCGCAACGTGCTCGAGGACGTCTTCGACGTGGTGGAGGCCGTGACCGAGAACGTCGGGGACTTCGTCGAGGACGTGGTCGAAGAGGCGCAGCATCTGGGCCGGCGCTGGGAAGGGCGCTTTCGCGAGCGAACGGCCGAGGCGAGGGCACGCCGGGTCGAGGTCGATCGCGACGAGGCGCGAGCGCCCGCGCCGAGAGCGGCCGCGTCGAGGTCGGCCGAGCGCGAATTCCCGGACGTCGCAGCGTGGCAGCCGCTGGTGATGAACACCGCGCAGGAGTGCGCGGGCTGCGGCCGCCAGATGCGCCGCGGCGACGACGCGTACCTCGCGGTGGGCGGAACCCGACCCGGCCCGCTCTTCCTGTGCCAGCCGTGCCTCCAGGATCTCTGAGCCCGGACACGGCGGCGAGAAATCGATTCCAGCTCGAAACTTCCGGGTGTAGGGTCTCCGCATACCCACCGGGAGGAAGCCATGCTTCGCACGACTGGTTTCTTGTTGGGTTCGAGCCTGGCTCTGATCAGCGCCTGTCAGCGCTCCGAGGTCGGCACGGACTCCACGCCGGACGTCGCGGCGGCCGCGCCCGTGCTCTCCGGGAGCTGGCACGTGGAGGGCATCACCGTCGAGAAGGATTCGGGCCGGATGCGGCAGATCTCCGGCACGATCATCATGATCGAGGAGGGCGGGAAGTACCGCTCGACCTTCGATCTCGAGACGATGCTTCCGAGCGGCGGTGGACCGACGCTGGCGGACGTGATCGGCGAGGGCGAGGGCACCGTCGCGGGTCGCGAGCTCTCCGGGACCGCGCGCACCCAAGTGGTGATCGCCGGAGCGCCGAACGTCGATCCGGGCTTTGCCTTCGTGCCGCGCTACGTGGGGACGCGAATCGTGTCGACCACGAAGGGCACGCTCGGCAACGACGGCACGATCTCGCTCTCGATCGAGAGCGAGCCCGCGCCCGGAGAGACCTACGCGGCGACGCGAACGACGCTCACGGGCACGTTCATCGCACCGCCTCGGGACGCCGCAGCCTCGGCGCCCTGAGCTCGACGCCCGGCTTGCGGGGCCTTCCGGTCTGCAGATCCGCGCCGTGTCGGCGCGAACGCCCTTGGAACGCCAGCGACGCGTGACGGGAAATCGAAAGCCGAGGCTATGATGGCCGTGACGATGCGCTGGCGCGACGGATCCGCTCATCAGAAGCTCCTCTACCTGGCGCTGGTCAGCGTCTACGTGCTCGGAGTCGTGCTGGTCAGCGCGAGCGCGCTCGAGCGCGTGGGCCGGCCGGACGTCGGATTCACGATGGACGGGCTCTCGCTCTCGCCCTCTCGCCGCGACGCCGCCGATTCCGGTCTGCGCGGCGGCGCGCGAATGCTCCGCGTGAACGGATTCGACGTGGCGGGTCAGTCGGTTCGTGCACAGGTCTGGCCGCGCCTGGTGCGCGAGGCGGGCAGGACCAACGAGCTCGTGGTCGAGAAGCCGGGCCGCGCGGTGAGCGAGATCTCGATCCCGGTGCGCGACCTGCACTGGGGCGACGTCGTCTACGCCGAGGGCGGCGCGGTGGCGCTCGGCGCGCTCTTCTTCCTGGTCGGCGCCGTGACCTTCGCGCTGCGTCCCTGGGCGGTCGAGAGCTGGGCGCTGCTCTCGCTCTGCTCGGTCGCTGCGGGATTTCTCACCATGTTGCTCTCTGGCGTCGGGCCGGCGAAGCCGGTGTACGTGATCTACTTCCGCTCCACGCTCGGCCTGCTGGCGGCCGTGCCGATCCACGCGGGGCTCGCGTTTCCCGTCGCGCACCCGTGGCTGCTGCGGGGACGACGGCGCGTGCTCTCGGTCATCTACGCGCTCGGCGTGCTGCACGCGGCGGCCCAGATCACCGCTTGGGCCACCGACTACGCGGGGTGGCTTCGCTACATCGGCATCGTCGACACGAGCCTGCTGCTCGCGGTCACGCTCTTCTTCGTCGGTCGCTGCGGCTTGCTCGCCCTGCGCGCGCGGGATCCGCTCGTCGCCCAGCGAGCGCGGATCCTGCTCGCCGGCGCGCTCTTCGGCATGTCGCTTCCGGTGGGCGTGCGCTTCGTCCAGGCGAGCCTCGGCATCCACGTGCTCGACATCCGAGTCGCGTACTGGACGCTCTCGATCCTGCTGCTCGCGCTGGCGCGCACGACGCTTCGCCACGAGCTGATGAACGCGCGCGTCGCGGCGCGACGCGCCGTGGTGTACGGAGCCGCGGTCGGAGCGCTCACGGTTCTCGCCGTGGCGCTGGTCGGGCTGTCCCCGTACCTGATGGCGGGAATGCTGCTTCCGCTGCTCTACGTCTGGCCGCGTTTCGAGTCGGTGCTGAACGCCTGGCTCTATCCCAAGCGCGTGAGGATGCCGCTGACGCTGCGCGGGATCGGCGAGGGCCTCGCGGAGGCGACGGACGTCGCCGCGGTGCTCGACGTCCTGTGCCAGGCGCCCGCACGACTGGCCGACGTCCGCGCGAGCTCGGCGTTCCTGTTCGCGGGCGTGGCCGGGCCGCACGAGCACCTGCGCGGCGCGAGCCAGCCCTCCGGCGACGCGCCGGCGCTCGCGCGCGAGCCGCTGATCGAGCTGATGATCACCACGCGCAAGGAGATCTTCCGCGAGCAGATCTCCGTCGAGCCGCAGTACGTGAACATCACGCGCGAGTGCTACGCCTGTTTCCAGCGCCTGGGCGCCGACCTGCTGCTGCCGATCCTCCGCGATGGTCGGGTGATCGGAGGCCTCGCGGTCGGATCCCGCGAGCGAGGCGACGTCTGGGAGCGGCTCGAGCTCGACGTGCTGCAGACGATCGTGCAGCAGGCCGTGCAGGCGCTGATCCGGATCGAGGCGACCGAACGGCTGCGCTCGCGCGAGCTCGAGTTCGCGGAGCTCAAGCGATTCTTCCCGCCGCAGATCATCGAGCAGGTCATGGCGCGCGGCGGCGCGGCGGAGCTGCGCTCGCAGCGCAAGCTCGTCACGGTCTGCTTCGCCGACCTGCGCGGCTTCACCGCCTTCTCGGAGAGCGTCGAGCCGGAGGAGGTGATGGCGACGCTGGGCGAGTATCACAACGCGATGGGCCGGCGCGTGACCGAGTTCGCCGGCACGCTCGAGCGCTTCGCCGGCGACGGCTTCATGGTCTTCTTCAACGACCCGGTCGAGCAGGCCGACCACGTCGAGCGCGCCGCGCGAATGGCGCTGGCGATGCGCGCCGACATCGCGCAGCTGCGCAGCGGCTGGGCGCACCGCGGCTACCGGATCGACGCGGGCATCGGCATCCATTCCGGCTACGCGACCTGCGGGTTCATCGGCTACGAGGGCCGGCGCGACTACGGCGTGATCGGGAACGTCACGAACCTGGCCGCGCGCCTCTCGGACGCCGCGAAGGGCGGCGAGATCCTCACCACCGCGACCGTCCGCGCGGAGCTGCGCGAGCGCTTCGGCTTCGAGCCCGTCGGCGAGCTCGAGATCGCCGGCTTCCACGCGCCGCAGGCCGCCTTCCGCTTGATTCCGGGCGAAGATGCGCGCTAACTACGAGAGAACCATGAAGCTGCTCCGACCCGCGCTGCTCTCGCTTCCGCTTCTCACCGGCTGCTTCGTGAACGTGAAGATCCCGCTCGACACCGACCTCGATCGCACCGAGCTCGGCGCGAAGGTCGGCGAGTCCTCGGCGCAGAGCATCCTCTGGCTGGTCTTCTGGGGCGACTCCGGAACCCAGGCCGCGGCGCGGCAGGGCGGGATCACCACCATCACGCACGCAGACCGGCAGATCCTCACGATCCTGTTCGGCGTGTACGCGCGCGAGACGACGATCGTCTACGGGGACTAGGTGGTTCGGACCGCGGTCGTCGCAGCGGCGCTACTTCTCTGCGGCTGCCTGCGCGGCGCGGTCTACACGCACGTCACGCGGCCGCTCACGACGAACTTCGACCGCACGCCCGTCGCGGATGGCTTCGTCGCGAAGGGGGACGTGAAGGAGCTGCGCTACAACAGCTACCTGCGCGTGATCTGGGACGTGAACTCGATCGGCGCGCTCGCGAAGCAGGAGGGGCTCGGCGAGCTCTACTACGCGGACCTCGAGACGTTCTCTGTGCTCGGCATCTGGACGCAGTACCGCGTACACGTGTACGGCCGCAAGCGGGAAGCGTCGCCTTGAGCCGCAGGGCGCGCGTATGATTCGCCAATGAAGATCGAGACGCTGGCGTTCGGCTTCGGGCTGATCGAGGGGCCGCGCGTGGACCCGGCCGGGAATCTGTACTTCAGCGACGTGACGAATGGTGGCGTGTTCCGGCGCTCGCCGAGCGGCGCGATCGAGACGGTCGTGCCGCGTCGGCGAGGCGTCGGCGGGATCGCGATCCACGCGGACGGCGGGATCGTGATCTCGGGCCGGAACGTCTGCCACGTCCGCGACGGAGCGACGCGAGTCCTCTTCGCGCGCGACGACGTTCCCGGCTGGAACGACCTGTTCACCGACGCGCAGGGGCGCGTCTACACCGGCTCGATGCTCTCGAACCCGTTTGGCGACGAGCGCGAGCGCAAGCTCGGCGAGTGCTTCCGGATCGAAGCCGAGGGCCGGGCGACGCCGCTCTACGGCGGCGTCTCGCTCTCGAACGGAATCGGCTTCTCGCCCGACGGCCGGCGCATCTACCACAGCGACACCGCGATCGCGCGCGTGCACGTGCACGAGCTCGACGCCGCCGGGCGCGCGAAGCCGCTCGCGCCGATTCTCGTCGCAGGCAGCCCCGACGGGCTCGCGGTCGACTCCGAGGGCTGCGTGTGGGTGGCGCTCTACCGCGAGGGGGCGATCGCCCGCTTCGCGCCCGACGGCTCCCCCGATCGGCGCATCGAGGTGCCCGCGAAGGCCGTCACCAGTCTGTGTTTCGGCGGTCCGGATCTGCGCGACCTGTACGTGGTCAGCGCCGACAACACGGAGGACCCGTCGCGAAACGGCTCGATCTTCCGCATGCGCAGCGACGTCGCGGGGCTCGCGGCGCCGCTCGCGCGGATCTGAGCGGGGACCGCCTTGGCGGGCGTGCTCGACGGAATCCGCGTGCTGGACTTTGGCCGCTACATTGCCGGCCCCTGGTGCGCCGCGCTGCTCGGCGACCTGGGCGCGGAGGTGATCCGCGTCGACAAGCGCGGGGGCAGCGAGGATCGCTTCGTCGGACCGGTGGCGGACGGCGGCGAGGGCGCGCTCTACCTGCAGGCGAACCGGAACGAGAAGGGCATCACGCTCGATCCGATGCACCCCGCCGGGCGCGAGGTCGTGCGCCGACTCGTCGCGACGGCGGACGTCGTCGTCGCGAACCTGCCGCCGCAGACGCTCGCCGCGATGGGGCTCGACTGGCCGACGCTGGGCGCGCAGCGGCCGACGCTCGTGCTCACCACGATCTCGGCGTTCGGCAGCGGCGGGCCGTACTCGCGAAAGCTCGGCTTCGACGGCATCGGCCAGGCGATGTCGGGGTCGATGTACCTCTCCGGAGCTCCGGGCGAGCCGACGAAAGCCTACGTGCCCTGGGTCGACTTCGGCACCGCGGCCAATGCCGCGCTCGCGACCGTCGCGGCGCTGTACGCGCGCAAGGCCACCGGGCGCGGCCAACACGTGGAAGCGTCACTGCTGCAGACCGCGCTCACGGTCTCGAACGCGCCGCTCGTCGAGCAGCGGGTTCGCAAGCTCGACCGCGTCGCGACCGGGAACCGCAGCCAGATCGCCGGGCCCAGCGACGCGTTCCGCACCCGGGACGGCTGGATCCTCGCGCAGGTGATCGGACAGCCGCTGTTCGAGCGCTGGTGCGGCCTGGTCGGAGAGCCGGAGCTCCGCTCGGATCCGCGCTTCGCAAGCGACGCATCCCGCGGCGAGAACGGCGCGATCCTGTCCGAGCGCATGGCGCGCTGGTGCGCGGAGCGCACCACGCGCGAGGCGCTCGCGGAGCTCGACGCCGCGAACATCCCCGCCGGCCCCGTCTACTCGCCGCAAGCCGCGGTCGACGACCCGCACGTGAACCAGGCTCGGATCCTGCGCGACGTGGACTTCCCGGGCCTCGCCGTCCCCGCGCCGATCTCCGACACGCCGGTGCGCTTCTCCGCGAGCAGCGTTGGAATCCGCGCTCGCGCGCCGCTGCTCGGCGAGCACACGGAGGCCGTTCTGGCCGAGCTCGGCTATTCGAAGTCCGAGATCGCGGAGCTTCGAGCGCAGCGCGCGATCTAGCCGCGCCCGCGAGAGCGCCGGCTAACGCTTCTTCCCGCGCTTCTTGTGCGCCTTCTGGGCCTTGCGCTTCTCGCGCTGCGCCATCGCCTTCTGCGCGCGCTGCGCCTTCCGGTTGCCGAGCATCCCGCCCATTCCCGGCAGGCCGGCGAGCGCCGATGGATCGAAGCCTGCCGGAAGCTGGGGCGCGCCGCCGCCGCCGCCGCCGAACATCCGCCCGACGCCCGGGATCTTCGAGAGCAGCCCGCCGCCGATTCCGCCGCCGCCGAGCTGGCTCATCATCTGGCGCATCTGGGCGAAGCGCTGCAGCAGGCCGACCAGATCGGTGACCTTCGTGCCCGACCCGCGCGCCACGCGGTTCTGGCGCGACGAGTTCAGAAGCTCGGGCCGCTTGCGCTCGGCGGGCGTCATCGAGGTGATCATCGCCTCGATCCGCCGCAGCTCCTTGGGATCGACGCTCGCGCCCTCGGGCATCATCTCGCTCATCCCGGGGATCTTCGCGAGCAGGTCGCCGAGCGACCCCATCTTCTGCAGCGTGCGCAGCTGGGTCAGGAAATCCTCGAGCGTGAACTGCCCGCGCAGCATGCGCTCGGCGTCCTTCTCGGCGACCTCGACGTCGACGACCTCCTCGAAGTCCTGCATCAGGCCGACCACGTCGCCCATGCCGAGGATGCGCTGCGCCAGGCCCTCGGGCCGGAACGCCTCCAGCTTGTCGATCGCCTCGCCGACGGTGACGAAGCGGACCGGCACGCCCGTCGCGGCCCGGATCGCCAGCGCCGCGCCGCCGCGCGAGTCTCCGTCCAGCTTGGTCAGGATCAGCCCGTCGAGCGGGATGCGCGCTGCGAAGCCGCGAGCCACGTTCACGGCTTCGCGGCCCATCATCGCGTCACAGACCAGTGTCGTGTGCTCGGGCCGGGTGCGTGCGGAGATCTGCTCCAGCTCGACCATCAGCTCGTCGTCGATCTGCAGGCGTCCGGCGGTGTCGAGGATCACCGTGTCGAAGCGGTTCGCTCGCGCGTACGCGACGGCTTCGGCGCAGATCGCCGGGGCGTCGTCGCCCTCGCGCGTGAACACCTCGACGCCCACCTTCTCGCCGAGTACGCGAAGCTGCTCGCGCGCCGCGGGCCGGCGCACGTCGGCGGCGACCAGCAGCGGCTTCTCGCCCTGCTTCTTGAGATTGCGCGCGAGCTTCGCGCAGGTGCTCGTCTTGCCGGTGCCCTGCAGGCCGAGCATCATCAGCACGCGCGTGCGACCCTTCGCAGGCTCGAACGGAGCTCCGGCGCCCATCAGCGCGACCAGCTCCTCGTAGCAGGCCTTGGTGAAGTGGTCGCCGGGCGTCACGCGCAGCTTCTGGCCGCTCTTCCGGCCCGCCTCGAGCCGGACGATCTCGCCCTTGCAGCGCTCGCTCACCTTAGCCAGGAATTCGCGCACGATGCCGAGGTCGACGTCGGCCTCGAGCAGCGACGTTCGGACCTCCGCGAGCGCCCCCGCGATGTTCTCGTCGCTGAGCTCCGCCACGCCACGGAATCGATTGCGCGCGTTCTTGAAGCCTTGGCTGAGCGTCTCCAGCATCGCGCGGCAGGCTAGCAAAGACAGGAGGCCTCCGGCCCCCGTTTGAATTCCTTTCCGGGGCTGTGCCAGAGTACGGCGCGACTTGGGCACGAACGTCGAGGCGCACATCACGGGCACCGTCTTCAAGATCGAGGTCTCGATCGGGACGACGGTTCACGAGGCCGACGTGCTCGTGATTCTCGAGTCGATGAAAATGGAGTTGCCCGTCGAGGCACCCGCGGATGGCCGCGTGGCGAAGATCCTCGTCGAGGAAGGTCAGAGCGTGGAAGAGGGCGACGTGCTCGTCGTCCTCGAGTGAGGAGAGACATCATGGGTCTACTGGACGGCAAGGTCGCGATCATCACTGGCGCGGGCGGCGGACTCGGGCGCTGCCACGCGCTCCTGCTCGCGAAGGAAGGCGCGGCCGTCGTCGTGAACGACCTGGGCGGGTCGCGCGACGGCAAGGGCGGCTCGAGCTCGATGGCCGATCAGGTCGTGAAGGAGATCCAGGCCGCGGGCGGACAGGCCGTCGCGAACTACGACTCCGTCGCGACCGTCGCCGGCGGCGAGAACATCTGCAAGACCGCCATCGACGCGTTCGGCAAGGTCGACATCCTGGTGAACAACGCCGGGATCCTGCGCGACATGACGCTGATCAAGACCGACGAGGCGTCCTGGGACATCGTCGTGCAGGTGCATCTGAAGGGCACCTACTGCGTGACGCGCCCCGTCTTCACGCACATGAAGGAGCGCGGGCAGGGCGGCGTGATCGTGAACACGAGCTCGACGTCGGGCTTGATCGGGAACTTCGGCCAGTGCAACTACGGCGCGGCGAAGGCCGGAATCGCGGGCTTCACCCGCTGCCTCGCGCTCGAGGGCAAGAAGTACGGCATCCGCGTCTGGGGGCTCGCGCCCGTCGCCGTCACGCGCCTGACCGAGGACCTGCCCGGAATGGGCAGCGACCAGGTGAAGGAAGCGCTCGGCCCGGACAAGGTCTCGCCGGCGGTGCTCTACATGGTGAGCGACCTGTCGAAGGACAAGACCGGCAAGTTCCTGTTCGCCGGCGGCACGAAGGTGGCCGAGCTGAAGATCGTCGCGTCCGAGGGCGTGAAGAACCCCAAGGGCGTGACCGCGCAGGACATCGCGGCGGCCGAGGACAAGGTCTTCCTGCCCGACGTCCCGTTCAACATGATGGGCTGAGCGGAGCTCAGCGCCCGCGTTCGAGCTCCGAGAGGATCGCCTCGCGCTCGTCGGCAATCCGCAGCAGCGGCTGCCGGCGCAGCGCGGCGACCTCCGGGGCGGTGTAGTCCACGAAGTCGCCCGGGACGTTTGCTGCGTCGAAGCGGCGCACGATCCAGCCGAGAAGCTGCGCGACCTCGGCGTCGCTTAGCGGGGCGTTTGCGACGCCGGGCACGCGCACGATGAAGGCGCGACCCGCGGGCGTCGCGAGAAAACCCGCGATCACGCCGGGGAACGGAGGCACCGCCCCGGGGATGCCGCTCCCGTCCGGGCGGTGGCAGCCCTGGCAGCGAAGCATGTAGTTGTTCTCCGGAGTCTCGGCGGCTGCGCTCGTCGCCAGGACGGCGGTGCCGAGCAAGAAGAGCCATGCCGTCGCGTGCGCCTTCACCGGCGCCGACTCTCCCGCGGCGTCGCGCCGCGGTCAAGTCGTGCAGGTCGCGGATTCGCGGCCGGCCGACTACCTTGGCCGCGTGGCCGAGCTGAAGCTCCGTGCGGTCCCGGATCCGGCCCCTGCGGCGCAGATTTCGCCGGTGCCAGCCGTGTCCGGCAACCCGTACACGTCGATGGCGCCCCGCTTCGGGCGCATCGCCACGCTCTTCGGCCGACGCTTCTTCGCGCACTTCGACTTCGAGCCCGGCGACGCGGCGCGGCTCTCGGACCTCGACCGGCACGGCGCGGTCGTCTACGTGATGCGCTACAGCTCGCGGCTCGACTACTTCCTGTTCAACTGGCTGTTCCTGCTGCGCGGGATCCGCCTGTCGTCGTTCGCCAACGGCATCAAGTTCTTCTACTACCGGCCGTTCGGCGAGGCGCTGCGCCTGCTCGCGAAGGGCGTGAGCGAGCGCCTGCGGCGCGGCACGAGCGGAATGCGCGAGCGCAGCATCGTGCAGATCCGCCAGTGCGTGCGCGAGGGCGGCTCGGCGTTCCTGTTCCTGCGCACCGACAAGATCCGCACGCGCGTGCGCGGAAAGCGCGGCGCGCTGCGCGAAGGGCGAACGGAGCTCGACTATCTGCGCGAGGTGGTCGACGCCGCGTTCAACAGCCCCGTGCCCGTGTCGCTGGTGCCGCTCGCGCTCTTCTGGCGCAAGGGCGCGCGGCCCGAGCGGCCGTTCCTGAACCTGTTCTACGGCGGCAACGAGCGGCCGAACGACTTCGGAAAGGTGGTCGGGTTCCTCTGGAACTACCGGAACCTGGCGGTCCGCGTGGGGCAGCCGATCGATCTGCGCGGCTTCGTCGACACCCATCGCGGCTCCGGCCGCGAGCGTGTGGTGAAGCAGGTGCGCCGGTCGCTCTTGATCTTCCTGCGCCGCGAGGAGAAGCCCGTCGTCGGCGCGCCGCTGCCGAGCTTCGCGCGCGTGCAGGAGGCGGTGCTCGACGACGGAGAGGTGCGGCGGGTGATCGACGAGCAGGCGCGCGAGAAGCGCCGCTCGCGCGCGCGGATCGAGACCCGGGCGCGGAAGAACCTGGCCGAGATCGCGGCGTCGCCGAGCCCGACCATGCTCGCGGTGCTCGCGGTGCTCGTGGAGCGCCTGTTCAAGCGGCTCTTCACGCGCATCGACGTGCTCGGGCTCGAGCCCGTGGTCGAGGCCGCAAAGTTCCACCCGCTGGTGCTCGTGCCCAGCCACCGCTCGCACTTCGACTACCTGATCCTGTCCTGGCTCTTCTACCAGAACCACCTCGTGCCGCCGCAGGTCGCCGCCGGGATCAATCTGGCGTTCTGGCCGCTCGGGCCGATCTTCCGCCGCGCCGGCGGGTTCTTCCTGCGCCGCAGCTTCGACGGCGATCCGCTCTACACCGCGGTGTTCCGCGGCTACGTCCAACACCTGATCAAGGCCGGGGTCACGCAGGAGTTCTTCATCGAGGGCACGCGCTCGCGCACCGGCAAGACGCTGCGCCCGCGGCTCGGCATGCTGCGAATGGTGCTCGAGGCGTACGCGCGCGGCGCGCGCCAGGACGTGTACCTGGTTCCGGTCGGCTTCACCTACGAGCGGCTGGTCGAGGAGAGCTCGATCGCGAGCGAGCGCGGCGGCGCGCGCAAGCAGCGCGAGTCGCTGCTCGCGCTGCTGCGGGCGGGCAGCGTGCTGCGCCGCCGACACGGCAGCGTGACGGTTCGCTTCGGCGAGCCGATCTCGCTCGCGCGCCATCTCGGCGATTCGGTGCCGCGCCGCCAGTCACCGGGTCAGATCCCGGACCTTCGCGCGGTGACGTCGAGATTCGGCGTGGAGATCTCGCGCTCGATCGACGCGTTGATCACGGCCGAGCGCTCCGCCGTCGCGGCGGCCGCGCTGCTGGGCCAGCCCGCAAGCGCCCTGCGCGAAGAGGAGCTGCGCGAGCGCGTGGTCGAAGTCGCGCGGCTGCTCGAGCTGCTCGGCGTGCCGTTCTCGGAGTCGCTCGAGCGCTGCATCGCGAGCGGCCGGGCCGAGGCGGCGACAGATCCGCTCGAGCAGGCCGGCAGCGTGGTTCGCGTGGAGTCTCCGCGCGGCGATCTGGTGCGGATCGCGGACGGAATGCGCGGCGCGCTCGACCTGTACCGCGCGACGCTCGGCCACGCGCTGGTCTGGCCGGCTGCGCTCGCGCTCGCGCTCTCGGAGCCGCGCACGCGCGATGCCGCGTTCCGAGTGGCGTCGAGCTGGCTCGACCTGTTCGCCGACGAGTACTTCGCGGTCGAAGGCGACGAGAGGCAAGAGCGGCTTGCGCGCGTGCTCGCGCACCTGATCGCGCGCGGCTGGGTCGACGAGACGCCCGCGGCCGAGCTTCGGCCGACCGCAGCGGGAGAGCCGTGGCTGGCGTTCCTGCGCGCCCAGCTCCAGCCGCTGATCGAGGCGTACCAGGCCGTCGCGCGCGTGGTGCTCGATGCAAAGGGGACCGGCGAGCGGGGCGCGCTGCTCGAGCGCGCGCGCGCGGCGCAGAGGGAGGCCCTGCTCGTCGGCGAGGCGCGCCATCCCGAAGGCGATTGCGCCGTCGCCGCGGGGAACGCGCTCGAGTGGCTGGTGCGCGACGGGATCCTGGTCGTCGGCCCGAAGCGGGAGCGGGGCACAGCGAGCTACGAGCCCGGACCCGCGTTCGGCTCGCTCGAGCCACGACTCGCTCGCCTGGCAGCCGCCACCACGCTCCGATAGAGTCGCGGGCCCATGGCACTCGGCGTCAAGCGATCGGCGGAAGGCACGCAGGTTCTGCGCTTCGGATTCCCCAAGGGGTCGCTGCAGGACATGACGGCCTCGCTCTTCGCGGGCGCCGGTTATCGCATGAGCTTCCCGGAGCGGTCGCTGTACCCGACGATCGACGACCCGGAGATCGAGTGCGTGCTGATCCGCGCGCAGGAGATCGGCCGCTACGTCGGCGAAGGCGTGCTCGACGCCGGGATCACCGGCTTCGATTGGATCCAGGAGAGCCGCTCGAAGCTGCGGGAGCTCGCCGATCTGCGCTACTCGAAGACGAGCTTCCGCCCGACGCGCTGGGTGCTCGCGGTTCCCGAGAGCTCGCCGATCAAGAGCGCGAAGGACCTGGCGGGAAAGCGCATCGCGACCGAGGCGGTCGAGCTGGTGAAGAGCTGGCTGAAGAAGAACGGCGTGAAGGCGACCGTGGAGTTTTCCTGGGGCGCCACGGAGGTCAAGCCGCCGCTTCTCGCCGATGCGATCGTCGACGTGACCGAGACGGGATCGAGCCTGCGCGCCAACAAGCTGCGCATCGTCGAGACGCTGCTCGAGAGCACGCCGCGCCTGATCGCGAACAAGGAGGCCTGCAAGGATCCCTGGAAGCGCCGCAAGCTGGACCGCCTGGCGCTGATGCTCTCCGGCGCGATGAACGCGCAGGGCAAGGTCGGCCTGATGCTGAACTGCCCGAAGGACAGCCTGGCGAAGATCCTGGCGCTGCTGCCCGCGCTCTCGTCGCCCACGGTCTCGCCGCTCGCCGACGGAAAGATGGTGGCGATGAACACGATCATCGACGAGGCGATCGCGCGCGACCTGATCCCCGACCTCGCCGACGCCGGCGCCACCGGCATCGTCGAGTTTCCGATCTCGAAGCTGATCTACTGAGAGGAGGCTCCCCGTGCCTCGGCTTCTGGTCCGCGCCGGACTCGTCGTCGCCCTCGTCGCCGCTCCGCTCTGGGCGCGCGCCGAGCCGCCCTCGGGGAGCTACACCATCCACTCTGAACCACCCCGGGTTCCCCGGAGACTCGATTAGTTGAGTCCGGCCTCCATGACCGGAGCTTCTTCTCGTCCCGCATAGTACTTCGCCTCGATCTCGACGGGCGGGATGTCCCCGATCGAGCTGAGCAGCCGACGGTTATTCCACCAGTCGACCCACTCCAGTGTCGCGAACTCGACCTGTTCGATGTTCCTCCACGGACCGTTGCGCCGAATGACCTCGGTCTTGTAGAGACCGTTGATCGTCT
>Ga0194120_10002857_pt1 | contig 29044 bp, 24 predicted proteins | sample TA2MahCa65mmetaG_FD_148642 | JGI IMG/M metagenome (GOLD analysis project Ga0194120, IMG submission 148642) | Freshwater microbial communities from Lake Tanganyika, Tanzania - TA2015019 Mahale Deep Cast 65m | ecosystem: Environmental > Aquatic > Freshwater > Lake | place: Tanzania: Lake... | reverse complement strand
ACCACCGGCATGCGCAACGGCGCGATCGACCTCGCCGCCGCCACGCGCCGCGGCATCGTCGTCTCGGGCACGCGCGGCTCGAGCGGCTCGACCTGCGAGCTGACCTGGGGACTGATCCTGGCGGCGGCGCGGCACATCCCCGCGGCCGATGCCCGCCTGCGCCAGGGCCGCTGGACGGTGCCGATGGGCATGGGCTTGGAAGGCCGCACGCTGGGCGTGGTCGGGCTGGGCCGGATCGGCGCCCAGGTGGCCAAGGTCGGCGCCGCCTTCGGCATGAAGGTGATGGCGTGGAGCCGTTCGCTGACCCACGACAAGGCGGCCGCGGTCGGCGTGCAGCGCGCCGAGCTCGACACGCTGCTGTCCAGCGCCGACGTGGTCAGCATCCATCTGGTGCTGGCGGCCGAGACCCGCGGCCTGATCGGACGGACGCGGCTGGAGACGATGAAGCCGGGATCCATCCTGGTCAACACCGCCCGCGCCGCCATCGTCGACGAGGCGGCGCTGGTCGACGCCCTCAACCAGGGCCAGATCGCCGCCGCCGGGCTGGACGTGTTCTGGGTCGAGCCGCTGCCCGAGGGCCACGCCCTGAAGAGCCTCGACAACGTCGTGCTGACGCCGCATCTCGGCTATGTCACGACCGAGACCTGGCGCCAGTTCTTCGCCGACGTGGTCGAGGACATCCGCGCCTTCCGCGCCGGCAACCCGGTGCGGCTGGTGGGCTAGTGGAGGCGGCGCCAGGCCAGCCCTAGGCGTTCGGCGACGCGGAGCAGGTTCTTGTCGCGCGTCCACAGCAATGCGCCATGAGTCAGCCGCGTGGCGGCCAGCAGATGGGTATCGACAAAGCCGATCCCGCTGCCGAACAGCCGGTGCCGTTCGATGTAGTCCAGCAATTCGGAATCCGTGGCGATCTTGGCTTGCGGCAGTTTCTCCATCGCCGACAGGATGGCTGATCGCCTGGGTAATTTGCCCAGCGCAATCTCCGTCAAGACGCAAGGATGCATCAACGCCTGTTTGGATTCGAGCAAATCCCCCAGCGTCTCGTCGGCAGAGCGGATGTGATCCGCCCAAATCGACGTGTCGACCAGGATCATTGCGCCGTTTGGCGCCGACGGGGCGGAGCCCGGAACTTGGGAGCGATGCCGCCCAGCAGCCGCAGCCGACGCGCGGCCTCGCGTTCGATCAGCGCCTTGAGCGCTTCGTGAACCAAGGCCGATTTTGTCCTGAGGCCGGTGAATTTCCTGGCTTCGGCAATCAATTCGTCGTCGAGAGCGATGGTCGTGCGCATAACTTACCTCCGGCATGAATTATTCATCGATCGATGCCGAAATCAATGCCAAAAAATCCTATCTCAACCGCCCTTCCCAATCGAGGATGAGGATGCGGGCGGCGCCGTAGCGGCGTTCGTCGACCGGTCGGAAATCGGGCGGCGGGGTGAACGCCTCCTCGGCCGCAAGCTCGACCGTGATCCGCGCCCCTTCGGCCAGCCAGCCGGCCTTGGCCAGGTTTTCGAGCGCGCGCGGCGCCAGCCCCGAGCCGTAAGGAGGGTCGAGCAGGGCAAGCGCGTGCTGCCGCTCGGCCGGTCCCGGCCGCGTCGCATCGAGCTTGAGCACCCGGGCGCGCGCAACCTCGCCCAGCGCCTCGACATTGCGCCGGATCAGGCCCAGCGCCGCGGCATCGAGATCGAGGAAGGTGCAGGCGGCGGCCCCGCGCGACAGCGCCTCCAGCCCGATCGCGCCGCTGCCGGCGAAGGCATCCAGCACGACCGCGTCCGCGATCCGCTCCGGCCCCAGGATCGAAAACAGCGCCTCGCGCACCCGATCCGCCGTCGGCCGCACCCGGCGATCCGCCGGCGATTCCAGCACCCGGCTTCTATGCCGGCCCGCGACGATGCGCATCGATCGCCCCCAGCGCCGCGCCCAGCTGCTCCTTCAGCACCTTGCGGTTGACCTCTTCCACCGCGCCGGGTTCGAGCTGGCCCAGCTGAAACGGCCCGTAGGCGGTGCGGATCAGGCGGTTGACGAACAGGCCTTGCGCCTCCAGCACCTTGCGCACTTCGCGGTTCTTGCCCTCGGCCAGGCTGAGCGTCAGCCAGGCGTTGGAACCCTGCTGGCGTTCGAGCGCGGCCTTGATCGGGCCGTAAGCGATGCCGCCGACGCGGACGCCCTGGGCCAGGCGTTCCAGCGCCGCGGCTTCGGGCTTGCCGTGCACCCGCACCCGATAGCGCCGCGCCCAGCCGGTCTCGGGCAGTTCGAGCCGGCGGGCCAGCGCGCCGTCATTGGTCAGCAGCAGCAGGCCCTCGGAATTGAAATCCAGCCGCCCGACCGAGATCACCCGGCCGAGTTCCGCCGGCAGCCCCTGGAACACGGTCGGCCGGCCCTGCGGATCGCGATGCGAGACCAGCAGCCCGCGCGGCTTGTGATAGCGCCACAGCCGCGCCTTGTCGGCGCCGGGCAAGGGCCGGCCGTCGACGGCGATGCGCGCCGGATCGTCGATGTCGAGCGCGGGCGAGGCGACCGCGGCGCCGTCGACCGCCACCCGCCCGGCCAGGATCCAGCGCTCGGCCTCGCGCCGCGAACACAGCCCTGCGCGCGCGATCCATTTCGCCAGCCGCTCGCCCGCCTTGGGCGCGGGGCTAGCGCCGGCAGGCATCGACGAAGGCTTGGAAGATCCGCCGGTCGCCCGGGCCGATGGCGTATTCGGGATGCCATTGCACGCCGAGGCAGAAGCGATAGCCGGGATGCTCGATGCCCTCGATCACGCCGTCGGGCGCGCGGGCGTCGATCGCCACCCCCTGCCCGATCGCCTTGACCGCCTGGTGGTGGGCGGAGTTGACCGGCAGTTCCGCGGCGCCGGTGATGCGCGCCAGCAGCGTGCCGGGCACCACCGCGACCTTGTGGCCGGCCTCGGTGCGCGGATTGGGCTGTTCGTGCGCCAGCGCCCCCGGCACCTCGTCGGGGATGTGCTGGATCAGCGTCCCGCCCAGCACGACGTTGAGCAGCTGCTGGCCGCCGCATATCCCCAGCACCGGCTTGTCGGCCGCCAGCGCGCCCTTGGCGATGGCGGCTTCGAACGCGGTGCGGCGGTCCTTGGTCTTGACCGTGGCGTGGCGCTGGCTGTCGCCGAACAGCGCCGGATCGACGTCGAAGGCGCCGCCGGTGATCAACAGCCCGTCGATCGCCGCCAGCATCGCCGCCGCCTGTTCCGGGTGATGCGGCAGGTGGATCGGCACGCCGCCCGCGGCGGCGACCGATTCGGCGTAGTTCTGCCGCAGCGCGTACCAGGGCAGTTTCGAATAGCCGCCGGGTGGCTCGGAATCCAAGGTGATGCCGATGATGGGGGCGCGACTCATGGCCGCAGCATAGCCGCCTTGGCGGAAAGCTGGTACACCCCCGCGCCATGCAAGGGCCGATGGACTTGGCGCTGGCGGAAGCCGAAGCGGCCGCCGCGCGCGGCGAGGTACCGGTGGGCGCGGCGGTGATCGACGCCGCCGGCCGCGTCCTCGCCCGCGCCGGCAATCGGGTCGAGGAACTGGCCGATCCCGGCGCGCATGCCGAGATGCTGGCGATCCGCGAGGCCTGCCGGGCATTGGGTTCGCCGCGGCTGGTCGATTGCGATCTTTACGTCACGCTGGAGCCCTGCCCGATGTGCGCCCAGGCGATTTCGCTGGCGCGCATCCGCCGGCTGTATTGGGGCGCGGACGATCCCAAGGGCGGCGGCACGGTCAACGGCGCGCGCATCTTCGCCGCCGCCAGCTGCCATCACCGGCCCGAGCTTTACGGCGGCTTCGGCGCCGAGCGCGCGGCCCGCCTGTTGACGGATTTCTTCAAGGCCCGGCGGTGATCTGTTAGCATTGCCGTCGAAAAACCAGGGGACCAAAGATGGAATTCACCTATTCCCAGCGCACCAAGGACTACCTCGAAAAAATCGGCAAGTTCATGGACGACAACGTCTATCCGAACGAGCGCAAGATGGCCGAGCAGATCGAGGCCGGGGGCCGCTGGACGCCACCGCCGTTGATGGACGAACTCAAGACCAAGGCCCGCGGCCAGGGCTTGTGGAACCTGTTCCTGCCGGATTCGAAACTCGGCGCCGGGCTGAGCAATCTCGAATACGCCCCCCTGGCCGAGATGATGGGCCGGGTGGGCTGGGCGCCGGAGGTGTTCAACTGCTCGGCGCCCGACACCGGCAACATGGAAGTGCTGGTGCGCTACGGCACGCCCGAGCAGCAGAAGCAATGGCTGACGCCGTTGCTGGAGGGCAAGATCCGCTCGGCCTTCGCCATGACCGAGCCGGCGGTGGCCTCGTCCGACGCCACCAACATCGAATCGCGCATCGAGCGCCAGGGCGACCACTACGTCATCAACGGCCGCAAATGGTGGACCTCGGGCGCGCCCGACCCGCGCTGCAAGATCCTGATCTTCATGGGCAAGACCGACCTTTCCGCCCAGCGCCACAAGCAGCAGTCGATGATCCTGGTGCCCAAGGACACGCCGGGCATCAAGGTGCATCGCTCGCTGCCGGTGTTCGGCTACGACGACGCCCCCCATGGCCACGCCGAGATCGAGTTCGTCAACGTCAAGGTGCCGGCCGCGAACATGCTGCTGGGCGAGGGCCGCGGCTTCGAGATCGCGCAAGGCAGGCTGGGGCCGGGGCGCATCCATCACTGCATGCGCGCCATCGGCCAGTCCGAGCGGGCGCTGGAATACCTCATCAAGCGGGCCAAGAGCCGCGTCGCCTTCGGCCGGCCGATCGCCGACCAGGGCGTGGTGCGCGAATACATCGCCAACTCGCGCATGGAAATCGAACAGGCCCGGCTGCTGGTATTGAAGGCGGCCTACATGATGGACACGGTCGGCAACAAGGCGGCCCAGGGCGAGATCGCCATGATCAAGGTGATCGCGCCCAATCTGGCCTGCCGCGTCATCGACCGCGCCATCCAGGTCCACGGCGCCGGCGGCGTCTCGGCCGACTTCCCGCTGGCCAGCATGTACGCGCATGCGCGCACGCTGCGCCTGGCCGACGGTCCCGACGAGGTCCACCGCAACGCCGTGGCCAAGGTTGAGATCCGGAAGTTCAATTGAAGGGTTGAAACCGAAGGGCGCGCCGCATCGCTGCGGCGCGCCCCTTTTTATCTGCCGGACTCAGGCCGCCTTGGACACGCGGCTGGCGATGTCGATCCGGCGCGGCTTGAGCGCCTCGGGGATCTCGCGCCTGAGTTCGATGTGCAGGAGGCCGTGCTCGATCGCCGAGCCGATGGCGTTGACGTGATCGGCCAGCTCGAAGCGGCGCTCGAAGGCGCGGCCGGCGATGCCGCGATGCAGGTAGACCCGCTCGGGCGCGCCCGCGGCCTCGGTTTTCTGCTTGCCGGCGACGGTCAGCACGTTGCCGTTCTGCACCACCTCGATCTGCTCGGGCGCGAAGCCGGCGACCGCCATGGTGATGCGATAGCCGTCCTCGGACAGCTTTTCGATGTTGTAGGGCGGGTAGGACGGCGCCGCGTCGTCGACGGCGGCGTCCAGCATGTCGGCCAGACGGTCGAAACCGACCGTGTAGCGCATGATCGGGGTGAGATCGAAACGGGGCATGGCATCATTCTCCGACGAGCAATGTTGCGAATGGTCCGCCGCAAGGGCCGGACCGGTTGCTGCCGGGACCCCCAAAGGGGCGTTCCCGGACGCATCGGATATGGGGGCCGAAATCCGCTTTTCAAGGCCCCGAAAAGCGCGACCCCCGCCCCGCATGGCTGCGGGACGGGGGCCGGAAACGGGTTGACGCCGAGGGCCTAGGACTTGATGCCGAGGCCGGCGTAGCGCTTCTTGAAGCGGGCGACCTGGCCGCCGGCCTCGTTGATGCGCTGCGGGCCGCCGACCCAGGCGGGGTGGGACTTGGGATCGATGTCGAGCGACATCTCCTGTCCCGGCTTGCCCCAGGTCGAGCGGGTCTTGAAGGTCGAGCCATCGGTCATCTTGACCGTGATCTCGTGATACTCGGGATGAATGCCTTCCTTCATGGAAGCCTCCGGCGCGAAAAGCCCGGGGCTTATAGCCAAGCCCGGGCGCCGGGGCAAGTCTTACCGGCTTGCGTCGACCGTGCCCGGTCGCCGCGCCCTCAGGGCATGATCGTTCCAAGCCGCGATGAGCGAGGCTCATCGCAGCTTGGTATCATTCGACGGCGTAGAGCGTCGCCGCCTCGGCCCGGCCGCGTACCGGCACGGTGCCGACCCGATGGAAGCGGAAGCCTTCGCCCGCCGCGCGCATGGTGGCCTCGGTCACCAGCACGCGGGTGCCAAACTGCTTGTTGAGCTGCTCGACCCGCGCCGCCAGGTTGACCGCATCGCCCAGCACGGTATAGCCGGCGCGGTCCGCGGTGCCGACATTGCCCGCCACCACCGGCCCGGTGTTGATGCCGATGCGGGTGCTGAGATGCCGGCCGCCGCCGAAATCGCGCTCGGCCACGGCGCGCTGGATGTCGCGCGCGCAGGCGATGGCGTTGGCGGCGTGATTGGCGTCCTCGACCGGCAGGTTGAAGGAGACGAACACCGAATCGCCGATGAAATTCTGGATGGTGCCGCCGTGGCGGCGGATCGGTTCCATCACCGCCGCCAGGTAGTCGTTGACCAGGGCGATGACCTCGGCCGGCGCCATCGCCTCGGACAGGGTGGTGAAGCCGTCGATGTCGGTGAACAGGATGGTGGCCTCGCGCACATCGGCCGCCAGCCGGCCGCGATCCTTGAGGATGCGCTCGGCCACCGCCTCGGGCACGTAGCGGCCCAGCGTCTCGCGCACGAACTGCCGCTCCTCCAACCCCGCCACCATGGCGTTGAAGCCCATGGTCAGCCGCCCGGTCTCGTCGTCGCCCACCACCGGCGCCCGCGCCGTCAGATCGCCCGCCCGCACCTTGTCTTGCGCCGCCAGCAGCAGCTCGACCGAACGCGTCACGCCGCGGCCGACGAAATAGACCGACACCGGCGCCGTCACCAGCACCAGCCCGATGTCGATCAGGATGACGGCCAACAGATCGAGTCCGTGCGCCTGGCGGATCGGCAGGAAATAGAGCACGTCGAGCGCGATCATCGCCGCCGGCAGGATCGACATGGTGAAGCCGGTCACCGCCAGCCGCGTCCACAGCGACACGCCGTCGGGCGGAATCGTCACGCCATGGGTGTCGAACAGATGGTGCTTGAGATATTGCCGCCGGGAATCGATCAGGAAATAGGTGAGGAAGCCGAAGAAATAGGTCGTCAGCAGGATGTACCAAGCCTGGAACAACACCAGCACGGCGGCATCGATGGTGCCGCCGGCATTGCGCTGAGCCATGGCGGCGACGGCGCCGATGTTGATCGACCCGTGCACCACCGACAGAGCCATGATCCAGAACGCCGAAAGGAAGGTGATCTTGCGGGTGCGGCGAATGGCCGGCGCCAATTCGCCCTCGCCCTTGAGATAGCGGTCGATCGGCCGGTGCAGCACCCACGCCCCGCCGAGCCCGACCACGCCGAAGATCGCCAGCCCCAACCAACCCGCGCCCAGCAGCGCCAACAAATCGCCGCGCGCGACGGTGAACAGGAAATCGAACGCCAGCTGGATCAGCGCCGGCAGCGCCATCGACGCCAGATAGCCCCAGAGATAGAGCCGCGACGAACGCAAACGCTGTTCGGGCGTGCGGTTGTCGGCCATCAGTGCCGCCAAAAATGCTTGGAGACGAACACCATCACCGTGAACAGCTCGAGCCGGCCCAGCAGCATGTCGAAGGTCAGCACCAGCTTGGCCGCGGCCGGCAGCGTGGCGAAGGTGCCGGAAGGGCCGATGACCGCGCCCAGGCCGGGGCCGACATTGGCCAGGGCCGTCGCCGCCCCGCTCAGCGCCGTCACCAGATCCAGCCCGATCAGCCCCAGCAGCAGCGCCGAGACGATGAAGATCAACACGAACAGATAGCAGAACGCCGTCACCGCATCGCCGACATCCGAGGGCAATTGCCGGCCGTTGTAGCGCGGCGTGAACACGCCATGCGGCAAGAGCAGGTGCCGCACCTGCACCCGCGCCCGCAGCAGCAGCACCTGGAGGCGGAAGATCTTGATCCCGCCCGCGGTCGAGCCGGTGCAGCCGCCGACGAAGATCAAGGTGAAGAACACGGCTTGCGCGAACGGCCCCCATTGGCCGTAATCGGCCGAGGCGTAGCCGGTGGTGGTGACCACCGAGACGACGTTGAACAGCGCCTGGCGGAAGGCCTCGAAGAAGGGCAGCTCGTTGCTCCGCGCGTGCCACACCGCCAGCACCAGCGCCACGCCCAGCACCAGACCGAGATAGGCCCGGATCTGCGAATCCCGCCACAGCGCCCCGGGATCGCCCCGGATCGCCCGGATCAGCAGCGCGAACGTCATCCCGCCCACGGTCATGAAGACGATCACGATCCATTCGATCGCCGGGCTTTGCCAATGGCCGATCGAATCGTCCGAGGTCGAGAACCCGCCCGTGCCCATGGTGGTCATGGCGTGGCAGACGGCATCGAAGGCGCTCATCCCCGCCATCCACAGCAGCACCGCGCAGGCGACCGAAAGGCCGAGATAGGTCCAGCCCACCGCGCCCGCGATCTGCGCCGCGCGCGGCAGGATCTTCTCGGAATTGTCCGAGCTTTCGGTGCGGAACAGCTGCATGCCGCCGACCCGCAGCATCGGCAGCACCGCCACGCCCATGACGATGAAGCCCATGCCGCCGATCCATACCAGCACCGAGCGCCACAGCAGCAAGCCGGGCGCCAGCCGATCCAGCCCCAGGATCACGGTCGAGCCGGTGGTGGTCAGTCCCGACATGGCCTCGAACAGCGCATCGACGAAGGACAGCTTGAGCGAGGAGAACATGAACGGCAGCGCGCCGAAGCAGGCATTGGCGACCCAGGCCAGCACGGTCAGCACGAAGGCCTGGCGGGTCGACAGATCGGTGCGATGGCCCGAGCGGTTCATCAGCGCCAGCGCCACGCCGACGAACGCCGTCAGCCCCGATGACAGCACGAACACCCCCCAGTCGATGCCGTCGAAGGCGGCGTCGACCAGCGCCGGCAGCAGCATGAAGGCGCCGAGGATGGTCAGGAGAATGCCGACGACGAAAAATACCGGACGCAGATCGAGCATCGAATCCGATCCGTGGGGGCGCGGGTCCGCCTACATACACCGGGCCCGCGCCGGAATACAGCCGGGGCACTCTTCCGCCACCCTCGGCCCTAAGGTAAGGTCTTGACGGGGCTAGAGGAAAGCGGCCGCAGCGGCCGTGACGAGCAAGGGGGATCGCGCCGCCATGACCGCCATCGCCGCCAAGTCGCGCCATTTCGAGCGCGCCACGGCCCTTTTCGGGAAACTGGCCGGCGGCACCGGCGCGGCCCATGCCGAGGCCTTCGTCACCGGTTATTTCGGGCGCATGGCGGCCGAGGACGTGATGGGGCTTTCGGCCGAGACCCTGGCGGCGATGGCGCATTGCCATTTTCGGCTGATGCGCCGGCGCCCGCCGGGCAAGACCCTGGTCGCGGTCTACAATCCCGCGCTCGATCGCGACGGCTGGGATGCGCCGCGCACCGTGGTCGATGTCGTGGTCGACGACATGCCGTTCCTGGTCGATTCGGTCACCGCCGGGGTCGGCCGCGCCGGCCATCAGATCCATCTCATCGCTCATCCCGTGCTGCATGTCCGCCGCGACAGGAAGGGCGGCTGGCTGGGGCTGGACCGGCCGGGCAGCGGGACGCGCCCGGAATCGGTCATGCATGTCGAGCTGACGACGCGGCTCGGCGCCGAGGACATGGCGGCGCTGCAGGCGCGGATCGAAAAGGTGCTGGGCGACGTGCGGGTGGCGGTGGCGGACTGGAAGGCGCTGACCCTGCGGCTCGAACAGACCGTGGGCGGGATCGACGCCATGCCGCCGCCGCTGGATGCGGCCGAAATCGCCGAGGCCAAGGCCTTCCTGCGCTGGATGATCGACAACCACTTCACCTTCCTCGGCGCGCGCGACTACGACTACATCGTCAAGGGCGGCAAGGAGCGCATGGTGCCGGTGGCGGCCTCGGGGCTGGGGCTGTTGCGCGATCCCGCCGCCCATATCCTGACCAGCGCCCAAGGCGCCACCGACCTGCCGCCCCTGGTGCGCGACTTCCTGCGCCAGCCGCGGCTGTTGATCATCGCCAAGGCCAATGTCCGCGCCACGGTGCATCGCGACGCCTACATGGACTATATCGGCGTCAAGCGCTTCGACGGCGCCGGACGGGTGATCGGCGAGCGCCGCTTCGTCGGCCTGTTCACCTCGGCGGCCTACAATCTCAGCCCGCGCGAGATTCCGCTGCTGCGCCGCAAGGTGGCGGTGACGCTGGAGCGCGCCGGGTTCGGTCCTTCCAGCCATGACGGCAAGGCGCTGGTCAACATCGTCGAGACCTACCCGCGCGACGAGCTGTTCCAGGTCGCCGAGGACGAGCTGTTCGACACCGCGCTGGGCATCCTCCGCCTTCAGGAGCGGCCGCGGGTGCGGCTGTTCGCGCGCCGCGACAAGTTCGAGCGCTTCGTCTCCTGCCTGGTGTTCACCCCGCGCGAGAGCTTCGACACCGCGCTCAGGCATCGTTTCGAGCGCATCCTGGCCGAGGCCTGGAAGGGCCGCAATTCGGCCTATTACACCCAGTTGGGCGACGGCCCGCTGGCGCGGATTCATTTCATCGTCGGCACCACGCCCGGCGCCATGCCGCGGCCGGACCTGGCCGCGATCGAGGCCAAGCTTGCCGCCGCGGCGCGGTCCTGGGACGAGCTGCTGCTGGATGCCGCCGTCGCCCGCCACGGCCACGACGCGGCCGCCGCCCTCTCGCGCCGCTTCGCCGGCGCCTTCCCCGCCGCCTATCGCGACGCGGTCGGAGCCGAGGCCGCGCTGCACGACATCGCCAAGCTGATGCCGCTGGCCGCGGCGGGCGCGATCGCGCTCGATCTTTATCGCCGGCCGGGCGACGACGCGGCCACGTTGCGGCTCAAGATCTACCATGTCGGCGGCGCCATCCCGTTGTCGGACGCGCTGCCGGTGCTGGAGAACATGGGCCTGCGCGTGCTGGACGAGATCCCCCATCACATCGCGCCGCCGGCCGGCGCCGAAGCCACCATCCAGGAACTGCACTTGGTCGAACGCCACGGCCGAGCGGTCGATCTCGCCGCGCTCAAGTCCAAGTTCGAGGACGCCTTCCTGGCGGTGTGGCGCAGCCGGGCCGACAACGACGCCCTCAACAGCCTGGTGCTGAGGGCCGGGCTCGGCTGGCGGGAGATCACCATCCTGCGCAGCTTCACCCGCTATCTGCGTCAGGTCGGCATCGCCTTCTCGAACCAGTACATGATGCAGGCGCTGACCGCCAATCCGGCGGTGACGCGCGCGCTGACGACGCTGTTCCACGCCCGCTTCGATCCCAAGGCCGCCAAGGAACGCGAGCCCGCGCGCCAGAAGGCGCTGCGCCAAGCCATCGCCCAGGCGCTGGACGCGGTCGCCAATCTCGACGAGGACCGCATCCTCCGCCGCTATCTCAACCTGATCGAATCGGCGCTGCGCACCAACTACTACCAGCCCGGCGCCGACGGCCAGCCCAAGGCCTATCTTTCGATCAAATACGATTCGCGCAAGCTGGACGATCTGCCGCTGCCGCGGCCGATGTTCGAGGTGTTCGTCTATTCGCCGCGGGTCGAGGCGATCCATTTGCGCGGCGGCAAGGTGGCGCGCGGCGGCATCCGCTGGTCGGACCGGCGCGAGGACTTCCGCACCGAGATCCTCGGCCTGATCAAGGCGCAGATGGTCAAGAACGCGGTCATCGTCCCGGTCGGCGCCAAGGGCGGCTTCGTCTGCAAGCGCATGCCGACCCAGGGCGGGCCCGAGGCGATGCAGAAGGAAGGCATCGCCTGCTACCAGACCCTGGTTCGCGGCCTGCTCGACCTCACCGACAACATCGTCAAGGGCGGCACCATCGTCCATCCCCAGGCGGTGGTGCGCCACGACCCCGACGATCCCTATCTGGTGGTGGCGGCCGACAAGGGCACCGCCACCTTCTCCGACATCGCCAACGCGCTGTCCAAGCAGTACGGCTTCTGGCTGGACGACGCCTTCGCCTCGGGCGGTTCGGCCGGCTACGACCACAAGAAGATGGGCATCACCGCCGCCGGCGCCTGGGAATCGGTCAAGCGCCATTTCCGCGAGCTTGGCATCGACGCCCACAAGACGCCGATCGCCACCGTCGGCATCGGCGACATGTCGGGCGACGTCTTCGGCAACGGGCTGTTGATGGCGCCGACGCTGAAGCTGGTCGGCGCCTTCAACCACCTGCACATCTTCGTCGATCCCGCGCCGGCCGACCTCAAGCGCGCCTACGAGGAACGCAAGCGCATGTTCGCGCTGCCGCGCTCGGCCTGGACCGACTACGATGCCCGCCTGATCTCGAAGGGCGGCGGCGTGTTCGAGCGCAAGGCCAAGGCGCTGCGCCTCAGCGCCGAGATCAAGCAGCTGACCGGCCTGACCGCCGACGAGGTCACGCCGACGCAGCTGATTCAGGCGCTGCTGCGGGCGCCGGTCGACCTGCTGTGGAACGGCGGCATCGGCACCTACGTCAAGGCCTCGACCGAGACCCATCTCCAGGTCGGCGACCGCGCCAATGACGGCTTGCGCATCGACGGCCGCGAACTGCGCTGCAAGGTGGTGGGCGAAGGCGGCAATCTCGGCTTCACCCAGCGCGGCCGCATCGAGGCCGCCGCCGCCGGCGTGCGCCTCAACACCGATGCCATCGACAATTCGGGCGGTGTCGACTGCTCGGACCACGAGGTCAACATCAAGATCCTGCTGGGCGCGGCGGTGGCCGAGAAGAAGCTGGACGGCAAGAGCCGCGACCGGCTGCTGGCCAAGATGACCGCCGAGGTCGGCGAGCTGGTGCTGCAGGACAACTACCTCCAGCCCCAGGCCATCACCTGCGACGCCCGCCAGGGCGTGCGGCTGCTGGAATCCCACGCCCGCTTCATCCGCCGGCTCGAGCGCGCCGGCAAGCTGGATCGCGCCGTCGAATACCTGCCCGACGAGCCCGAGATCGCGCGCCGCCTGGCCGCCGGGCGCGGCCTGACCCGGCCCGAGATAGCCGTCGTGCTGGCTTACGCCAAGACCACGCTTTACGACGACCTGCTGGACAGCGACGTGCCCGAGGACCCCTATCTCGCCACCGATCTGTTCAAGTATTTCCCGCGGCCCTTGCGCAAGAGCTACGCCCGGCAGATCGAGCGCCATCGGCTGCGGCGCGAGATCATCGCCACCTTCATCGCCAATTCGATGGTCAATCGCGCCGGACCCAGCTTCGTCGATTCGCTGGCCGAGGAGACCGGCGCCCCCGCCGGCGACATCGCCAAGGCCTATGCCATCGTCCGCGACGCCTTCGAGATGCGGACGCTGTGGACCGGGGTGCAGGATCTCGACAACCGGGTTCCGGCCGAGATCCAGACCGATGCCCTGGTCGCCGCCGGCGATCTGGTGCGGCACGGCACACTGTGGCTGCTGCGGCGGCTGCCGCGGCCGTTGGACATCGCCCAGCAGATCGGCATCTTCGCCCCCGGCCTCAAGGCGCTGGGCGACCATCTCGGCCAGGTGCTGACCGAGGACGAAGCCAAGGCCTATCGCTCGGCGGCCCAGAACCTGGTCGGGCGCGGCGTGCCGGAATCGCTGGCCAAGCGCATCGCCGGCATGGCGTGGCTGGCGGCCGGGCTGGACATCGTCGCGGTGGCGCGCGAGGTCAAGCGGCCGGTGATCGACGTCGGCCGGGCCTATTTCTCGGTCGGCGCGCGGCTGGGCCTGGATTGGCTGCGCGGCGCGGCCTTGGCGCTGGCGCCGCAGAACCATTGGGACCGCCAGGCGATCCGGGCGGCGATCGACGACGTCTATGGCAGCCAACGCGCGCTGGCAGCGGCGGTGCTGAAATCGGCCCCGGCCAAGGGCGACCACGCCTGGGAGCGCTGGGCCGAGCGCAACCGCGCCCAGGTCGAGCGCGCCGGCCGGTTGGTGGCCGAGTTCCGCGCCTCGGGCGAAATCGACGTCGCCAAGCTGGCGATCGCCAACCGCGCCGTGCGCGGGCTGACCGGTGAGTGACGCCGCCCTCTCCGGCGCCGCCCCGTCCGATGTCGGACGGCGCGGGCGGTTCTCGTGGGCGCTCTACGACTGGGCCAACTCGCCCTACACCACGCTGATCATCACCTTCGTCTTCAACACCTATTTCGCCAAGGTGGTGATCGGCAACGAGCTCGAGGGCCAGGCCGCCTGGGGCGTGACCATGGGCATCGCCTCGGCCTGCGTCGCCGTGCTGTCGCCGTTCGCCGGAGCTATCGCCGACGCCCGCGGCCAGCGCAAGCCGTGGCTGTTGTTCTTCACCATGCTGTGCGCGGCGGGCGCGACCATGCTGTGGTTCGCCGAGCCGGTGCCGGGGCGGATTCCTTGGATCATGGCGACGGTGGTGCTGGCGACCATCGGCTTCGAGTTCGGCACCGTGTTCTACAACGCCATGCTGGGCGATGTGGCCCGGCCCGGCCATGTCGGCCGGCTGTCGGGCCTGGCCTGGGGCTTCGGCTATGCCGGCGGTTTGACCGCGCTGGCGGTGGCGCTGGTCGGCTTCGTCATGACCGACCGCCCGTGGTTCGGACTGGGCAAGGACGACTACGCCAATATCCGCATCGTCGGTCCGTTGTGCGGGCTGTGGCTGCTGGCGTTTTCCTGGCCCTTGTTCGCCTTCACCCCCGAGCGTCCGGCGTCGACCGTCGATCTCAACCAGACGCTGCGCGCCGGCCTCAAGCGGCTGTTCGAGGTGCTGCGCGATCTGCGCCACAACGCCAACCTGGTGCGCTTCCTGATCGCCAACATGCTTTATACCGACGGCCTGGTGACGGTGTTCGCCTTCGGCGGCATCTACGCCTCGGGCGTGTTCGGCTTCACCCTGACCGAGGTCATCATCTTCGGCATCGTCCTCAACGTCACCGGCGGCATCGGTTGCGTGGCGTTCGGCTGGCTGGACGATCGCGTCGGGCCGCGCCGGACGCTGCAATATTCGGTGTTCGGGCTGCTGGTGTGCACGCTGGCGGCGCTGCTGGCGCCGGATCGGATCTGGTTCTGGATCGCGGGCTCGGGCCTGGGCGTGTTCGTCGGCCCGGCCCAGGCCGCAGGCCGTTCGCTGATGACCCGCCTGGCGCCGGCCAACGAGCGCACCGCACTGTTCGGGGTCTACGCCCTGGCCGGCAAGGCCACCGCCTTCGTCGGTCCCAGCCTGGTTGCGATCCTCACCACCCTGACCGGCAACCAGCGCTGGGGTCTGGCCGGCATCGCGCTGTTCTTCCTGCTGGGCTGGACGATGCTGGCGACGGTGAAGGAGGTTAGGGCATGATCGCTCGGACTCTAGTGCCGGAAGTGGCGCATCCCGGTGAACACCATCGCCAGGCCGCGACGATCGGCCTCGGCGATCACCTCCTCGTCGCGCAGCGAACCGCCGGGCTGGATCACGGCGGTGGCGCCGGCTTCGGCGCAGGCCACCAGCCCGTCGGCGAAGGGAAAGAAGGCGTCCGACGCCACCACCGAGCCGGCTAGCGTCAGCCCGGCATCGGCCGCTTTGCGGGCGGCGATGCGGGCGGAATCGACCCGGCTCATCTGGCCGGCGCCGATGCCGACCGTGGCGCCGCCCTTGACGTAGATCACCGCATTCGACTTGACGTGCTTGCAGATGCGAAACGCGATCAGCAGGTCGGCCAGTTCGTCCGGGCTGGGCGTGCGCTTGGTCGCGGTCTTGAGCTGGGCCGCGGCGACGCGACCGGAATCGCGGGTCTGCAGGAGATAGCCGCCGGCGACGCTGCGTAGGCTCATGCCCGGCGCCGAAGGATCGGGCAGGCCGCCGGTCAGCAGCAGCCGCAGGTTCTTCTTCGCCGCCAGCACGCGCTTGGCCTCGTCCGACGCGTCGGGGGCGACGATCACTTCGGTCATGATCTTGGCGATCTCGGTCGCGGTCTCGGCGTCGAGCGCGCGGTTGCAGGCGATGATGCCGCCGAAGGCCGAGACCGGATCGCAAGCCAGCGCCCGGCGATAGGCCTCGGCCAGGCTGGGACCGACGGCGACGCCGCAGGGATTGGCGTGCTTGATGATCGCCACCGCCGGCGCTTCCTTGGGGTCGAACTCGGCTGCCAGTTCGATTGCGGCGTCGGTGTCGTTGAGGTTGTTGTAGCTGAGCTCCTTGCCCTGGACCTGGCGGGCGGTGGCGACGCCCGGGCGGTTCGCTGCGTCGACGTAGAAGGCCGCGCTCTGGTGCGGATTTTCGCCATAGCGCAACGCCTGGCGCAGCCGCGCCGTCAGCGTCAGCCGCTCGGGAAAGACCTCGCCGCGCTGGCCCGAGAACCAGGCGGCGATGGCGGCGTCGTAGGCGGCGGTGCGGGCATAGGCCTTGCCGGCCAGGCGCCGGCGGGTGTCGCCGGTGGTGGCGCCGCCGTTGGCCGCGATCTCGGCCAGCACCAGGGCATAGTCCTCGGGATCGACCAGCACTGTCACCCAGTCGTGGTTCTTGGCCGCCGAGCGGATCATCGCCGGGCCGCCGATGTCGATGTTCTCGACGCAGGTGGCGAAGTCGGCGCCGCGCGCCACCGTGTCCTCGAACGGATAAAGGTTGACCGCCAGCAGATCGATGCCGCCGATGCCGTGCGCCTCCATCGCCGCGCGATGATCCGGTTTGTCGCGCAGGGCCAGCAGCCCGCCATGGATCTTGGGGTGCAGGGTCTTGACCCGGCCGTCCATCATCTCTGGGCTGCCGGTGTAGGCGGCAACTTCGCGCACCGCCACCCCGGCCGCTTCCAGCGTCTTGGCCGAGCCGCCGGTGGACAGGATCTCGACTCCATGCCGGACCAGCGCCTGGGCCAGTTCGACCAGCCCGGTCTTGTCGGACGCGCTCAGCAGCGCGCGGCGGATCGGCACGCGTTTACTGTGCGGCATGGGCGATCTCCTCCGGGGCATAATCGGGCACCAGCGCGCGCAAGGCGGCGCGCACCGCACCGTTCTCGGCCGGCAGCGCCGCCAGCCGCGCCGCCAGCTGGGCGGCATCGATCATGGCTTGGACCTCGGCCGCCATCACGCCCTCGACCGCGGTCGGCCGCAGCGCGGTTCCGCTTTCGACCAGGACCTCGTGCAGCTTCTCGCCCGGCCGCAGGCCGGTGTAGCGGATCTCGACCTCGCGCCGGCCCGACAGCCGGATCATCTGCCGCGCCAGGTCGCGAATCCGCACCGGCGCGCCCATGTCGAGCACGAACAGCCGCCCGGCCTCGGCCGGCAGCGCGCTGGCCTGCAGCACCAGCTCGACCGCCTCGCGGCAAGTCATGAAATAGCGCGTGGTCTCGGCATCGGTCACGGTCAGCGGGCCGCCGGCGGCAAGCTGGCGCTGGAACAGCGGCACCACCGACCCGGTCGAACCCAGCACGTTGCCGAAGCGGACCACGGCGATGCGCGGCGCGCCCGGGGCGCGCGCCTCGGCCAGGCAGACCAGTTCGGCCAGGCGCTTGGAAGCGCCCATCACCGAGCGCGGCGCCACCGCCTTGTCGGTCGAGATCAGCACCATCGCCGCGGTGCCGGCGGCGCGGCAGGCCGCCGCCACCGTCCGCGTGCCCTGCACGTTGGTGCGCAGCGCCATGGCCGGATTGTCCTCGCACAGGGGTACGTGCTTGAGGGCGGCGGCATGGAACACCAGTTCGGGCTTGAGGTCGGCGAAGATCGCGGCGATGCGCTTCTCGTCGGCGACGTCGGCCAGAATGGCGCGGCGCACGAGCGCGGGATGGCGCTCGGCCAGGTCGAGATCGATGGCGTAAAGCGCGTATTCGCCGTGATCGAGCAGCGTCAGCTCGGCCGGTCCGAAGCCGGCGATCTGGCGCGCCAGTTCGCCGCCGATGGTGCCGCCGGCGCCGGTCACCAGCACGCGCCGGCCCTGGATCAGCCGCGCCATGGCGTCGCGGTCCAGCACCTTTTGCGGCCGGCCGAGCAGGTCCTCGACCTCGATCGGCCGCACCTCCAGCCGCCCGGCGCCGGCGAAATCGGTCAGCCGCGGCAGCCGCGACAGCGCCAGCCCGAGCCGGTCGGTCTCCTCGACCAGGCCGCGCACCGCCTCGCCCTCGATGCGATCGGCGGCGACGATCACCCGCTGCGGCGCTTGCCCGCGCGCCTTGAGCCGCTCGACCACCGCCGCCAGATCGGCCAGCGCGCCCTCGACGCGGATGCCGCGGATGTCGCGGCCGATGCGGTTGTCGCGATGATCGAGCAGGCCGACCACGCGATAGGGCGCGGGCCGCATCCGCGCCATCTCGCGGATGAAGGTGTCGGCCGAATCGCCGGCGCCGGCCAGCAGCACCGGCACCGATTCGCCCGGATCGCGCTCGAACACCGCCGCCAGATTGCCGTCCTTGAGCCAGCGATAGAAAAAGCGCGGCCCCGCCAGCATGACGATCAGCAACGGCCAGAGGATGATCAGCACCGTGCGCGGAAACAGTTCCAGCCGGGTGAGGAAGAACAGCAGCGGCAGGAACACCAACAGCGCCAGCGTCACGCCCTTGGCGATCGCCGCCAGATCGCGGCCCGAGGCGTAATGCCAGATGCCGCGATACATGCCGACCCACCAGAACACCGGCGCGGCGACGGCGGCGAACAGCAGCGTCGCCTCCCACAGGAAGAAGAAGGGCTGCGGCAGGCCGTAGGTCTGATAGCGCAGCCACACCGCCAGCTCGAACGCCGCCGCCGCCATGGCGACGTCGTGCAACGCCACCAGGAGAATGCGTCCGTGCCCGGCCAGCCAGCCGCCCTTGTCGCGCGATTCGCTCATGCGCCGCCGTTATAGCGGCTTTAGAAGCGCGCGTGCAGGGCGGCGCGGGTCAGCACCGCGACCAGGCCGAGCGTCGCCAGCCACCAGCCCTGCCATAACCCGAAGGACAGCATGGCGATGGCGAAGGCGGCGGCAGCCGTCGCCGCGGCGGTGGCGCGCGCCAGCGCATCTGGCATGGCGCCGATCCGCCGCCACAGCGCCGTCATCAGCCAGGCCCCGCACAGCGCGCCGACCAGGCCCAGCTCCAGCCATATTTGCAGGCCGGCATTGTGCGGATGCAGCGCCATCATCTGGCCGCCGACCGGGCTGGTTTCCGCGCCGCCCGGAATCGCCCGCGCGGCATCGAGCCCCCAGCCCAACCAGGGATGTTCGGCGATGCGCTCGCCGGCGAAACGCCAAATGTGAAAACGATGCAGCGCCGAGATTTTCGCTTCCGGCACCAGCGCCTGAATCCGCTCGACCGGCAGCCACAGCGCAAGCGGCATGACCAGCACCGCCAGCGCCGACAGCGCGGCCAGCGCGCGGCAAGCCATGGCGCCGAATCGCCACGTCGCCGCGGCCGCGATCGCGGCCAGCAGAAATGCCAGCTTGGCCGAACTCGACTGCGCCGGGACCAGGATGGCGATCATCGCCAGGCCGGCGGCAAAAGCGCCCAGGCGCCGGCCTTGACGCCAGAGCAGCGCCATCACGACGAAAGTCGAAAGCATCATGACGTCGACCGCACGGTTATGCGCCGACCAGCGCACCAGTGCCGGATCGTAATTTCCGCGCAACGTGTGAAACAGCCAATTGCCGGTGAAGACGTCGAGCGCGATCAGCACGGCGCCGACGGCATAGCCCGCGATCAGCGCGCGCGCGAAGCCGGGCCCGGTCTCGGCGGGAAGTTCCAACAGCAGGACGACGCCAAGGAAGGTGACGATCAGGATCCCGGCCAGCGCGAAGGCGCCCGCCGGATCGACCGCGAACGGTGCCGTGGCCAAGGCCCACAACACCACCACCAGAAACACGCGACCCGGAAATCCGCCCAACGCCGCGACCGCCCGCCGCCAACTCAGCACCGCCGCCGCCAGCGCCAACACGGCGAACAGGCCGGCGATCCAGCCGGCCTTGAGCGCGCCCAGCGGCACCAGCAGCGCCGCCGCCAGCGTCAGGACATGGCGCGCGGCCATGCCACCCCCGCCTCGTCCATGACCTCGCGATAGACCGCAAGCGAGCGGGCGACGAAATCCTCGACCGCGTATTTCGCCACCGCCATCGCCCTCCCGGCCGCGCCCATGCGCCGGCGCAAATCGCGATCGGCGATCAGCCGACCGAGCGCTTCCGCCGTTGCCTTGGCGTCGCGCGCCGGCACCAACAGCCCGGTCTCGCTCGCGCGCACCACCTCGCGGCAGCCCGGCACGTCGGTGGCGACGACCGGCAGGCCCATCGCCGCCGCCTCGATCAGGCCGCGCGGCAGGCCCTCGCGATAGCTCGGCAGGCAGACGACATGCGCCTGGGCCAGCGCGGCCGGCATGTCCTCGGCGAAACCCCACCATTCGACCAGGCCGGATTCGATCCAGGACTGGCGTTCGGCGGCGGGGATATCGGTCGGGTTCTCGGGATCGGTGCGGCCGACCAACACGAAGCGGGCCTCGCTGCCACCTGCCCGCAGAATCCGCGCCGCCTCGACGAATTCGCGCACGCCCTTGTCGCCCACCAGCCGCGCCGGAAACATCGCCGTCACCGGACCCTCGGCCTCGGGCGCCGGCGCGAAGCGCGCCATGTCGACCCCGCAGCCCTCGATCATGCGGATTAGCGCCGGATCGACCAAGCCGCGTTCGACGAACAAGGCGCGGTCGTCGGGATTCTGGAAGATCGCCCGCATCGGCCGCCTGGCCAGCGCCAATCGATAGAGCGCGAGCGCGATCCGCCGCATCAGGCCGACCGCGGCGCCGGCGGTGACGAAGAGATAGCCCAGCCCGGTGACGGCGAAGACGCTGGCCGGCACGCGGCAAAGATGCGCGGCGATGCCGCCATAGCACACCGGCTTCTGGGTCACGGCGTGCATGACGTCCGGTGCGATCCGCCGCACCAGCGCGAGGATCGCCAGGATCAGCCGCGCCTCGCCCAAGGGCGAGCGCCCGCCGCGCGCCAAGGGAATCGGATGAAAGCGCAGGCCCGCCGCGGCAATAACGCGTTCGGCCGCGGCATCGGCCGGGGCGGCGACATGGACCTCGAATCCGGCGGCGCGCGCGGCGACGCCGATAGGCAGCCGATGGCTGACATAGAACGGCGCGTCGTTCATCAGGAACAAGAGGCGGGGCGGGCGGCCGGACATGGCGGGCTTTTAGCATGGCTCTTGGGCAAGTTCGCGCGTTGACAAGGCGGTCTCCGGCACTTAATCAGCCCGCCGTCATGATCGGTGTCCTGATTCGCGTCGCGGTCTCGGCCGGCCTTTTGGGCCTATTGCTGTGGAAGGTCGATCTGGCCGAGCTCGGCGCCCAACTCGCCAGCATGAGCCCGTCCTGGCTGGCGCTGGCCTTGGCTGCGCAGCTGACCGGGATCATCGCCGTCGGTTGGCGCTGGCGGCTGGTGCTGGCGGCGTTGGAGCAGGCGATCGCGCTGGGGGCGGCGGTACGCAATGTCGCCGTCGGCACCTTCTTCAACCAGACCCTGCCGTCCTCGATCGGCGGCGACGCGATTCGGATGTGGGAGGCGCGGCGCCATGGCCTGCCCTTGCGCGAGTCCGTCACCAGCGTGATCGTCGACCGGCTGTTGGGCCTGGCGGCGGTGGTGGTGATGCTGATCGCCGGCCAATGGTTCTATTTCAGCGTCGTACCCGACCCGCGCATGGGCTGGGGCCTGGCCGCAGTGACGCTGGCCGGGATGGCCGGCTTCGTCGTGCTGTTCCTGATCGCGCGGTTCGTGCCCGAGGGCTTCGGCGGCCGGATCGGCGGCGCGCTGGTCAAGCTGTCCTTGGATGCGCGCTCGCTGGCGCTGCATCCGGTGCGATCCCTGCAGGCGCTGGCGGTGGCGGTGGCGCTGCAGGTCTGTTTCGGCGCCATCGTCTATTGCCTCGGCCGCGCCGCCGACGCGCCGTTGGGGCTGTGGCAGGCGGTGCTGCTGATGCCGCCGGTGGCGCTGTTCTCGATGCTGCCGATATCGATCGCCGGCTGGGGCACGCGCGAGGGGGCGATGGTGGTGGCGCTGGGCCTGGTCGGCGTCGGCTCGGCCGATGCGCTGGCGATCTCGCTGGCCTATGGCGTGATCGCGCTGCTGGCCGGCTTGCCGGGCGGCATTCTCTGGCTGCGGGCCAAGCGGCGGGGCGAGATTCCCGCCGGACCGATCGAGGAGCCGAAAATCTAGCGCCCCTTTTCGGCCAGGTTCATCAGGTAGGCGCCATAGGCCGAGCTGCGGATCGGCTCGGCCAGGCGCCGCATCTGTTCGCGATCGATCCAGCCCTGGCGCCAGGCGATCTCTTCCAGGCAGGCGATCTTGAGGCCCTGGCGGCGCTCGATGGTGGCGACGTAGTTGGCGGCATCCAGCAGCGAATCGTGCGTGCCGGTGTCCAGCCAGGCGAAGCCGCGGCCGAGCGGCTCGACCCACAGCTTGCCGCGCTCGAGATAGACCCGGTTGAGATCGGTGATCTCGAGCTCTCCGCGCGGCGAGGGCTTCAGCGCCCGCGCCAGCGCCGGCGCCTCGGGGTCGTAGAAATAAAGCCCGGTCACCGCCAGATCGGATTTGGGCGCCTTGGGTTTCTCGACGATCGACAGCGCGCGCCCGGCGGCGTCGATGTCGACCACGCCGTAGCGTTCGGGGTCGGGCACGCGATAGGCGAACACGGTGGCGCCTTCGTCCCTGCCATGCGCCGTGGTCAGCAGGTCGCTGAAGCCCTGACCGAAGAAGATATTGTCGCCCAGCACCAGCGCCGAATGCGCGCCGTCGAGGAAGCGCTCGGCGATGATCAGCGACTGGGCGATGCCTTCGGGCTTGGCCTGGGCGGCGTAGACCAGCCGGATGCCCAGCGCCGCGCCGTCGCCCAGCTGCTGCTCGAAGCGCGGCAGGTCGTGGGGCGTCGAGATCACCATGATCTCGCGAATCCCGGCCAGCATCAGCACCGACAGCGGATAGTAGAACATCGGCTTGTCGTAGATCGGCAAGAGCTGCTTGGAGATGCCGCGCGTCACCGGGTGCAGCCGCGTGCCGGCGCCGCCCGCCAGCAATATGCCGCGCCGCTTCACGACGCCACCCGGTCGAGGCCCAGCCGCTGGCCGCGATAGCGGCCGCTGCGGATCGATTCCCACCACGCCGGATTGTCGAGATACCAGCGCACGGTGCGCCGCAGGCCGTCGGCGAAATCGACCTCGGGCCGCCAGCCGAGTTCGGTCTTGAGCTTGGTCGAATCGACGGCGTAGCGGCGGTCGTGCCCCGGCCGGTCGGCGACATGCTGAATCAGCCCCCGCCGCGGACCGCCATTGGCCGGCCGCAACTCGTCGAGCAGATCGCAGATGGTCTCGACCACCTTGAGATTGGGAAGCTGGGCGTCGGGCCCGACGATGTAGGTCTCGCCCGGCCGGCCGCGCTCGACCACGGCGCGGATCGCCCGGCAATGGTCCGAGACGTGCAGCCAGTCGCGCACCTGCTGGCCGTCGCCATAGACCGGCAGCTTCTTGCCTTCGAGCCCGTTGAGGATCATCAGCGGGATCAGTTTCTCGGGAAACTGATGCGGGCCGTAATTGTTGGTGCCGACCGTGATCAGCGTCGGCAGGCCGTAGGTCTTGTGGTAGGCGCGCACGAAATGATCGGCTGCCGCCTTCGAGGCGGCGTAGGGCGAGTTCGGGCGATAGGGCGAGTGCTCGGTGAACAGGCCGCGATCGATCGAGCCGTAGACCTCGTCGGTCGAGATCTGGAGGAAACGAAAGGATTCGCGCGCCGCACCCGTCAGCCCGCGCCAGTGCGCCAGCGCGCAATCCAGCAGGTTCTGCGCCCCCAGCACGTTGGTGCGGGTGAAGGCATCGGGCTCCTCGATCGAGCGGTCGACATGGCTTTCGGCGGCGAAGTTGATCACCGCGTCCGGCCGGTGGCGCGCCAGCAGATCGCCGACCAAGCCGCGATCCTCGATCCGGCCCTCGACGAAGACGTGCCGCGCCTCGCCTGCCAATGCCGCCAGCGTCGCCGGATTGCCGGCATAGGTCAGGGCGTCGAGATTGACCACCTTGAAGCCCTGCGCGATCGCCGCCAGGACGAAATTGCCGCCGATGAATCCGGCGCCGCCGGTGACCAAGAGCGTTTTCATCGGCTGGCCTTAACCCCGCCCCTGGGCGCTGTCAATCGACGGCCGCCCGGAAAGGAAGGCCGCCATGCCGGCCAACCAGGCGGCGTGCTGGCGGGTCTTCTGCCAGCGGCCGAGCAGCAGATTGCCCGCCGCCCGCGCCGCGTGCCGCGTCATCAGCCAGGAAGCGGTCCGCGCCAACGCCGCGGACCCGCGATGCTTGCGCTCGATATGCAGCCGCGACCAACCCATGGCGCGGAACTTGATCCAGGAGACGCGCTGGCCAGTGCCCGAGGACTTGCCGCCCTGGTGGAGCGCGACGGCGTCGGCCACACGCACCAGCTCGTGTCCGGCGGCCTTGAGCCGGAGACAAAGATCGTCGTCCTCGTAGAACAGGAAAATCGCCGGATCGAATCCGCCCAGCGCCTTGATCGCGGCGGCGCGCGCCAGCAGCACCGCGCCCGAGAGATGGCCGACCGAAATGTCGCCCTCGGGCCGGATCGGATTCCTCCAGGACCCGGCGGCGACCCGCCGGAAGAAATCGAGATTGTGCGACTGATGGATCGCGCCGTCCGGTCCCATCAGCACCGGACCCAACAGCGCCGCGTGCGGAAAACGGTCGGCGGCGGCGACCAGCGCCTCGACCGAACCCGGCTGCATGACCGCATCGGGATTGATCAGCAGCGCGAATTCGGTGTCGAGGCGCTCGATGCCCAGATTGTTGCCGCGGCCGAAGCCGATGTTTCCGCCGGCGCGGACGATCTCGGCCGTGGGCAAGGCGCGCATGGCGACGGCGACGGAATCGTCGGTGCTGGCATTGTCGACCACCACGACGCGCTTGGCCGGGCGGATCGATTCCAGACAGGCGCCGATCACGCTTGCGCTGTTGAATGCCACCGTCACCGCGCCGACGCGGTCCCAGGCGTTCACGGCGCGGCCTTCCGCCGCAGCACGAATTCGTTGCAGCCATGGCGGCGCCCGGCCGAAGCCTCTGTCGACAGGTCAAAGCCCTTGGTTCCGGCCCAAATACGCACCGAATCGCGGCTGGCCACTTCGAACGGATAACCGCCCAACCAATCGATCAGGTCGATCCACAGATCCATGCCACGCGCGAGACCGCCTCTCCCGCGCAACACCCAAACCAGCCAGCGCAAGCCGATGAAATAAGGCGCGTGGACCAGGATCGCCAAGGGCCGCGTCCACGGCCGCCGCACCCAGTTGCGCTTGATCCACAGCCAGTAACGGCTGATCCAGCCCTGGTCGTTGTAGAGCGCGACATAGAACGTCCCGCCCGGCGCCACCGCGGCCGCCGCCAGTTCCATCGCCCGCCACATCGCCCCGGTGTGATGCAGCACCCCCCAGGCATAGACCAGATCGAAGGTGCCCAATTTGGCCATGTAAGCCTCGTCCAGCGCGCTGCCCTGAGCGACCGTCCAATCGACATCGTCGGGCCGATAGCGCTGGCGCACTTCGCGCGTGCAGCCGACGGAATCGGCATCGTAGTCGAAACTGGTGACCTGGGCGCCGAGCTGGCGCGCCGCCAGGCTCATCAGCCCCGAACCCGAACCGATGTCGAGCATCCGCCGCCCGCCAAGATCGCCGGTGCCCAGCATCTCGACCAGCTTGGCGCGCGCCGAGTCGATGGCGCCGCCCTCGAGGCGCGCGACCAGGCGCTGCCAATTGCGGCCGAAGGCGAAGCGCGGCTCGCTCACGGCTCCTCCGCGACGAAGCGGCCGGCCGGCCAGCGACGGCGATAGCGTTCCTGGCGGACCAGCCGGGCGATGGTGGCCGGAATCTCGCCCGAGCGATAGCGCAGGAACAACAGCACCCGCGCCAGCGTCGAAGACACGCCGATCAACGCGCCCAGGCCGAAGGCCCGACCCGCGCCCATCAGCCGTTCGATTCCATCGCTTTGCCGGGCGGCGTTTTCCAGCACCACCGCCGAGCCGATCATGAAGCGGATACGGCGCTCGAAGGCGCGGACATAGGCCTCGGGCACGGCATCGGCATGCCGGCCGCGCATCAGGCCAGTGGCGCGCGCCAGCACCTCCAGCATGACCTCGGCGTTGGAATTGATCGTCGCCGACAGGCTGCCGCGGCCCGGCCGCCAGGCCATCACCGGATAGGGCACGAAGCAGACGCCATGGCGCATCGCCAGCACGCGGCTGGCGAAGCCGTCGCAGAGCGAACGCAGCTCCTCGTCGAAACCGCCGATCTCCTGCAGCGCCGTGCGCCGGAACACGGTGGCGCCGCCGGCGAACCAGGAATCGATCCGCAGCAGAAGGCGCTTGGCCTCTTCGGGCGGAATGAAGCAGGCGCGATCGAACGGCACCGGCGCATTGGCTGGGCCGATATCGCGCCCGTCCTGGTCGATCATGCGGATCAGGCCCGAGCAAAATCCGGCCGTCGGATAGGCCTCCATCAGCGTCATGGCGCGCTTGAAGAATCCCGGGATCACCCGGTCGTCGGAAGCGCACATGACATGGCATTCGCAGTCCGACATGGCGAGGCTGTCGTTCATCAGCCGCACCACACCGCGATTCTGCGTCCGCGCGGCGAAGCGGATGCGGGCGGGATCGCGCGCGGCATAGGCCGCCATGACCCTGGCCGAATCGTCGGTCGAGGCGTCGTCGACCAGATGGATTTCGTCGGCCGGGCGCGACTGGGCCAGGATAGCTTCGATGCAGCCGCCGACGAAACGGCCGTAATTGCGGTTGGGGACGAAGGCCGAAAGCCGCACGGGCTCAACCCTCCCCGGCGCGGGCAAAGGCGGCAAAATCGGCCTCCGCCGCCAGCAACGCATCGAACCGACCCAGCGCCGCGCGTCGGCCTTGCTTGAGGAACAGCACCGCGTCGCAATCCCGCACCGTGCTCAGGCGATGGGCGATGACGATCACGGTGCGCGTCCCGCCCAGGCGCGCGATGGCGCGGGTCAGTTCGGCTTCGGTCTGGCCGTCCAGCGCTGACGTGGCCTCGTCGAACACCAGCACCGCCGGCCGGCGATAGAGCGCGCGGGCGATGGCGACGCGCTGGCGCTGGCCGCCCGACAGCCGCACGCCGCGCTCGCCGACGCGCGTCTCCAGGCCCTCGGGCAGCGCGGCCACGACTTCGTCGAGCTGCGCCAGCGCCGCCGCCTCGGCCAGGCGCGAGGGATCGATCGCCGTATCCTCGACGCCGAAGGCGATGTTGCGGCGAAGCGTGTCGTCGGTCAGGTAGACCGATTGCGGCACGAAGCCGATCTGGCGCTGCCAGCCGCGCGGATCGCGGGCGATGTCGACGCCGTCGACCAGGATGCGGCCTTGGCCGGGCGCCAGCAGGCCGAGCAAGAGGTCGATCAGCGTGCTTTTGCCGGCGCCGGTCGGCCCGACCACGCCCAGGCGCTGGCCCTTGGGGACGACCAGGTCGAGCCCGCTCAGCGCCTCGCCCGCGGCGCCGTCGTAGCGATAGCCGAGATTCTCGATGCGGATATCCTGGCCCAGCTGCGGCACTTCGCCGGTCGGCGCGGCAGGCGACGGCAGCGCCTCGATCGCCGCCAGGTCGCCCTTGACCTGGCCGATGGCGGCGGTGCCGTAGCGCAGCATCGAGACGCCGTGGACGATGCGGTGCACGCAAGGCATCACCCGCAAGCCGGCATAGGCGTAGAGCCCGAGCAGCTGGATGGTGGAAAGCGTGTCCTGGCCCTGCAGCGCCGTCACCGCCACCACCGCGACGATGACGGCGACGAACAGGGTCTCGACCGCCAGCCGGGGGGTGTGGCTGAAGGCCTCGATCGCGACTTGGGCGGCGGACAGCCGCTCGCGCGCAGCGGCGAAGGCGCCGACGAAGGCGGTCTCGGCGCCATGGACGCGGATTTCCTTGAATGCCCCCAGCGCCTGTTGCATCGCCATCAGCACGGCCTGGTAAGATTCCTGCTCGGTCCGCCCCCAGGCCTGGAAGCGCGGCTGCATCAGCCGCGACAAACCCAGCACCGCCAGTCCTGCGCCCAGCGCCGCAACCAGCGTCGGTCCGGGCGCGATCGCCACCAGCACGCCGAGGATCGCCAGCACCACCACGCCCTCGGACAACAGCGCCACCGCGCCCGCCATGGCGGTGCGGAAGACGACATCGTTGACCATGGTCATGTTGCGGATCAGCTCGGCCGAGTTGCGGGCGAGATGGAAGGGCAACGGCGCCGCCAAATAGGCCGCCAGCATGCGGCGCGTGACGCGCGCGCCGGCGGCGAAGCGCTCGCGCGCCTGCAGCCAGAGATTGGCCATCACCAGCAGGTTCTTGAGCACGAAGAAGGCCAGCAGCACGCCGCACAGCACCAGCACCGCCGCGGTCGGCGGCAAATGTCCGAGCAGCGGGATGGCGGCGGCGGTGGCGGGATCGCTGATCGCCTTGATGGCGGCGAACACCAGGGTCGCGCCGAAGCCTTCCAGCACCGCGGCGCCGACCGCGAGCCCGACCAGGCCCAGCCAGCGCCAGCGCGCTTCGGCGTCGAGCAGATCGAGACAGGCGCGGATGTTGGCGATCATGATGCCAGCGCCGGCACCAGCCGGCCGCGCTCGCGCAGGCGCGGCACCGGCGGCGGCAGATGCCAGTCGATCTCGAGACGACGATGCCGCTGCACCACCAGCCGCGCGACCGCCGGCGGCAGCGGCACCAGCACGGAAGCCCGGTCGGCGACCTGCCCGGGGGCCAGCACCGGCAGGCCGTGGCAAAGCGTGCCGACGCGGCTCGGGTCCTCGTCGACGAAGAACTGGGCACGGCCGTCCAGCGCGCCCATCAGCCAGGAACCGCCAACGGCGGTGCCGAACACGCCGAGGCGGCGGGCGCGGCCGGCGACCTCGCGCGCGCGTTCGATCAGCCGTTCCATCCAGGCGATGCGGCGTTCCAGCCGCGCGATCGAACGCGCGGCGTGGCCGGGATCGAGCGCGGGCGGATCCGCCCGGCCGG
>Ga0194120_10002855_pt1 | contig 29055 bp, 31 predicted proteins | sample TA2MahCa65mmetaG_FD_148642 | JGI IMG/M metagenome (GOLD analysis project Ga0194120, IMG submission 148642) | Freshwater microbial communities from Lake Tanganyika, Tanzania - TA2015019 Mahale Deep Cast 65m | ecosystem: Environmental > Aquatic > Freshwater > Lake | place: Tanzania: Lake... | reverse complement strand
CAGTCGAACTTCATCAGGGCCAGCGGACATAAGCGCCGCGCCAAAAGGCCGGACATATGACCGAAACCCGCCACCCAGGTTCTCCGCGCCGAGAAAAAACCGCTTGCCAAGCGGGGCCGTCCACATATGACAGCCGAGCCATTCAAACGCTTGTCGTTCGATAGGACAACCGCCTCACGCGAAACGCACGCATGTCATGCCGGGACTGCGGTTGCGAATCCATCCGACGCGCATCAGGCCGTTGAAGACCAGCCCTTGCCATCCGCGCTCGAACTTATACGGAAAGGTCTCGGCGCGTTCGACCGCCGCCCATTCGCGCAAGATCGGCTCGATGTCGCATTGATTAATTCCCCAAGGCATTTCCGGCGTGACGTAATTGCGTCCTTTTCTCCAGCCTTTCAGCGTCTTTTTCGACAACCATTCGGGAATGTGATCGAAGCACAGGCGCGCTTTCGGAAACCGCGCCGCCATGTCGCAAATGAGGCGCCCCACATCCTCGGGCGCAAAATACATCAGCAGCCCCTGGGCGGTAATATAGACCGCGCGATCCGCTGGAACGGCGTCGAACCAACCTCGATCGAGCGCGCTCATGGCGAGATGCCGATGCCGTTCGTCCGGCTTGATGAAGCGCTCGCGTATGGCGATGGCGTCGGGCAGGTCGACGCAGAGCCACAGCGCCTCGTCGTCCTCGACGCGAAATCGCTGCGTTTCCAGCCCCTCTCCCAGATTGACGATCACGCCCTCGGGATGGTCCTTAAGAAAGGCGCGTAGCTCATTGTCGAAGAAATCGGCGCGAATGGCGTGGGAGGGCTCGGCCGCTCCGAAGCTGCCCACGTAATCGTAATCAAGCGTGTCATAGATTTCGACGCCCTTAGGATCAAGCAATATCCCATCGGGACGCCTCGCTTCGCATGCGCGATTATGGAGCGTCCACAACATCGTCTCCGGCACACCGGTCAGATTGGGTGCGATCCTCGCCATTGGCTTCGCCTCCGAATGCGCCATTGAGAGAAGAATGTCGGCGAGAGTGATGGAACGGGCGCCTTCCGGCAAGCGCTCCAAGTTCGGAACGCTTCCTGACGAATCGAGCGCCTGCGGACGACTAAGCGCGTCCTGTCGCCTCGCGCGCGACTTCGCGCCAGCCGATGTCGCGGCGGCAAAAGCCGCCGGGCCAGTCGATCAGATCGACCGCCGTATATGCACGCGCCTGCGCCTCGGCGACGCTTGCGCCGAGCGCGGTGACATTGAGCACGCGCCCGCCGGCGGCGAGGAGCCGGCCGCCTTCTTCGCGCGTGCCGGCGTGGGTGATCGTGACGCCCTCGACGGCTTCGGCGCGCTTCACATTTCGGATTTCGGTACCGACGATCGGCGTCCCCGGATAGTTTTTGGCCGCCAGCACCACTGTCAGCGCTGCGCGCGGCGAGAACCGCGGCCGCTCCAGCGGCAATTCGCCTCGCGCGGAAGCAAGCATCAGCTCGAGAAGATCATCTTCAAGGCGGGGCAGAATGACCTGCGCCTCGGGATCGCCGAAGCGGCAATTATATTCGATGAGTTTTGGCCCCTCCTCGGTGAGCATCAGTCCCGCATAGAGCACGCCCTTGAACGGCGCGTCCCTGTCGCGCATGGCGCGCATCGTGGGCGCGATGATTTCGCTCATGACGCGCGCCTCGATGTCGGGCGTCACGACCGAGGCCGGCGAATAGGCGCCCATGCCGCCCGTGTTCGGCCCGGTATCGCCGTCGCCGACGCGCTTATGATCCTGCGCCGTCGCGAAGGGCAGCGCGCGGACGCCGTCGCAGATTGCAAAGAACGACGCCTCTTCGCCGACGAGACATTCTTCGATGACCACCTCGGCGCCCGACTGGCCGAAGGCGCCGGCGAACATCGCCTGCACGGCCTGCTCCGCCTCATCAAGCGTCTGAGCGACGACGACGCCCTTGCCGGCGGCGAGCCCATCGGCCTTGACGACGATCGGCGCGCCATTCTCGCGCAGATAGCGCAGCGCCGGTTCGAGCGCGCCGAAACGCGCATAGCGCGCGGTGGGAATGTCGTAGTCGCGGCACAAATCCTTGGTGAAGCCCTTGGAGCCCTCTAACCGCGCCGCCGCCTGTGTCGGGCCGAAGGCGAGAATGTCGTGCGCCTCCAGCGCGTCGACGAGACCGCCGATCAGCGGCTGTTCGGGGCCGACGATGACGAGGGCGATTTGCTCTTCACGGCAAAATCTTATGACGGCGTCGTGATCGGCGGCGTCGAGCGCGGCATTGGCGCCGACGCGCGCCGTCCCCGGATTGCCGGGCGCGACGAACAGGCGTTTCAGGCGCGGGCTTTTCTTGAGCGCATGGGCGATCGCGTGCTCGCGGCCGCCGGCGCCGATGAGAAGAATGTTCATACGCCGTTCGATAGCGGTTGAAGGAGGCGGAAAGCAAGAAGTCGCCGCGCCGAAAGCGGGAATTCCACATCGCGCGTCGCTTGCGCGGCAGGACTTTGGCCGGACGGGCCCTGGACTTACGAATAAAGCGCTTCCCTGCCCCAATGGAAATGCTCTAAACACAGCGCCAATCTCTCCCATTGCGAGGCGATATGGCGCGCCAGTTCATCTATCACATGCAGGGCCTCACCAAGACCTACCCGGGCGGCAAGAAGGTCCTGGAGAATATCAATCTTTCCTTCTATCCCGACGCCAAGATCGGCGTGCTCGGGGTCAACGGCGCGGGTAAATCGACGCTGCTGCGGATCATGGCCGGCATCGACAAGGAATATGCCGGCGAAGGCTTCGTCGCCGAGGGCGCGCGGGTCGGCTATCTGCCGCAGGAGCCGCACCTTGAGCCGACCCTCGACGTGCGCGGCAATGTCATGCTCGGCGTCGCCGACAAGAAGGCGATTCTCGACCGCTACAATGATCTCGCGATGAATTATTCGGACGAGACCGCCGACGAGATGACCAAGCTGCAGGACGAGATCGAAGCCAAGGGCCTGTGGGATCTCGACAGCCAGGTCGATCAGGCGATGGACGCGCTCGGCTGCCCGCCCGACGACGCCGACGTGACGAAGCTCTCCGGCGGCGAGCGGCGCCGCGTCGCGCTGTGCAAGCTGCTGCTCGAACAGCCCGAACTGCTGCTGCTCGACGAACCCACGAACCATCTCGACGCCGAGACGGTGAACTGGCTTGAAGGACATTTGCGCCAATATCCCGGCGCGATCCTGATCGTCACCCATGACCGCTATTTCCTCGACAATGTCACCGGCTGGATATTGGAGCTCGATCGCGGCCGCGGCATTCCCTATGAGGGCAATTATACGAGCTGGCTGAAGCAGAAGCAGAAGCGCCTCGCGCAGGAAACCAGCGAAGACAAGGCGCGCCAGCGCGCACTCGAAGCCGAGAGCGAGTGGATCGCCGCTTCGCCGAAGGCGCGGCAGGCGAAGAGCAAGGCCCGCATCCAGCGTTACGAGGAACTCGTCGCCAAGCAGAACGACAAGGCGCCGACGACCGCGCAGATCGTCATTCCGGTGGCCGAACGTCTCGGCGACAATGTCATCGATTTCGACCATCTGTCGAAGGGCTATGGCGACACGCTCCTGATCGACGATCTCTCCTTCAAATTGCCGCCCGGCGGCATCGTCGGCGTGATCGGGCCCAACGGCGCCGGCAAGACGACGCTGTTTCGCATGATCACCGGACAGGAGAAGCCCGACAACGGGACGATCGAGATCGGCGACAGCGTGCAGCTCGGCTATGTCGACCAGTCGCGCGACGCGCTGCACGCCAACAAGACCGTCTGGGAGGAAATCTCGGAAGGCAATGAGGTGATCTATCTCGGCAAGCGCGAGATCAACAGCCGCGCCTATTGCTCGGCCTTCAATTTCAAGGGCGCCGATCAGCAAAAGAAGGTCGGCCAGCTTTCAGGCGGCGAGCGCAACCGCGTGCATCTCGCCAAAATGTTGAAAAGCGGCGCCAATGTGCTGCTGCTCGACGAGCCGACCAATGATCTCGACGTCGACACGCTGCGCGCGCTCGAAGACGCGCTCGTCGATTTCGCCGGCTGCGCGGTCATCATCTCGCATGACCGCTTTTTCCTGGACAGAATCGCGACGCATATTCTCGCCTATGAGGGCGACAGCCATGTCGAATGGTTCGAAGGCAATTTCGCCGATTACGAAGAGGACAAGAAGCGGCGGCTGGGGGTGGATTCGGTCATCCCGCACCGGCTGAAGTATAAGAAGTTTACGAGGTGAGGGGCTGAAATGACGTCTATCTCGGCCCGCCGTCAGTCTGCAAAAAATTGCAGCGCCTCCGGACATGTGCGCGAAATGGCGGCGCGGCTGTCCAGCGACGACTGAATGACGAACTTCTCTGCTCGTCCCAAGCCGTAAACGCCCATCAATATTTGGACCATGAAGAAGCCAAGCCCTTCAATATCGGCGCGGCTCGCCATGGAAAATTCGCGCACATAGTTTTTGCTGCCGGCCTTTCTGACGAAGCCCAGTTTCGACAAGACGCGACGCTGCTTGGCGGTCAGGACCATTCGGTTGACGCCAGTCGGACCATATGCGCCACTCGACGCTTCGCACAATGCGCCCGCGTCGCTTTCGACGAACCGGCATTGCACATATCGCTGGCCCTGCCCCAGCGACACGATGATAAATCGGTTCAAGCCGTCCTTCCGCGCAGGCGCATCGTGCAACGCATGGATCACCGCTGCGGTCGCACATTGAAGCTGATGCGCATTCGCGCCTTCAGCGATCGCATCGACAACGCTCGTTGCGATTAACAGAATCGCGAAAACCGGCGCAGCTCCTAGCCTCTGATTAGCGCGCATAATATCTCACGGCTCCTCGTCACGGCCCCAGCGTCGCTCGCCCTGTCGACGGCGACTGTCGATATCGCGTCCAGCGGCGCCCCACAACGCAACGGCGCGACGCCTTTAGCCCAACTCCACCACCCGCACGCCTCTCATCGCCGCCGCCGCCGCGAGGCGCGTATCGAAGGTCGCCAGCCGATAACCCCGGTTCGAGGCGAGCGCGAGATGCAGCGCGTCGGGCGCGGTGAGCTTTGTCGTGAAATCGCGAACAAGGCTCTCCGCCAAGATCATGTCCCGCACGTCAGCCTCGATGTGCTGCGTCATCTCTCGCGCCCAGTCGTCGAAATCAGTGAGCGCTTCGCGCGCCGCCGTATCGCTCATCGCCTTGACGCGAACCTGTCGCGAAACGACAGCGGCAAATTCGACGCGCGCGAAGTCGCTGACAAAAAGCGCGCCGGGGTCGGAGTCGATCCATGCGTCGACCTTGTTCGAATGGGCGTCAGCAGCGAAAAGGGAAACGAGGACATTGGCGTCCAGGTAGAAGCTCATTCCTCTTCGTCGCGCATTCTGCGGATCAGGGTGACGGCGTCCTCGCCGAGCGGCGGACGCGCGTCTCGGCGCTTGCGCAGCCATTCGAGGTCGGCTTTCGTCATTCGTTTGGGCGCTTCGTCGGGTGTGCTCGGACGCAGTTCGACGACGGGTTTGCCGTGACGGGTGATGGTCACCGTCTTGCCCGCAAGCGCCTCGTCGATCAGCCGGGACAATTGTTCTTTCGCCTTGGCGATGGGGTAGGACGACATGACCGCCTCGAAAATGGTCATTTTTTGAAAAATAGGACATAATTTCCGGCGGCGCAACGCGTTACGACGCCACCAGCTCCACCTCCGGAAAATAGGTCCGATATCTCCCCGCATCGCGCGTCAGAAGCGGAACGCCTAAAGTTTCCGCCTGCGCGCCGATGAAGAAGTCGGCCAAAACATTCGATTTCGAACCGCCCTGGCGCCGGTAGTCGCGAAACGCCTGACCCGCGCGCCAAAGCGCTTGCCGCGACATTGCGGAATGTTCGACGCCGAGCGCGCCAAGAAAATCGGAGCAATCCGCCTCGCTCGCAAAACCCGTCGCCAGTTCGGCAAAGACCACATCGACGATCAAGATTGCCCCGAGCGCCATTCGTCGTTCGAACGCCAGGCGCGAAGCTTCGAACCAATCCGGATTGCGCGTCAGCAAGTCGATGAAAATATTTGTGTCGACAAGCGTCAATCATCGCCTCGCAGCAGGCGCATCCATTCGTCGGTCGTCATTTCAAATGTCACGCCTTTGCGATCCAGTTCGGCCAGCGCCCGTTCGACTTTGTTCCTTGCCGCCCGCACCGCGGCGGCGTCAGGCAACCGCTCCTCGCTGCGCTCCACCAACACCCCGCCTTCCGGCCGCGCGCGCACGCTCACCCGGTCGCCGGGACGGATGCCGGCGGCCTCGCGGACCGCTTTTGGCAGGGTGACCTGGCCTTTTACGGTGACTTTTGTGCTCATGCCCGCTCAAAGTAGTAATACCTAGCGAAGGACAGTAATACCGGGTCGAAAGAGCGTCAATCTGCGGACAAGGCGCTTAACCGGCCAGTCGCCCAAACGCCTTTCCTAATTCGTCCTTCGCCTGTTCCAGCACTTTCCGGCGCTCTTTGGACAGATCCTCGCCGGCTCTGTTGATGTAGAACGTCAGCATCGACATCGCGGAGCGATAGGGTTCCGACTTGCCACGCATGCTCGCTTCGGCCGAGCGCTTCAGCAAGCGTGCAATCCTCGCCGGATCGTCCCAGGTGAATACGCCCGACTCGAGATCGAGCGCGTTGCTGCGGCGCGTGACGTCGCCCGACCAGTATTTGGTCGCGGTCTTTAAGCTTTTCGCCGACGAGCTGCGCTGCGACTGTTTCTGCGCCATCGCCGCCTCGCGCCAGGGGATAGGCGGGCAGCTAGAGCGCGCTGCGAAAAAGTGGGAACCGGTTTTTCGCGTCGAGCGCGCTCTAAACTTATAGAATCGATCACGTTATCTGCATTTGGGCGATTCCGCCCAAATGCAGCGTGATCTCGTCGATCTCCCCTGGAAATCAACGACGACAAGCGCAGCCGCCACGATTTCGCCATCTGTGCATGGCGCATTCATCAGCTGGGCCGTGGGCGGTCAACGAGGGAATTTTTATGCGATTTCGCCGCCGGGCCGCCGCCCTTGCCGCTCTCAGCGCTCTATCGCTTGCGGGCTGCGCGCCGCAGGAATCTCCCGTCGCTTCGGCGCCGGCCGCCTATGACGAGAACGCCCAAGGCAAGGAGCTCGCCGGACAGGACGCGCTCCATGCCCGGATCGCCCATTACGCCCGCGTCTACGACATTCCGGAATCGCTCATTCACCGCTCGATCCGCCGCGAGAGCAATTACAATCCCCACGCCCGGCACGGACCCTATTGGGGACTGATGCAGATCCGCCACGACACGGCCCGGCATATGGGCTACGACGGCCCGCCGAGCGGCCTTCTCGACGCCGACACCAATCTGGCCTTCGCGGTGCCCTATCTCGCCAACGCCTATAAGGTCAGCGGCGGCAATGAAGCGCGGGCGATCAAGCTCTATGCCGGCGGCTATTATTACGAAGCCAAGCGCAAGCGCCTGCTCGACCAGCTCGTGACCTCGGTCACGCAGCGAGTTTCAGATAACTGATCCTTTCAGGTCTTACTGGTTCTTTGGCGTGAAAGTGCTGCGCACCCGACCGCCTTGCGACGCGCCGCCCTGAACGGTCGCCATGCCGGTCGTCACGTCATAGTCGAGCCTGTCGCCCTTCACGATATTCTCACCTTGGGTGAGCGTGACATTGCCGATCAGATGGACCTTGTTCTCGGCCTTGTCGTAGCTGCCGCGATCGCCCGTGCCGATCTGGTCTTTCGAGACCATCGTCACCGGCCCTTCGACGTCGATATGTTTGACCCGGTCATTGGTCGTCTCGGCGGGCTGGCCGGCGCCCTTTCCTTCGAGAAAAATAGTCAGGCGCGAGGCTTTGAGCGTTGACGGCCCCTGCGTGACGATCACGCTGCCGGAATAGATGAGCTTCTGCTCCTTCTCGAAATAATCGAGCTTGCCGGCGTCGATGTTGAGCGGATCCTTGGCCGAGGCGCCCGGCAGGATGCCGCCCGAGCGGCCCGCGGCGCTTGCCGGCGTCGCGGCGACGAGCGCGGCAAGGAGAAGAACGAAGGTGCTGCGGCGCATTTAGTCCTTGTTCGCAGCGCCCGAAGATTGCGCGGGCGCGTCGCCCTCCCCGTATAGCACCGAATGGACGCCGCCCGCGAAGCTGGCGCGCCGCTCTTTTTGAGAGAATTCGACCGAATGCGCGGTGACCTCGCCGCCATCGATCTTCAAGAGCACGGGCTTGTCGGAGGTCATCATGCTGGCCTTCAGATCCATCACCGCCGACTCAAGCCGCATGTCGAAATTCTTGTCGTCGCGGATATTGACGCCGCCGGTCATGTCAGCGCGATCGGCCTTCCTGTTGTAGACTCCCTTCTCCGCCGACATGACGATGGCATTGTCCTTGGTGTTTTCGACCCGGACCTCAAGCTGATCGAGTTCGAAGACGTCCGGCTTAGCGAGATCCTGAACGCCGACATGCGCGCGCACCTCATAGGGGCGCCCGTCCTTGCGATAGCCGACGAGTTTGGGGCTTTCGATGACGATGCGGGAGCCCTTGAGCGCGACGCGCGCCAGGCTCAAATCGGCGGGCAAAAAGCGCAGCGAACTGATCAGCAGGCCGAGGCCGACGATTCCGACGACGCCGCCGGCGCCCCAAAGGATCCAGCGCCGCAGGCGCGTGACCCGCGACGTGTGGCGCAGCGCCTCCGGAAAGGCGCTCTGGCACGGCAGGACAAGCGCGCCGAGGCGATCGCGGGCGCTGGGCGTCGGGAAAACGTCAGTCATTTCGAAATCCTGCGGCATGCAGGTGGCGAATTCGAGGCAAAGCCAAAGTCTTATTCGTGGGCGAAAATATCCGTGTCGGGCCAGCCGGCGAGGTCGAGCCGGGCGCGGGCGGGAAGAAAATCGAAACAGGCCTGGGCCAGATCGGCGCGGCCCTCACGGGCGAGCATCGCGTCAAGCCTGTCCTTGAGTTGATGCAGATAGAGAACGTCCGAGGCCGCATAGGCCTGCTGCGCGTCGCTAAGCGTCGGCGCGCCCCAGTCCGACGACTGCTGCTGCTTCGAAATCTCGACTCCCAGAATCTCGCGCACGAGATCCTTGAGGCCATGACGGTCCGTATAGGTGCGGGCGAGCTTTGAGGCGATTTTGGTGCAATAGACCGGCGCCGGAACGAATCCGAAGGTCTTGGCCAAGACGCCGATGTCGAAGCGCGCGAAGTGGAAAAGCTTGAGAACGGCCGGATCGGCGAGCAGGCGCTCCAGATTGGGCGCACGCGTCTGACCGCGCGCGAACTGGACAAGCTCGGCGTTGCCATCGCCGAAAGACAGCTGCGCCAGGCACAGCCGGTCGCGATATGGATGGAGGCCCAGAGTCTCGGTGTCGATCGCGACAATGGGGCCGGCGCCGATCCCCTCGGGAAGATCGCCCTGGTGCAGGCGGATGGTCATGCGTTTTCGAATCGTTCGATGTGGACGGGGCAGTCTATCGCAAAACGCGCAAAGCCTGTCGAAGCGAGTCCCGCGCCTTCACAATTAGATATCGAAGTCTTCCTTCTTGAAAATTGAAACCAGTTCAATTCCCGATCTTGCGAGATTCTCGGACGCGCCCTCTTGTCGATCGACGATGACGAGCGCCTTCGCAATGGAGCAGTTGACGCTTTCTTCCTTCAAACCGTCGATCGCCTTCAGGATCGATCCGCCCGACGTCGCCACATCGTCAATGATGAGCGTTTCCGCTCCATCGTGTACATACCCGTCGATACGCTCGCGCGCGCCATGTTCCTTGGCCGCCTTGCGCACGAAAAACGCATTTTTCGGCGAACCCTTCACAAAGCTCATGACGGAAACCGCGCAAACCACGGGAACGGCGCCCATCTCCAACCCGCCGATGCAGCTCAGCCCAACCCTGTTCATGTAATCGACGATGATGTCGCCGATGAGCGCCGCCCCCTCGGGCGACATCGTGGTTTGGCGGAGCTGGAAGAGATATTTGCTGCTGCGGCCAGAGGACAGAATAAAATCGCCCCGCTTAAGCGACTGAGATTCAATGATCTCGTGCAAGCGCACCCATCTTGGATCGGTTTTTTCGATGACCCTCTCGACGCGCGGTTGCTGTTGCGTTGCGGCGAGATCGGTCATTGTTTTCCCCTCGGGCGTCCGTCGCAAGCTAGCATAACGCCAGCCTTCATGAACGGCGGGCGAGGCAAATCGCAGTGAATTGCGGGAGCAAAATCGCCTTCGCCGCCTGACGGGCGCTTCCCCCTACCGTCCAGAGCTCGAGATATCAAGCAAATATCAATGTCATCGCCGCGACGCGCCCGATGCGCGCGAGGAGTCTTGGCGACCTCGGGCGCAGGCTCAGCTCACGCACGGCGATGCTCGCTCCAAGCCCGTTCGCGGCTTCTCCCTTCATAACACTGACGAACTGTGTAAATGTTGGTCGCTGCCCTGGTCCAAGGGGTCTCTTGGGGAGTGATCGCATGCGTTACCTGCTTGCCGTAATTCTCGTCTGCGCGGTCGCTGCGCCGCCTGCATACGCCGCATCGTCAAAGAGCGGCGTCAAATCCGCTTCCGCGTCAAAGTCGGACCAGGGAGCCAAAACCGGCAAGCGCGCCCGGCAGAACTCCGGCGGGGCCGGCGGCATCCATCCTCTGGTCGGCAGCGGCGATTATTAGCTCGCCCGGCGACGCCGGAAAGTTCTCTTGTCAGACGCCCGCCGAGTCTTCACTCTATTGCGATGCAAAAACCGCTGAATGACAAGAGCGCGCCGGTGATCAATCTGCCCAACGGCCTTAGCGGTTCCGACCGCCGCTTCAACGCGCTGGTCATCGAACTGGCGATCCGCCTGTTCGTGATCGGCGCCCTGATCTATTGGACCTTCACCATCATCCTGCCGTTCGCGGCGATCATTCTCTGGAGCGTCGTGCTCGCGGTGGCGCTCTACCCGATCTATCGGGTGGTGGCCGAACTGTTGGGCGGTCGGCCGATAACAGCCGCCGTGTTGATGACGATCGTCGGCCTCGTGCTGATCATCGGACCGGTCACATGGATGGCGGTCGGCGCGATCGAGCCGATCAAGGTGGTGGTGGCCGGGTTCGACAATGGCGACATCGCGATTCCGCCGCCGCCGGCCTCGATCAAGGATTGGCCGTTTGTCGGCGAGCAGCTCTATGCCTTCTGGCTCTTAGCCTCGACCAATCTGCGCAGCGCCTTTACGCAGATACTCCCTCAGCTGAAGCCGGCAGGCGAATTCCTGCTCGACATGGCGAAGAGCGCGGGCGCGGGCACGCTCAAATTCCTGGTCTCCGTTCTGCTGATGGGCTTCATTCTCGCCGCCGCGCCGCAATTGCTCGCGGGGACGCGCGCGCTGTCGCGGCGCATCGATCCGTCGAGCGGCGAAAAATTCGTCGATCTCGCCGGCGCCACGATCAACGCCGTTTCCCGCGGCGTGATGGGTCTGTCGCTGATGCAGGCCGTCATCGGCGGCGCCGGCATGTATCTCGCCGACGTGCCCGGCGCGAGCCTGCTGACGATCGCCATCCTGGTGCTCGGCATCATCCAGATCGGACCGCTCATTGTCGTCGCGCCGGTCATTTTCTGGGCCTGGACGACGCTCACGCCGGGTCCCGCCCTGGCGCTGACGGTCTGTATGCTCAGCGTCAATTACATGGACAATGTGCTGAAGCCTTTCATCTTCGCGCACGGGCTGTCGACGCCGATCCCGGTGATTTTCGTCGGCGTGATCGGCGGCGTCCTGGCGCATGGCATCGCCGGCCTGTTCGCCGGGCCGGTCGTGCTCGCCGTCGTCTGGGAGCTGGGAAAGGCCTGGATTGCCGACGAACTCAAGGCGGTCGACGAATCGGAGGCCGAGCCGGACTTCAACGTGGAAAAGCCGCCGGGGCTATCGTCCGCGCAGGGCGTTGAGAACCTTTAGGCTGGCGCGGCCATTGCGCTCCAGGCCGGCGCGCGCCTGAAAGTCGGCGATCGCCTCTTTGGTTTTCGTGCCGATCACCCCGTCGGAATCGCCGACGTCGTAACCGCTGCGGGTCAGGAGCGCCTGCAGTTCGCGGCGCTCGGCGCGCGACAGGCCAGGATCGTCGGTCGGCCATGGCGTCTGGATGCCCGGCCGGCCGCGCAGCATGTCGGACAGCACGCAGATCGCCAGCGCGTACGATTCGGCCGCGTTATAGGCGTAGACCGCGTCGAAATTCTTCGTCACCAGGAACGCCGGTCCGTTGCGCCCGGCCGGCAGCAGCAGCGCCGCAGACCCTTCGCCGAGTCCGCTGCCGTCGAGCCGCGTTACGCCGCGCGACTGCCAGTAGCCCGTCGATTGGCGATGGGTTCGTCCGCTCGGACCGGAATAGCCTTCGGGCAGCCGTACCTCGAATCCCCAGGGCATGCCGGAACGCCAGCCGCTCTTATGCAAATAATTCGCGGTCGAACCAAGCGCGTCGGCCGCCGAACTCGCAATATTGCGCCTGCCGTCGCCATCGAGATCGACCGCCTTGGTCAGAAAGGTCGTGGGCATGAATTGCGTATGGCCGAAGGCGCCCGCCCAGGAGCCGTAGAATTCCTCCGGCGCAATGTCGCCGCTGTCGAGGATTTTGAGCGCGGCGATGAATTCCTTGCGCCAATAGTCGTTGCGGCGCGGCGCTTCGCAGGCGAGTGTCGCCAGGCTCTGCACGACCGGACGTTTGCCGAAGCTCTTGCCGAAATCCGACTCGACCCCCCAGACCGCGACGGTGGTCGGCGCGTCAACGCCATAGCGGCTTTCCGCGGCATGCAGCGCGCGCGCATGCTGGCGCAGCATGACGCGCCCCTCGTCGACGCGGTCCTCGTCGACAAGGCCGGCGATATAGTCCCAGATCGGCGTCGTGAACTCCGGCTGCTTGTCCATGAAGCTGACGGCGTCGTTCGGAGCGAGCCCATTCGTCGCCGAAGCGATGGTCTGCTGCCCGACGCCGGCGCCGGCCGCCGCCGAGCGCAGGCCGGCGAGGCAGGACGACCATTCCGCGCGCGCCGGCGCGGCCGCAAAGAAGAACGCGGCAAGCGCCGCGAGAAGATGATTCGCCTTCATGCATTCAGGCTAATGCAAACGCGCGGCTTTTTCATGAGCTGGTTGGCGTCCCTTGGGAGCGGACGCGGCCCTTGTCATCCGCGCCCGATGCTTGAAAAAGTGACCAGAATGTGCATATGATGCACATAACATGCACAGAGCGAATCCGCCATGATCAGCGCGTTCCTGGACCAAGTGACCGACCGGCGGGGCGGCTTCATTTCGCCGCAGCGGGTGAGCGAGGCGCTGCATGTGCCTCTCTCCAGGATCGCGCGGCTCGCCAAGGTTCATCGCAATACGCTCGCCCAGCGACCGGAGTCGCCGCTGGTGCAGGAGCGCCTCGGCGATGTCGCCCGGATCATCGCCACGGCGACCGAGCTTCTTGGCGGCGAGCAGCGTCGCGCCATCGTCTGGTTCAAGCATCAGCCGCTCTCCGGTTTCGACGGACGCACCGCCGAGGAGCTGGTCGCCGCCGGTCATGGCGACGCCGTGCTCGCGCATCTCGATCTGCTCCGCGAGGGCTCCTACGCGTGACGCTCAAGCGCGCGCCGACGATCTCGGTCGCGCGGCGCTATTGGCGCATGCTCGCGCCGAAATGGGCGCATGATCCTTTGAGCGGCGCCGGCGCCGCCGCACGCGGCGGCCGTTTCAATCCGCCGGGCGTCCCAGCGCTTTACATGTCCGAAGATTTTGCGACGGCGGTCGCGGAATATGAGCAAGACCTCGGCATCAGGCCGGGAACGCTCTGCGCCTATGAAGTGGAGAGCGCGCGCATCGTCGATTTCGGCGATGCGCGAACGCTCGCGGCGCTCGGCGTCAACGCGGCTACATTGAACAATCCCTGGAAACAAATCGCCTTCGTGGAAAAACGCGCGCCGCCGACTTGGTCGCTCGCCAAGCGGCTCATTGCGCAGGACATGGACGGGCTTCGCGCCCCTTCGGCTCAGGCGAGGGGCTTCAACCTCATCCTGTGGCGATGGAACGCCGAAGGCGCGGCGAAAGTCGCGGCGCTCGATCCGCTGCGCGACCTTCCCGTCGATCAATCCGCTTGGACGCGATGATCGCTCCGCTCACTGGCAGATGCGCCGCGGCTGGGAGCCGACCACCTCGCCGAATTCGTCGAACACCGGGCGGCGCTCGACCCAGCAGCGCGGCGGCGGCGCGACATAGACGGGCGCCGGCGCATAGACGACCGGCGGCGCGGAATTGGCGAGCGCCCCGCCGGCGATCGCGCCGAGCGCGAAGCCGCCGATGCCGGCCGCGATGGCGGGGCCGGCGGAATCAGCGCGGGCCGGCGCGACCGGCGTCAGCGCTGCGGCGCCAAACGTCAGAGCCGCTATAAGCGTCGCGATAGTTCTGCGCATCATACTCTCCCATTACGGACGAGCCTAAAATCCGCGCGCGCGGCGCCGGCAGGCTCGCTCGATCGGACAATAGGAGCGATCCCGTAGATGAACCGTTAATGACCGAAAGCCTGGCTTGCGGATTACGAGGCTCGAGGCTTGCCGGAGGGCGTCCCGGTCGTAGGCTTGGCCGGCGCCTGCTCAGGAGCCTGCTTTCTTGCGCCTTCGCCGCCGCCCGGCCTCAGCGCCGGCGCGTCATTGGCCTCGGGCGCCGGCGTTTTGACGCGGAACGCCTCGGCGAGCGCCTTGGCCGCGGCGAGCTCCTTCGAATCGAGACGCGCGCCGATCTCATCGCGCTTTCTCGCCGCGTCGTCGTCGCCCTGCTCCGCGGCGGCGGCGAACCAGGCGTAGGATTGCTGCAGGTTGCGGCTGACGCCGAGACCGCGCGCATAAAGGATGGCGAGATTGAACTGGCTGTCGCGGACGCCATATTCGGCCGCCCGCCGGAACCATTCCGCGGCGGCGGCGTAATCCGGCTTGCCGTCGCCGCCTTCGGCGAGCAGCACCGCGTAATTATGCATGGCGCGCGCATTGCCGGCGTCGGCGGCGCGCTCGTACCAGAGTCTGGCGCGCCCGTAATCGCGGTCGACGCCCACGCCCTTTTCATACAGCGAGCCAAGCCGAAATTGCGCCGGGGCGAGCCCACGCTCGGCGGCCTTTTCGAACCATTGCGCGGCGGCCTTGGCGTCGCGCGGCGCGCCGCGGCCTTCCACGAGGCGCGCGCCGAGATCGTATTGGGCGGCCGGATCTCCCTGCTGAGCGAGCCGCTTGATCGCCGCCAAAGCGTCGCCGGACGAGGGCGAGGGCGTCTCGATCGTTCCGGTGGGCGTCGGATCGATATTGGGCTGCGCAGCGATGGTCGGCGGCGGAGGGCGCTTCGGACCGAGCGCCACTTCTGGCGATGGCGTGGGCCGAACCGCCTTGGCGGGCGCCCTCGCTTCCTGCTGTTTAAGCGCGGGGGCCAGGGACAATCCGCCCTCGCCTCCCATGCGCGCGACTTGATAGGCGCTGATCGCCAGCATGACCGCGGCAAGGCCCAAAAGGAGCGGTCGCTTGCGATCCTGAATCGCCGAGCTGAGCTTGACCACCGCTCCGCCGCGCGTCCGATCCTGATCCTCAACGCCTTGAGCGAGGCGCATCGCTTCGGCCGGCTCGGCGTCCGCCGGATGCTGTTGCGCGGCGCGGCGCGCGGCGGCGATGAAGGCCGACTGCACCGAAGCGCGACGCCCGGCCTGATCCAACCCCGATCCTGGTGGCGCAACGAAAGGCTCGCGCCGGTCGGCGGCGCTGGTTTCGGCCGGAAGCAGGAATTCCAAAGGATCGGCCGACGCCTGCGCCTGGTCCTGGACGCCCGGCGTTTCAGGGGCGTTTGCCGATCGTTCGCCGATCGCCTCGCCGCGAACGTCGCACTCACGCGCGACGGATGGGCGGCGCAAGGCTTCCGGCGCGCCGCCGCGTGAGACGCTGAATTCCTCGCCGGACATTTCGAGACGAGCGACGACGCGTTCGAGCGTTTGTTGAACCGCGGTCAGCGCCTCATTCGTGCGCGGGTGGTCGCTTGCGCCGCCCGCATCGAAGCGTTCGAGCCGCTGCGCCAAGGACCCGATCTGAGTTTCGAGCGACTTCAGCGCTTCGGCGCCGACGACCGAACCATCCCGATTGATGCGGTCGGCGAGCGACTCGACGAGCGCCGCCAACTCGCTCTCTCGGTTGTCGGCGCGCGCGCCGTCTTCGATCCGTTGCGCGAACGCCGCCTGCATCCGGTCCAGTCGCTCGGCGATTTCATCGAGCGTGGAATTCTGCCCGCTCATCCTCGGCGCGAAAAATGGATCGTCGAAGCGATCAATCTTGAACGAGAGCTGCGCGAGTTCTCGCTCGACCGCCTGCAGATCGAGCTGGCGCGCATCGGATGCGAGCGCCGAGTCGATTTTCCTGTCCAGGCCGCGCAGCAAATCCTCAAGAGCGGCGAAATGCGCGACGTCGCCGGCGACCGCGGCGTTGTCCGACCGCTCGGCGATCATCGCTTCGATGCGCGCAAGCGATTCAGAGGGCGCGTGTTCCGTGACGTGAGACTCGAGACGATCGAACCTGCGGACGATCTCCTTGAAGGCCGAGGCGTGACCGCCGCCCTCCAAGGCGGAGTCGATCTTCTTCGCAAGCGACGCGATCAGCCCTTCGAGGGGCGCGAGTTTCGCCGCGCCGCGATCGAAGCGCTGCGTCAGCGTCTCGCCGAGCGCGTCGATACGCTCGCCAATTTCGTCGAACCGCGCCGGCGCCGATTGTTCGACGAGGGCGTCGAGTTTTTGCGCCAGGCGATCGAGCCGGCTGTTGAAGCTCTCGACCCCCTTCCCGGTTTCCGCGCCGACGATGGCGCGGATCGCCTCGACCACTTCGCCGATATCCGCCCCGGACACGCCGCTTGATCGCGTCAGGGCGTCGACTCGCTGCGTCACGTCGATGATGCGCGTTTCGATCTTCTCGAGCGGCAACGGCCGCGCCATGAGCGCGGTCAGCTGTTCCTTGATGTCATGCGTGTCGCGCGCGAGATCGCGCACGGCCGAAGCATTCGCGGCGTTCCCCGTCTGGAGCTTCTCCAGCCTGATGCCGATCGTTTCGACATCGACGCGCAGATTGCGCACGATCGGCGTCGGATCGAGGGCTTCAATTAAGGGGCGCAGTTCGTCGATGATTCTTTCGGCCGGCGCAAGCGTCTCGTCGCAGACGCCCCGCTCGCGTTGCGAGTCGATGCGCTGGCAAAGATCCTCGATCGCCGTCTCGATGGCGTGGACCGAAGCGCGCGGCGCGAGTTCTCCGAGCGCCTGCGTCATGTCGCGGATTTCGCGGCGAATGTTTTCGATCTGTCGCATCATGACGAGCTGCTGGTCGCCGCGCTCGGCGGCGTCCTCGCGAAGACTGTCCAAGCTTCGCGCGACCGCGCCGATGGCGCGCTCCAGATGCTCGACAGTCGACCCGGAATCGGGCTCTCGCCCGGCAGGCGCGCAATCGCCCGCCAATGATTCTTCCCGCGCTTCTCGCCGCCCTGCGCCATCTTCGTTCAGGCGTCGCGCAATGTCGGCGAGATGCCGATCGAGGCCGCTCAACGCCTTCTCGAAGCCTGCGCCGCGATCTTCGCCCGACAGCCGCGCAAGCTGCGATTCAAGCTCCGCCAGCGCGCTGCGGATCGGCCGGGCGTTGGCGGAAGGTCGTTCACCGAGTTGGCCTTCAATGCGGCTCTTGGACAGCGCGGCGATCGACCGCCAGATCGAATCGTCATCGCCGTCCTGTTCGCCACGGCCTTGATGGCGAGGATCGGACTCGCGCCGACCTTCGCGCGGCTCGGAGGCCGAACGGCCCTCATGGGGGAATTTCGCCTTGCTCATATGGCTGTCCGGCGGGACCGACTCGCGGAAATTGGGACGAAAAACGCTGTGGAACCGACGCGGACGCGCGAATCGCGCGATACTGTCGGCGCGGGCCGCCGACGGGATGACTTTCTGTCGATTGAAGTAAAGAAGCCGTTAAGAAACGGCTCTAAAGACGGCGTCGCGTGCGCGATCCTCGCAAAGCCGCGCGCTTGCGCGCGCGGCGTCGCCTCTCTACCTATGACGCAGCCCGAGCGAATCGCGGCGCGGCGGCCTAGTCCTCAGGCGCCGGCCCGCAAGGAGGCGTTGATGCCGAGCTACAAGGCGCCTGTCGACGACACGCTTTTCCTGCTAAATGACGTCTTGAATTTTCAGCGTTTCGGCAATCTGCCAGGCTTCGCCGACGTTACCCCGGACGTGATGTCGCAAATCCTGTTCGAGGCGGGAAGGCTTTGCGAAGAGGCGCTGGCGCCGCTCAATCAGATTGGCGACGAAAAGGGCTGCGTGCGTCACGACGACGCCTCCGTCTCCACCCCGCCGGGCTTCAAGGAAGCGCATGACGCTTTCGCCCAGGGCGGTTGGATCAGCCTTGCCGTCCCCGAGGAATATGGCGGCCAGGGCCTGCCCTATACGCTGTCGATGGCGATGAATGAATTCGCCTCATCGGCGAATATGGCCTTCGCCATGTATCCGGGCCTCACCCAGGGGGCGCTCGCCGCTCTCCTGCGCCATGGCGATGACGAACAGAAAAAGCTCTATGCGCCGAAGATGGCCGAAGGCCGCTGGTCGGGCACGATGAATCTGACCGAGCCGCAATGCGGCACCGATCTTGGACTGCTGACGACCAGGGCGACGCCGCGCGCGGACGGCTCCTATTCGATCACCGGCCAGAAAATTTTCATCTCCGCCGGCGAGCATGATCTGACCGAGAACATCATGCATCTGGTGCTCGCGCGCATCGAAGGCGCGCCCGCCGGCGTGAAGGGCATATCGCTCTTCATCGTGCCGAAGTTTCTCGTCGACGGCGACGGCGCGCTTGGACCGCGCAACGGCGTTTCCTGCGGGTCCATCGAAGAAAAGATGGGCATTCACGGCAATGCGACCTGCGTCATGAATTACGACGGCGCGCAGGGCTTTCTCGTCGGCGAGGCCAATCGCGGGTTGAACGCGATGTTCGTGATGATGAACGAGGCGCGGCTCGGCGTCGCCATGCAGGGCCTCGCGCTCTCCGAGGTCGCCTATCAGAACGCGGCCCAATACGCCAAGGACCGTCTGCAGGGCCGCGCGCTTTCGGGCCCGAAGAATCCGGGCAAGTCCGCCGACCCGATCATCGTGCATCCGGACGTGCGGCGTATGCTGCTTGAGATCAAGGCCTTCAATGAGGCGGCGCGCGGCTTTGCGCTTGCCGCCGCGCTCGACAGCGACATCGCGCATCGTTCCGATGACGCGGCTTCGCGTCAGGCGGCGGAGGACCGCCTCGGCCTACTGACGCCCGTGCTCAAGGGCGTGCTCACCGACATTGGCTTTGAAAACACCGTAAAGGCCCAGCAGGTTTTGGGCGGCCACGGCTATATTCGCGAATGGGGCATGGAGCAGTTCGTGCGCGATTCGCGCATCTGCATGATCTATGAGGGCGCCAATGGCATTCAGGCGCTCGACCTCGTCGGCCGCAAGCTGCCGCGCGACGGCGGCCGCGCGATCATGGCCTATTTCAAGGACACGACGGAGTTCCTGACGCCGCTTTTGTCGAACGACGCGATGAGATCTTTCGCGACGCCAGTGAAGGCGGCGCTCGACGATCTGCAACAGGCGACGATGTGGCTGATGCAGAACGCCATGGCCAAGCCCGACAACGCCGGCGCGGCTTCTTACGACTATATGCATCTCTTCGGCCGAGTCGCGCTCGGCGTGATGTGGGTGAAGATCGCTCAGGCGGCGCTGGCGATTAAATCGCAAGAGCCTGACCGGGCCGGACTGATGGACGCGAAGCTGTTGACCGCGCGCTTCTATATGGAGCGCATGCTGCCCGAAACGCGCCTGCGCCTGACGCGCATATCAGCCGGCGCCGACACGATGATGTCGCTCGCCGAGGAGATGTTTTGAGGGCAGTCGGGCTTCGGCAGTCGGCAATCGTTCTTTCCGACTGCCGAAGCCCGACCGCCGACTGCCGCTACAGGAGACGACATGCCCGACGCTTTCATCTACGACGCCGTTCGCACGCCGCGCGGACGCGGCAAGCCGGATGGTTCGCTGCATGAGGTCTCTTCGCTCGGCCTTGCGGTCACGGCGCTCGGCGCGATCAAGGCGCGCAACAGGCTCGAAGGACCCGAGATCGACGACGTGATTCTCGGCTGCGTCGATCCGGTCGGGGAAGCCGGCGGCGACATCGCCCGCGCCGCGGCGATTTCGTCGGGCTATTCCTACAAAGTCCCCGGCGTGCAGATCAACCGCTTCTGCGCCTCGGGACTGGACTCGGTGAATTTCGCCGCCGGCGAGATCATGTCCGGCCAGCATGATCTGGCGATCGGCGGCGGCGTCGAGAGCATGAGCCGGGTCGGCATCGGCGCCTCGGGCGGCGCCTGGCCGGTCGATCCGACCATCGCCATTCCCTCCTATTTCATGCCGCAGGGCGTCTCGGCCGATCTCATCGCGACGAAATACGGCTTCTCGCGCGATGATGTCGACGCCTATGCCGTGCAGTCGCAACAGCGCGCGGCGAAGGCCTGGGCGGAAGGGCGCTTCAAACATTCGATCGTTCCGGTGAAGGACGTCAACGGCATCACGCTGCTCGACCGCGACGAACATATGCGGCCCGCGACCGATATGCAGGCGCTCGCCGCATTGAAGCCGTCCTTCGCCTTTTACGCGGAACAGGGCGGCTTCGACGCCGTCGCCATTCAGGCGCATCCCGAGATCGAGAAATTGAACTATGTGCATCACGCCGGCAATTCGTCGGGGATCGTCGACGGCGCCGCTGCGGTGCTCGTCGGCTCGAAAGAAGCGGGCGAGAAACATGGGCTGAAGCCCCGCGTGAAAATTCGCGCCTACGCCAATATCGGCTCGGAGCCGGCGCTGATGCTGACCGGCCCTGTCGACGTAACCAGAAAAGTGCTCAAACGCGCCGGCATGAGCGTCGACGACATCGATCTGTTTGAGGTCAACGAGGCCTTCGCCGCCGTGGTGCTGCGCTATATGCAGGCCTTCGAACTCGATCCGGCGAAGGTCAATGTCAATGGCGGCGCCATCGCCATGGGCCATCCGCTCGGCGCGACCGGCGCGATGCTGATGGGAACCGCGATCGACGAATTGGAGCGGACGGGAAAATCGACCGCGCTCGTCACGCTCTGCATCGGCGCCGGCATGGGCACGGCGACGATCGTCGAGCGGGTGTGAGCATCGCCAAACCGTGATAGGCTACCGCTATGAGCATAACTCTCACGCCTCAGCAGGAAGCCCATATCGCCGCTTTGGCGGCGCGTTCGGGACGCAGTCCAGGCGATCTGGTGACGGAAGCCGTCGCCCTGTGGGAGGCGCGCCGCGACGTTTTCGCGCAAGACGACGCCGACCGGCCTACGAGGGCCGCCGACCGGATATTGGAATTACGGCGCGGCGCGAAACTACCGCCTGGCGAAAGCATCAAAAGCATGATCGAACATGGGCGCGGATGAGCTTTGTTCTCGACAACTCGATCGCCATGCGCTGGTGTTTCGAGACTGAGGCTCATCCCTACGCCGACGGGATTTTGCGAATGGTCGCGGCGGGAACGACCGCCTTCGTGCCGGTTCTATGGTTTTATGAGGCGAGCGCGGTCATCGCGCGGGCTCAAATCAAAGGATCGCTCGCCGCTGCGAAAGCTGAAGATATCCTCGTCGAGCTTCGATCCTTGAGGATCGTCGCCGATGAGGAAAGCGGCGCCCGCGCCTTCACCGACGTGCATCGATTGGCGGTCGCTTACCGCCTCACGTCATATGACGCGGCCTATCTCGAACTCGCCATGCGACGAAACCTGTCGCTCGCAACGCTCGACGCCGATCTCGTTCGCGCGGCCAAAAGCGCCGGTCTTCAGCTGGTTGAAGAGTCCTGATACTGTTGAATTCGTCGCACGCCGCATCGGTGCCGGCATAGGCGCGGCGAGAATGAGGAGCGGGTGTGAATACATGCGCGAATGTCATTACGCACAGCCCCGCCGATACTCATGTTTGTCGGCGCTTGCATGTCTCACCACAATCGTAGTTTCTCTCTCCATGCCACTGCAGGTTCATGCAGATGCCTTGAAGTGCAAAAATCTCTTCGATCTGATTCGTAACGAAGCAGTAGAGCCTACCAAGTTTTTTGATACCTTTACATTCAAGAAGGAAGGACGAGGAGATAACATCCTCCTGCTTCTCAAAGACAGCCCCGCACCGGGAACGCACGTGAAGCGTTGGCTGTTTTTAACCCGCTTCGACAAAGACAGCCTTGACTTTTGTGTTAACGGTCAGGGTGAGGGCTTTGGCCAGCTGAGCGACATGCACGACAACGCGAGTGAGGAAAAATTCGGCATGCCAGGCTCTGGCTATGCACGCTGCGCCTCTTTCAAGGAACAATTGCCACCCTCTCTAATTGTACGCTTATGGGCCAATCGCGAGTTGGGCCCAAGTACTATATTTTTCACGGAGTCCAAGGCAGCATCGAGTTTCGACTTTCTCATAAGCAACGATAATCATTGGATAATCATCGAAGATAAGCTCAATGGCGATACAAGATCGTCGTGTTACTTCGATAGAGGAAGCGGCGTGTCCATTCAGCAGAATTTGACTGTAGCGAAGCAAAACTAGTCAGGGAACCAGAAATGAACCTCACAAACTTCCGCTTCGAGACCGCCGCCGACGGCGTCGCGCTTGCGACCTGGGACATGCCCGAGCGCTCGATGAACGTCATCACGCCGGAAGTGATGGACGAGCTGGAGACGATCATCGACACGGTCGTCGCCGACCCTAACGTCAAGGGCTGCGTCATCGCCTCGGGCAAGAGCGCCTTTTCCGGCGGCGCCGATCTTTCCATGCTGCAGCAGGGCGCCGCGCAATACGCCAAGGCGCTCAAGGAGCAGGGCGAAGAAGCGGCGAACAAGCAGTTTTTCGACTTCTCGCGCCGGCTGTCGCTGCTCTATCGCAAGCTCGAAACCTGCGGCAAGCCTTTCGCCGTCGCCATTCACGGCGTCTGTCTCGGCGGCGCCTTCGAACTCGCGCTCGCCTGCCACTACCGCGTGATGGCCGACGACGAGAAGACCAAGGTCGGGCTTCCCGAAATCAAGGTCGGGCTCTTTCCCGGCGCCGGCGGCACGCAGCGCGTCTCGCGCATCATGCAGACCGGCGACGCGCTGCAATTTTTATTCAGGGGCGACCAGATCAAGCCGAGAGCGGCGCTGGGCGCCAAGCTCGTGCATGAGATCGCGCCGAAGGCCGAGATTATCGATCGCGCCCGCGCCTTCATCGTCAATGGCGGCAAGGCGCAGGCGCCCTGGGACATAAAGGAGTTCAAGAATCCATCCGGCAGGGTGTTCTCGCCGACCGGCATGATGATCTGGCCCGCCGCCAACGCCATCTACCGGCGCGAGACCTACGACAATTATCCCGCCGCCAAGGCCATTCTCCACGCCGTCTATGAAGGGCTGCAATTGCCGATGGATCAGGCGCTGACCGTCGAGTCGCGCTGGTTCGCGCATATTCTGCGCTCGAAGGAGGCGGCGGCGATGATCCGCTCGCTGTTTCTCTCCAAGAACGAATTGGACAAGGGCGCGCATCGGCCGCAGGACGTCGGCCCGACCAATCTCAAGAAGATTGGCATCATCGGCGCGGGCTTCATGGGCGCGGGCGTCGGCTATGTCAGCGCGCTCAACGGCCTCGACGTCGTGCTGATCGACCGCGATCAGGAAAGCGCCGGCAAGGGCATGGCGACGATCGACAAGCTGATTTCAAGTTCGGTGAGCAAGGGCCGCGCCACGGCCGCCGACAAGGACGCGCTGATGGCCCGTGTCGTCGCAACTTCGGATTACGCGGCGCTCAAGGGATGCGATCTCGTGCTCGAAGCAGTATTCGAGGATCGCGCCGTCAAAGCCGACGTGACGAAACGCGCGCAGGATGTCGTCGGGGGCGACGTGATCTTCGCCTCGAACACCTCGACCCTGCCGATCGCTTCGCTCGCGGAAACCGCGCAAAAACCCGAGAATTTCATCGGCATCCATTTCTTCTCGCCGGTCGAAAAGATGCTGCTCGTCGAAGTGATCCTTGGCAAGAAAACCGGCGACCGCGCGCTGGCGACGGCGCTCGATTTCATACGCATCATCAAGAAGACGCCGATCGTCGTCAACGACTCGCGCGGCTTCTTCGCCAATCGCTGCGTGCTCAATTATGTTCGCGAGGGGCAGATCATGCTGGTCGACGGCGTGCCGCCGGCGATGATCGAAAACGTCGCCCGCATGGCCGGCATGCCGGTCGGGCCGCTGTCGCTCAATGACGAAGTCGCGCTCGATCTGGGGTGGAAAATCCTGCAGGCGACGAAGAAGGATCTCGGCGAAGGCTCGGTCGATCCGGCACAAGAACGCGTGCTGCGCTTCATGGTCGAAGACAACGGCCGCTTCGGCCGCAAGAATGGCAAGGGTTTTTACGACTATCACGCCGATCGCACGAAGAGCCTCTGGCCCGGCCTCTCGGCGCTGGCGCGGAATGAACTCGATCCCGATTCGCTCGACATCGCCGAAATGAAGCAGCGCTTTCTCGTGACGCAAGCGGTCGAGGCGGCGCGCGCCATGGCCGAGGGCGTCGTCACCGATCCGCGCGAGGCCGACGTCGGCTCGATTCTCGGCTTCGGCTTCGCGCCCTTCACCGGCGGCGTCATCTCCTACATCGACGGCATGGGCGCGAAAAATTTCGTCGCGCTGTGCGACAGGCTCGCCGCAAAATTCGGCCCGCGTTTCGAACCGCCGCAATTGCTGCGCGACATGGCGGCGAAGGGCGAGACGTTCTACGGGCGCTTCCTGCCGCAGAAAGTGGCGGCGTGATTACATTTGACGTCGCAGCCCTCGTGTCTCGGGAAGGGCCTGGATCGGAGCCGCGGCTCGAAGGACGAGGGGTGCGCCGCTGACGCACGCCGCGTGTGGCGCTTTCACTTTTTGGGCGGACATGACATCCGCAAGCTCGACAGGTAAAAGACTGGTGGGTGCGCCGTTTCAGACGCCCGCCCGGCCGGACCTCTTGAATGCCGATTTTTGTGCTTCCCTTTCCAGTGATCGATCCTGTCGCCGTCAACATCGGGCCCGTGCCCCTGCGCTGGTATGCGCTTGCCTATATCGGCGGCTTTGTCTTTGGCTGGCTTGGACTGCGCGCTCTCGTCGCGAACGATTCGCTTTGGCGGCGCGACCAGCCGCGTCCAAGCCGCGAATCTCTCGACGATCTCCTTGTCTTCGTCGCTTTCGGCGTCATCATCGGCGGGCGTCTCGGCCATGTGCTGATCTACGATCCAGGCTTCTATTTCGCGCATCCGCTGGAAATTTTTCAGACCTGGAAGGGCGGCATGGCCTTTCACGGCGGCCTGATCGGCGCGATGATCGGCATGTATTTCTATGCCCGCCGCAGCGGCGTGCCGCTGCTGACGGTCAGCGATATTTGCGCGGCGGTGGCGCCGATCGGTCTTTTCTTCGGCCGCATCGCCAATTTCATCAAACCGGAAATGTGGGGCCGCGAGACCGACGTTCCCTGGGCGATGGCGTTCCCGGGCGCCGGCGACGTTACGCGCCATCCCAGCCAGCTTTATGAAGCGGGCTTGGAGGGCGTCGCGCTCGGCCTTCTCTTATGGTTCGCGGCGCGTCACGGCGCGCTCAAACAGCCGGGCCTCGTCACCGGCCTATTTGGCGTCGGCTACGGCCTCGCGCGCATTTTCTGCGAATTCTTTCGCGAACCGGATCCGGTGCAGGAAGCGCTGCCTAATGGTTTGACCATGGGCATGCTCCTCTCCGCCCCGCTTGTTTTATTTGGCGCCGTCGCGATCATGTTCGCGCTGCGCCCGAGGAGCGCGACCGCATGAGCGCCTTGAAGAGAGAAATCATCGAAGCGATCGCGCACGACGGACCGATCTCGCTCGAGCGCTACATGTCGCTGTGCCTGACCCATCCGCGTTACGGCTATTACATGACGCGCGATCCTTTCGGCGCCGGCGGCGATTTCATCACCGCGCCGGAAATCAGCCAGATGTTCGGCGAATTGCTCGGCGTCTGGATCACCGAAGCCTGGCGCGCGGCGGGCGGCCCGTCTCAGGCTCGGCTTGTCGAGCTTGGACCCGGCCGCGGCACGCTGATGTCCGACGTGCTGCGCGTCGCGCCGATCGCGCCCAATTTCCTTTCCGCCGTCACCGTGCATCTCGTCGAAACCAGTCCGGTTCTGCGCGAAGAGCAGCGCCGGACATTGGCCGGCGCCGCAAAGCCCGCGCAGTGGCACTTGGATTTCTCCGAGACGCCGCCCGGGCCGGCTTTCATCGTCGCCAATGAGTTTTTCGACGCCCTGCCGGTCCGACATTATGTCAAGAGCGCCGGCGGCTGGCGCGAGCAACTCGTCGGGCTCGACGGCGAAGGCGAACTCGCCTTTGGATTGTCCGATCAGATCGAAACGACGCTCAACGTTCCGGCGCGTGAAGGATCGGTCATTGAAGTCAGCGCCTCGAGTCAGGAACTCATGGGCGACATCGCGACGCGGCTCGTCGCTGAAGGCGGCGCGCTCCTGCTCATCGATTACGGCTATGAGCAGACCACGCTTGGCGACAGTCTGCAGGCGGTGTCGCGCCACGCCTATGTCGATCCCCTGGCGGCGCCTGGAGAAGCGGACCTGACCGCGCATGTCGATTTCGCGGCTCTGGCGCGCGCCGCTCGCGCCTGCGGCGCCAAAGTGCTGGGCCCTGTGACGCAAGCGCATTTTCTGTTGCAGCTGGGCATCGAGCGCCGGGCGGAAACCTTGTCGAAAAAGGCGACGCCCGAGCAGGCGCAATCGATCTTCGACGCCTTCGAACGCCTCGCCGGGATCGACGACGCACGTCATCAGATGGGCGGATTGTTCAAAGTGATGGCGATAACTCATCCGGATATGCCCGACCTGCCGGGATTTTTCGTGTAACATTGGGGCGATGACGCTCGAAACGCATGCGCTCACCGCGCGAAATCTCGATCTCCCTGGCGTGCGGCACGCCTTCTTCACCCGCGAGGGCGGCGTCTCGGACGGCGTCTACGCCTCGCTCAACGGCGGGGTCGGCTCGCGCGACGCGCCGCCGCGCGTCGCGGAAAATCGCGCCCGCATGGCGGCGCGCCTGGGCGTCGAAGCCGAACGCCTGCTGGTGCCGTTTCAGATCCATTCCGCGGAGGCGCGCGCCGTGCGCCAGCCATGGCGCACCGACGCGCGGCCGCGATGCGACGGCATGATCACGACCGAAGTCTCGCTCGCGCTCGGCGTCACCGGCGCCGACTGCGGCATGTTGCTCTTCGCCGACGTCACGGCAGGCGTCGTCGGCGCCTGTCACGCCGGCTGGAAGGGCGCGCTCGGCGGCGTGATCGAAGCGACGGTCGTGGAAATGGAAACGCATGGCGCGCGCCGCGCCGACATTCATGTCGCGCTCGGACCGGCGATCGGCGCGACGAGCTATGAAGTCGGGCCGGAATTCGTCGCGCGCTTTCGCGAGGCGGATGAGTCTTTCTCGCGCTTCTTTACGCCGACCGCGCGCGAAGGCCATGCGACCTTCGACCTGCCGGGCTTCATCGCGTCGCGGGTCGAAGCGCTCGACGTCGCGTCATTCGAGGACCTCGGGGTCGACACTTACGCGGATGAAGCGCGCTGCTTCAGCTACCGCCGCAGCGTGCATCGTCGCGAGCCGGATTACGGCCGGCTGGTCTCGGCGATCGCGCTGATTTGACGTTCGCGGGCGGCGCAAGGCTCATCTCGCGAGAGAAAGTAAAACTTTCCGAGATGAACTTTGGAAAGGATTGGAAGTGGATAAAACTACATTCATGTCGCTTGATTTCATTGTTTTTAGTTCGCATAAAACAATGACGCAATCACTAAAAGAAACATTGAATTACAATGGATTCAATTGCGTCCATGCGCATCAACCGAAACACATCGACTTAACCAATAATCAGCTAAGGGAACTAAGCGAAGAATATTATAAGATAAACAATAAGAAAATTAAGCTAATCTCTGTTTATAGAGACCCGATGGACAGGTTGATATCTTCGTTTTTTCAATCCTTGTCTGTAGAAAAACGAGGGCGAACAGAGTATGGTATAGATGAAAAATTAGTTGATTTTAATGAAAGCATATTGTTCTCGGAGGACATTAATAGTATTATGGAACGATTTTGGTATTATTGTGCAATAAAAACTGGCGTTATTGAATCTTTGGATCTGATTTGCGCTATCTACGATATTCAACGAAATGAAATTTCCTTTCAAGAAGAGAAAATTTTTACAAAGAATGAGCTTCCGAATATCGAGTTATATGTTTCCCGCTTCGACATTTTAAAAGATAATTTCTCAGAAGGTGTATCCGTAATTACTGGGCATCCCGTTGTTGAGAAAATTCATAATGTTGCGCCACAAAAGTGGTATTATAAAAAGTATGAAGAATTCAGAAATAATGTACAATTACCAAAAGTATTTATCAGAAACATGTACAATTCACGAAGAGCATTAATCGAAATATTCTATCCTGGATTATTTGACACTATTTTGAATAAGACGTGCGAGCGGTATGGTTTGAGAAATGTTCCAAAATAGCGGTCGATTACGCAAGCGTTTTCGGACAAGTTTTTAGCGGCTTAAAATCAATAATATAGGCAATCGAAACCTGGGATTCCTGCATTCACGCGAGAGGGGCACAGGTTCAATCCCTGCGCCGCCCTTCCGCCATTGATCTTGCTGCGCAGCGCGCCTCCGAGCGCTCTCCCGATCATCAGCGAGCGGCGGCTGACGTCCCCATTGCCCGCGTTCCCTGCTTCGAATTTCTCTCGGCCGTTCTTGGCGCCTCTTGGCGCCGCCAGGAACGGAGCCGCTCGATGCTCAAACACAGGAGCGCCGAAGATAGAGGTCTTTCGCCTTAGACGTCGCCCGCGGCATGAAATTCCTAGAGCGTTTTGCATTTAGCTATCTGCATATCCTGCGTTTACGAGGTAGTTGGCGCACTCATCTGGCGTGAAGGTGGTCAGGATTTGGGCGATTGCGTCGCTGACGGCGTCGATTGATCGCGCGCAG
>Ga0194120_10002853_pt1 | contig 29071 bp, 28 predicted proteins | sample TA2MahCa65mmetaG_FD_148642 | JGI IMG/M metagenome (GOLD analysis project Ga0194120, IMG submission 148642) | Freshwater microbial communities from Lake Tanganyika, Tanzania - TA2015019 Mahale Deep Cast 65m | ecosystem: Environmental > Aquatic > Freshwater > Lake | place: Tanzania: Lake... | reverse complement strand
AAGAGCGGGTATTCTACCGGAACCAAGGCCCCTGTCAACCCCCCCCCCAACTTCCCCGCACCGCTCAGCGCCGTGACGAGCCCACCATTGTCGGCTCTTATAACATCAATGTCAATAGCCTCTCACATCACCGACATTTCAACATTCGCTCAATGTCTGCTGATTTTCATCGATGTGCCAAGCTCATTAACCGAACTTTACAGAAGAAGATTATCCTGATGATCACGCTAGAGGAATGTGCACATCTATGAAACAACACACACGCATTGAATTCATTCAACATGACCGGGATCTGGATGATGCATGCCGAAGCCTGCAATCAGCAGCCTGGCTGGGCGTAGACACGGAGTTTGTCCGTGAACGTACCTATCATCCTGTCTTCTGTCTGTTACAAATTGCGACAGAGGACAGGATTTTTTGCATCGACCCACAAACACTGACTTCGATTGCTCCGTTGAGTCAGATATTTCAATGCTCTCGTACTTTGAAAATTTTCCATTCTGCTCGCCAGGACATTGAGGTTCTACTGTCGGCACTGGGTCATCTTCCAGTTTTTTTGCACGACACACAGATCGCCGCGGGTTTGGCCGGGTACCCCGACCAAATCGGGTATGGCAATCTCGTGGAGGAACTTTTCACCATCCGCCTTGACAAGTCGCATACACGCACCGATTGGACCCGGCGTCCTTTGTCATCAGAACAGTTGCGTTATGCGGGCGAGGATGTCGCTTATCTGATCGCAACCTATCAGACACTCGTTGAAAGCCTCAATAGCCTGGGACGACTGGAGTGGTTAAAGGAGGATTGCATCGCGTTGCTCACCCCATCCCTTTACCGCAATTCGATCGAGGATGCCTGGAAAAGAGTGAAAGGCGCAGCCGAACTCACCCCCAAACAGCTAAACCGGGTGCATGCCATGGCGGCATGGCGGGAGGAGACAGCTCAAGCAATCAACCTGCCACGCAACTGGCTTCTGCGGGACGAGTCCCTGTGCGAAATAGCCAGGCTCACTTCCCGACTTAATCCGAGCATCCTTCCGCGCATCAAGGGGGTGGAGTCGGCGCAACAACGTCAGTGGGGTGTACAGCTCATGGACCGTATCGAACAAGCGGATAGGCAGGAAAACATCTTGATCGATCCCGCTTACTGGTCCCCCAGAGTCAGCCCGGAAACCAGATCGCTACTCAAGCAAATGTCAGCCCTGGTTCAGCAGAAAGCGGCCGAACTCAATATTGTCCCTTCTCTTCTTGCCAGTCGCCGCGACCTCGACGACCTGATGTTTCGCCCGGAAGCATCCCGCCTCAATAAAGGTTGGCGGTACCCGATCATAGGCCAAGCGCTATCCGCGTTACGGGAAAGCAACCATGGGAAGCGCATCGATGACCCAAGCTAATCCTTATCCTCCTCTCATTCAAGGATTGCTCTCGCCCCACGCCTACCCAGAAGCCTCTTCCATCCGCCGCATTGAAATTGCCGAAACCCACATATCGTGGGTTCTGCTGGTCGGCCAGTTTGCCTACAAAATCAAGAAGCCGGTACGACTCAGTTTTCTGGACTTCTCGACGCTGGAACTGCGCAAGCATTTTTGCCTTGAGGAACTCAGACTCAATCAACGCTACTCGCCTGAACTTTACCTGGATATCCTTGCCATTACAGGCACGGTGGAAGTACCGCGTATGGGTGGAACGGGGCCCATCATCGAGTATGCCTTGAAAATGCGGCGATTCCCTTCAGCCCTCTCATTCGATCGAATGGCGGACGATCATCGTCTTCTTCCAGAACATGTAACTGCCCTGGCCAACGTCATGGCTGAATTCCATCATGCCATTCGGCCTGAACACTCCATCAATGACATAACCCAAGAATGCATCGACGCCTATGTCGAAGCCAACTTTTCGTCAATAGATCGCCACCTTACCCGAGCCGCTGACCGCTCCACACTCAACACACTCCATGAATGGACAAACCAGGAAAATCAGCGTCTCCAGGGTGATTTCTCGGAGCGGGCCAAAGCGGGATTCGTGCGGGAGTGCCATGGTGACCTTCATCTCGGCAACATTGTTCTTCTCGAGGGATGCCCGCGTCTCTTTGATGGCATCGAGTTCAACCCGGATCTGCGCTGGATCGACACCATGAATGAAATCGCTTTCACCGTCATGGATCTCGAGGCCCGTGGTTTGCCTCGACTCGCGCACCTCTTCCTGAATCATTATCTGGAAATTTCGGGCGACTATCGGGGTTTGAAACTGCTCGACTACTACCGACTCTATCGTGCCATGGTGCGCGCCAAGGTAGCCATGATCAGGCGCGAGCAAACACCTAACCCTGCCGAGCAGGAGTTACTGTTAAACCATTGCTTGAATTACCTGAATTATGGACTAAGTCTGATCCGGAAAAAAAAACCCTGTCTGCTCATTACCCACGGGTTCTCTGGCAGCGGCAAATCCTCTCTGGCCGAGCAATTGGCGGCAACACTGCCCGCCATTTGCATCCGTTCCGATGTAGAACGCAAACGCCTGACGGCTGGTGCAGTCAGCTATGACCCGGCAGCCACCCATCAAGTTTATGAGCAACTCATGAACCTGGCCCGGGAAATCCTGTCTTCCGGTCATCACGTGATACTGGATGCGACATTTCTCAAGCGCAAGCATCGAGTGCTTGCCCGGCAGGTGGCGGAAGCCACCGGCGCGACATTCAAACTACTGGACTGCCAGGCTCCTTGGGACATTCTGGAAAAAAGGCTGGCGATAAGGTCGAAGGCAGGTGACGATCCCTCCGATGCGGATCAACAAGTCCTTCATCTGCAACTCAAGAGCGCCGAACCCTTGGCGGCTGATGAATTGGCATTTGCCTTGAAACTCGACATGGAGAGGCGCCCGCAATCGACGGAACTGGTCAGTCTATCCTCCCTGATTCAAGACGCTAGCCAAGTCCCGCAATTGGCATGGGGGAATCCAGCCAATGGTAAATCAACAGATTGAGAGCGCCAGGCACCCTTGAAATGGAATTCGGAATACGGTGATGATCTCAAGACAGCCCTGCCGGGTGGCCACACCTGAGAACAGCCAACCATGGCGATTCATTTTTCGGGAACATCTCCTTAAGGTAGCGCAGGAATGAATTCACCGAAGGCGCGGCTGCCATTATCGGTAGGTATGGTCTTCACCACCTTCAAGGCAGAGACGTCCAGGACGGATACAGAATTATCGAACCAGTTGGCGACATAGATATGTCGACCATCGGGATGGCGGGCAATACCCTCGGGATATTCACCCACACTGATCGTCGCGGTTGCCTCCAACTTCCGGGCGTCAATCACCGAAACGGAACTGTCATACTGGTTGGTGACGAATACCTGTTCGCCATCCAGGGTGACAGCCACGGCATAGGGTCTTTCCCCCACCTTGATGGTCTTGATCGGCGCCAATGTATGCGCATCCAGAACCGAGACATCGTTACTCTCGACATTGGCAACATAAAGGCGGGAAAGTTTTTCATCCACGGCCAAACCAAAAGGATGCTGTCCCACTCGGCCGGTCCGGTCCACCGTCAGAGTCACGGCATTGATGATCGAGAGGGTGTTATCTTCGCGTTCCGCAACGTAGATTTTCGCCCCATCGGGACTTACGGCGATGCCCGCCGGGTAATGCCCCACAGGCACGCGTTTCACAATGCCGCGATCCGACAGATCGATCACAGAAACAAAATGGCCATAAAAATCGGCCACATAGGCGCGAGTCCCGGCTGGATCGACCGCCACACCCAAAGGTCCATCGCCCACCCGCAACAATTCCAGCAGTTTCTGGTTCCGCCCATCGATGATGGCCAATTCCGCGCTATCCGGATTGGTGACCACCACCTTCGTCCCATCGCGACTGACGGCGACGCCGGCGGGATTCTTGCCGACGGCAACAGTCTTGACGACACGTTGGGAGGCGGTATCGATCACCGATACATTGTTGGCCCGTTGGTTGGTGATATAGGCGAAAGGCTCGGCGGTCACCTCCGACACAGCCAGCACAGCACCGAGCAGGAGAGCGGTGGTGAAGGCCCCCGCTCTCCTGGCGCCTGATTGTCCCGAACGGACGGTCATCCGACCCTTACTTCTGCTCGGCAATATTTTTCAGATTGGCCAGGGACTCCTTGAAGACCTTCTCCACAGCCGCTTTGGCAGCCGCTTCGTTCTGACCATCTGGCGGATTGTTGTTCAGGAACCAGCGATAGAACGCGGCATCCCACTCCACCTTGCTGCCAGCACCGTTGGCTTCGACGGTAATCTTGGCGGAATAATTATTGACTGGAAAAACGGTCGGCTCAGTAGGATCCACGATCTTGTACTGGATGACCTTCTTCTCCGCGTCAACATTCTTCAGTTCTTCCTTCAGCGATCCGCCCGACTTGAATTTCAACTCACGAGTCGCGCCTTTCTCGTTGCCGCCCTGCGCGGTGGTGCTTTCCACCATCGGCATCCACTTTTCCGGATGAGCGAAATCACCTACCAGTGCCCAGACAGCCTCCGGTACGGCATTGATTTCCACCGAATCACTGTGCTTTTCACGCGTAGGTCCATGGGCATCGGCAAAACCCATCCACAGCAAGGAGGATGCGGCAATAACGGGTAACAACTTCTTCATGGACATCTCCCAGAATCAAAAAAACCTCCAAAGTATAAGGCAAAAAACCTTGCTGACGTTACAGGTCGAAATTCATCTGCCATTCTCATGGTTGGCCGAATATGCCAAGGGTCCGGCTCAATACGAGAAGGGCTGTAGATTCGTCGGATATGCCTTCAGAGCATCCAGCACCTGCCTATGAGTTGATGACAACTCCCCCAGCGCCAATTCAGCCAACCTCAGTTCGAACTCATCACGGGTGATACTGGCGCCCAACGCCTTGTCATGCATTCGCGCACGGCAGAAGGCCCCCCACTGCTGTGCTTCGGCAGGGCCAAGCGTATGAGGGAAATTGCGCGCCCGGTATCGGAACACCAACTCCGGCAAGCGCTCGTCCTTGAAGGACGGACGGCTCCGCGCCATTTGTTCGGGGGTCAAACGTCTGTATGCCTCCAGCGCCCGCCGATCTTCATCGCCGATAAATCCCTCGTAGAGCCGGAGATCCACATCTCGATAAGGCTCCTCCTTCCCCTTGAAACCCATAATGCTTCGCACCTTCTCGGCCAATTCAGCAACCGGCCGCAACATGGTCAGATGATCCCGGCATCGCGCGGGATCCAGCCCCCAGCGTTCGGCATCCCGGGGCCGGAGGACACCGAGTGGGGCCAAGGCGGGACATTTATTGAGGTGGACGGTTTTCAGCGGTACCCGCTCCACGCCCTCGGGCAAGTCGGATTTGGCCGTGAATACCCGTTCCTGCAATAGCTCGACGTTCAGTTCAATTAAGGGTGTGGGATCAACCGATAGGTCATAGGTAATGATGCCATTCGGGTTAGTGGGATGGCGGGCCAGAGCCACGATGATCGCCAGGCAGCCCTTCTCCGCCGGGAATCTGGACGAAGCGTGCAGCACTGGCTGCATGGCGCCCAGCGCCAGCAGGCTCGCCGCCTGTTGCTTGCCGCGATGAGTCAGCAGATAGTCAAACAAACGCGGCTGTTTATCCCTCAGCAGTCGCGCAAATGCGATCGTCGCCCTGACATCGCTCAAGGCATCATGAGCATTACCATGCTCGATACCGTTGGCGGCGGTCAGACGATCCAGCCTGAAGGTGCTGCGGCGACCTTCATCATCCCGTGGCCATTCGATCCCGTCCGGTCTGAGCGCCCTCGCCAGGCGCGCCACATCGATCAAATCCCAACGCGAATTTCCGTTGCGCCATTCCCTGCCATAAGGATCCATCAGGTTGCGATAATAGCCGTAACGCGTCACTTCGTCGTCAAACCGGATATTGTTGTAACCGACTACGCAAGTCTCGGGCTGCGAAAACTCAACATCGATCGCCGCCATGAATTCAGCCTCGGTCACGCCACGCTCCAACGCCAGTTGAGGCGTGATGCCAGTGATCAGGCAAGCATCCGGATTCGGGAGATAGTCTGGCGTGGGGCGACAATAGAGCACCAGGGGATCTCCGACAGGTTGCAGATTTTCATCGGTCCGCAGACCGGCGAATTGCGCGGGCCGATCACGGGCGGGATCGGCCCCAAAGGTTTCATAGTCGTACCAATAATAGGTCTTCATGTTCGATCCAGTGCGGGTTGGGCTGAATGCATGAGAGGCCACTGACAGCGCGTGGCTCGCAGGATTCAAGCCCTGATTTTTACGGATGCCGCCAGCAGGGCGACCAAACTCAATCCAGCCGCCAGAGTGAATACCCACGGTGGGCCCAGACTGTCCCATAGTTGGCCGCTGCCATAACTTCCCAGCGCGCCGCCGAGTCCGTAGCAAAGGCCACTGTATAGCGCCTGGCCCTTGGCATGATGCGGACCGATGAAGTGTCGATGAACAAGTTCAATGGCGGATGCATGAGCCGTAGCGAACGTGGCCGCGTGCAGCAATTGAGCTACCAGAAGGAATTCCAGGGAATTGGCGACCCAAGCGATGATCAACCAGCGCATGACGCTGGCAGCGAGACTTCCCAAAAAGAGCGCCCGCAGTGTCATTACCCCCCGAATCTTGTGCAGGTACAGGAAGACGGCGATCTCGGCCATGACGCCCAAAGCCCAGAGCTGGCCGATGGCGGTATCCGGGTAATGCAGGCGCTCCAGGTAGAGGGAAAAGAACGCATAGTAGGGACCATGCGACATTTGCAAGAGTACCGCCGCGAAGAAAAAGACCAGCACCTCGCCACGGCGCAGAATCCCCAGCAAGGACGCATTCTCCCCGGTGTGCCGCATTTCGCGGGCTGGCGGTACAACCAGGCTGATACACCATTGCACGACCAGCAATCCTAAAATGATCTCTGGCAAGCCCGTCAGTGACAGCGCTCCTTCCAGCAACTGTCCGACCATCCAGACAGACGCAATGAAGCCTACCGAACCCCAAAGCCGTATCCGGCTATAACCGGCGGCGATTTTTCCCAGATGACTCAACGTCAGGGATTCGAACAATGGCAAGGTGGCATTCCAGCAAAAACTGAATCCCAGCATTACCCCGATCAACATTTCCAATCCGGTCCGATCCCACAGCAAGCACGAAAATCCGACCCAGGACAGGAAACCCACCCAGCGGATCAGCCGTAGGGTTCTGCCATAGCGATCCGCGAGCCAGCCCCAAAAAGCCGGTGATACAATTTTGGTCGCGGGGATGAGGGCCATGATCGCACCGATTTGGGCGGCATCATGTCCGGCCTCCTGCAGATACAGCGGCCAGTAGGGGATCAGAATCCCCAGGATCGAAAAATAGACGAAATAAAAGGAGCAAAGCCGAATTCGCGGCAACGAACGCGGCATTGACTGCGCTGGCCGAATTTATCGGGCCTGAGCGGCGATCGGCGCCAAATCGGAACGAACGTCGGCGTTTTGGCCGCGATTACGCAAGCAGTGATCCATCAGCACGATCGCCATCATGGCTTCGGCAATTGGCGTCGCCCGAATGCCGACACAAGGGTCATGACGTCCCGTGGTGATGACCTCGACCGGTTCGCCGCGGACATTCACCGATCGACCGGGCAAGCGTAGACTGGAGGTGGGTTTGAGGGCAATGCTGGCGAAGATGTCCTGACCGGAGGAAATGCCGCCCAGTATGCCGCCCGCATGGTTGCTCAAAAACCCGTCCGGAGTGATTTCGTCACGGAACTGGGAGCCTTTAGCTTCGACACAGGCGAAACCACCGCCAATCTCTACGCCCTTGACGGCATTGATGCTCATCAGGGCATGAGCCAGATCGGCATCAAGTCGGTCGAAAATCGGCTCGCCCCACCCGGGAGGCACCCCCGTGGCGACGACATTGATACGCGCTCCTATCGAATCACCTTCCTTGCGCAGGGCATCCATGTACTGCTCAAGCTCCGCGACCTTGTCGGGATCCGGACAGAAAAACGGATTGTTCTCCACCTCATTCCAAATGACCTGGGTGATTCGGATGGGTCCCAACTGGGCAAGGTATCCGCGAACTTCGATGTCATAGCGTTGGCGCAAGTACTTCTTGGCGATCGCGCCAGCCGCCACTCGCACGGCTGTCTCACGTGCTGAGGAGCGTCCCCCGCCGCGATAGTCGCGAAAGCCATATTTCATGTGATAAGCATAATCGGCATGCGCCGGTCGGAATTGCTCCGCGATATTGCCATAATCCTTGGACCGCTGGTCGACGTTTTCGATCAGCAGCCCAATTGGCGTACCGGTGGTCCTACCCTCGAACACACCGGAGAGAATCTTCACCTCATCGGGTTCACGCCGCTGGGTCGTATGCCGGGATTGTCCTGGTCGCCGCCGATTCAGATCCCCCTGAAGATCGGCCTCGGTTAGCTCCACACCAGGAGGGCATCCATCGACGATACAACCTATCGCCAAGCCATGACTCTCGCCAAAGGTCGTAACGGAGAACAGTTTTCCCAGGGTATTTCCAGACATCGGCGAAAGCTTGAGTAGTGAGCGGGAAGGGATGGATTAGGGCGCCAGAGCCCCGGATTTCTGCATCCGCCTGGCGATGGCGGTGGCGATCAGGCCATATCCCTCGGCATTCGGATGCACCAAATCCGACATCAAGGCGCTATTCCGCGCAACGTCATCGAGAATGTGCTTATCAACAGGAATATCGAATTCCTCGGCGATTTGCTCGTAAAAATCCGGCGGGGGTCGCTTCAAACCGAATTTGGGCACAGCGATCAACATGACATCCACACCCCGATCACGCGCTATCTTGACCATAGCCCTGATATTTTCAGCCGCCTTTTCCTCGCTGAGTGAACGCAAAAAATCATTGGCGCCGTGACACAGCACCAAGTAACGCGGTTCGTACTCATCCAGCCAAATGGCCAACCGCTTCAACCCCTCGCTGGAAGTCTCTCCCGGCAAGCCGCCATTGACGACTTCGTGCTGAATCTCGGCCTGCAACCGTGCCGGATAACTGTCCTCCGGCATGGCCCCGGTGCCAAAAGTCAAACTATCACCGAAAGCAAGAACCCTTGCCTGTGGAGGGAGTGGTAACTGCTTGGGAGAAGATTTACAGGAAATCAGGTTCAATAAAAGCACCGCCACGCCGAACCAGCAGAATAGCCTGATAACGCTTGTCGAAACCTGAGGCATGGTAAATCTCCTGCTGATTGACATGGTCCGGGTCAGCTTAAATACCGCCTGACCTGTTCGGCGGTCAGCAGGAAAACCCCGTCGCCACCACGCTCGAACTCCAGCCAGCAAAAGGGCATGTCAGGAAATGACCGAACCAAGGCTTCCGCCGCACTGCCCACCTCCACCACGAGTATGCCGTTCGGTTTGAGATGTTCAGCCACACCCGCCAGGATACGCCTCACGCAATCGAGACCATCCTCGCCCGACTCCAGGCCCAGCCGAGGCTCTGCATGGAACTCCTCCGGCAAGTTTTGCCATTCCTCCGCATTCACGTAGGGCGGGTTGCTGACAATCAAATCATAACGTTTGCCGACCAATCCGGAGAAGATATCGGATTCGAGCAGGGCAACCCGATCCTCCAACTCATGCCGTCGAACATTCGTGCTTGCGACTTCCAGCGCCTCCACCGAAATATCCACTGCGTCCACTCTGGCTTCGGGAAAAGCGAACGCGCAAGCTATCGCGATACATCCGCTGCCAGTACAAAGATCGAGAACATCAATGACCGCGTCCGCCTCAAGCCAGGGCGAAAACCTCTGTTCAATCAATTCGGCTATAGGCGAACGCGGCACCAGGACCCGCTCATCCACATAAAAAGTCAGACCGGCAAATGGAGCTTCGTGGGTCAGATAGGCCAGCGGTATCCGTTCCTCAATGCGACGCTGGATAAGGATCAGCACCGATTCACGCTCGGCGGGAGTCAATCTCGCCTCGAAATACCCTCCTGGCAAATCGTAGGGCAGATGGAGGCTGTGCAACACCAGGGCGGCCGCTTCGTCCAGCGGTCCGGCCGTGCCGTGCCCAAAGAAAAGTCCGGCTTCCATGAAGCGGCTGGCGGCGAAACGTACATAGTCGCGCAGCGTAACGAGATGCTCGCTCAGGTCCTGGCGGTTCATGGATAGAGACCGATCCCCGACAAACCTGCCTGCTCGTCCAGACCCAACATCAGATTCATGTTCTGTATGGCCTGTCCGGCCGCTCCCTTGACCAGATTATCGATCACCGCCAGGACTATTACAGTATCGCCGTCCATGGGGCGATGCACGGCGATCTGACAGCGGTTCACGCCGCGCACATTGCGGGTGTCCGGATGCGCACCGGCCGGCAGAATATCGACGAAGGGTTCATTTTTGTAGCGATTCTCGTAGAGTAACTGCAAATCGGCCGCCGTATCCTTCAATACCGCATACAGCGTGGCATGGATACCGCGAATCATGGGTATCAAATGTGGTACGAAGGTCAGGCCGATGGTCTGGCCGGCAACAGACTCTAGGCTCTGGCAAATCTCCGGCCAATGACGATGCCCCTTGACGGCATAGGCCTTGAGACTTTCTCCGGTTTCACTCATCAGGATCGGAATTTCGGCCTTGCGACCGGCGCCGCTGACTCCGGATTTGACATCGGCGATGATGCGCTCCGGGTCAATGAGGTCCGCCTCGATCAATGGCAATAATCCCAGTTGGACAGCCGTCGGATAACAGCCGGGGCAGGCAATCAGCCGCGCATCGCGGATAGTCTCACGATGCAGCTCCGGCAGGCCGTAGACCGCCTCAGCCAGCCAATCGGGGCATACATGAGGCTCGCCGTACCAGCGTTGCCAAACATCAGGATCCTTCAGACGAAAATCAGCCGCCAGGTCAATAATCTTGACATTCTGCTGGAGCAGGGCTGGCGCCATCCGCATGGCCGTGCCGTTGGGCGTCGCGAAGAATACGACATCGCAAGCCGCCAGACTCTCCACACTGGGCGTCGTGAAAACCGCCTCGACATGGCCCCGCAGGTTGGGATAGAGGTCCGCCACACGCGTTCCGGCGTCACCCCTTGAGGTGACCCGCGTCAATTCAACATCAGGATGCAGGGCCAGCAAACGTAACAGTTCAACACCCGTGTATCCGGTTCCCCCCACGACTCCCGCGCGAATCATTGTGCTTTCCACCCACGGTAAAAAGAATTCCTGACAGTCATCAGCCGCAAATCAAGCTCTTTGTTCGGCTCATTCCATTGGCATGTCATTCGTCCTGGACAATTTGATCGTTGAACGCCTCGACCATGGCCTTGAGCTTCTGTCCGGATTTAAACGTCACGACCCGGCGCGCCGTAATCGGGATCTCTTCACCGGTTTTAGGGTTTCGCCCCGGGCGTTCATTCTTGTCACGCAGATCGAAATTCCCAAACCCCGAAATCTTGACCGACTGTCCCCGGCATAGCGATTCCTTGATCTCCTCGAAAAAGCAGTCGACGAGTTCCTTGGCATCTTTGCGGCTAATGTCGATGGTTTCGAGCATACGCTCCATCAGCTCGTTCTTGGTCAAAGCCATCTCAGGCCCTCAAACGTGCACCAAAGCGATGCTCCAGTGATTCCAGCACGTTGGCAACGACTTCTTCCACGCGCGCATCCACCAATGTCTCCGCATCATCCTGCCAAAACAACCCCAGCGCGACGCTCTTTTGGTTTTCCGCCAATCCTGGTCCCTGGTAGACATCAAAAACGGTGACTTCACGCAACAACACTCCGCCCTGATCCTTGGCAACCTGGATCAGATTGGCCACGGGGATGGATTCCGCCACCGTCACCGCGATGTCACGGCGCACACCCGGGAATCGGGACAAGGGCGTAAACCGAGGTATGGCGCGGCCCAGCAGAACCGCTTGGTCCAGTTCCGTCAAAAACACCCGTTGCTGGAACCCCAGAGTCTTTTCCAGCCCTGGATGCAGCATGCCCAACCAGCCGAGACGCTCAGAACCTAAAAGAATTTCAGCGGATTGACCGGGATGCAGGGCAGGATGGGGGGCCGCAACGAAACCCAAGCGCTCGTCTCGCCCGGTCAGGGCGACAATGGCTTCGACATCGGCTTTCAAGTCGAAGAAATCCACCGCCCTGGGTTTCTCGCCCCATTGCTCGCTCTGTAACGAGCCCATCGCCAGCCAGGCAATAACCTTGCGCTGATCCAGCGCACCGCTGATGGGGATAAATTTCATGCCGCTCTCGAACAACCGGACCCTGGTTTGCTGCCGATGGGCATTCTTGATGGCAGCATCCAGCAGACCGCTCCAGAGACTGGTCCGCATGACACCCAGTTCGGCGGAGAGCGGATTCTTCAGTGGCAGGGGCTCAATATCCGGTTCAATCAGCTTCTGCAGTTTCTGCTCCACGAAGCTGTAGGTGATCGCCTCCTGATAGCCACGATCGACGAGCAGGTCCTTGACCCGCTCCAACCCCAATTCTGCTTCGGACACCGGTTGCATGGCGGCTGGAGCCGTGGGCAAGCGACGCGGTAAATGATCATAACCGTAGATCCGCCCGATCTCCTCGACGAGATCCGCTTCGATGGCAATATCGAAACGGAAGGCCGGGGGGGTTACCCGCCACCCTTCCTCACAAACTTCGGGAGACATATCCAAACCGCGGAGTATCTGCTGAACGCGCTCGGATTTGATGGCCAATCCCAACATGCGCTCGATGCGCTCGGGGCGTAGCAACACGGCCTTGCGAGAAGGCAAATGCTCGTGCGCGACGGCCTCGACCACCGGACCGGCCTCACCGCCGGCCAGCGTCACAATCAACTCGCTAGCCCGAGCCAGCGCACGATCCTGCAGTTCGAAGCTCACCCCGCGCTCGAAGCGATGGGAAGAATCAGTATTCAACCCGTGGCGGCGCGCCTTGCCCATCAGCAGATCCGGCGCGAAAAAGGCGCATTCGAGAAAAATATTTTGCGTGGTGGAACCTACCGCACTCTCGCTGCCACCCATGATTCCGGCGAGGGCCAATGGCCGGATTTCATCGGCGATAACCAAAGTATCATCATCCAGGATCAATTCTTCGTCGTTGAGCAGTCGCAGCCTCTCGCCGGCACGGCTCAGACGGACCCTTATGCCACCCTCCAGCTTATCGGCATCGAAGGCATGCAAAGGCTGCCCCATTTCGATCAATACATAGTTGGTGACATCCACCACAACATCCAGGGAACGTATGCCCGACCGCCGCAATCTCTCCTTCATCCAGAGAGGAGTGGGCGCCCCGCGATTCACCCCCTTGATGAGACGGCCGAGATAACGCGGACAGGCTTCAGGCGCATCAATGTTGACTGGTAAACCTTCATTTCCAATCACCGGAATTGTCTGGATCTGAGGTAGTGCCAGAACCAGGCCATTCAGCAAGGCCACTTCGCGAGCCAGACCTTCGATGCTCAGGCAATCGGCCCGGTTCGGGGTGAGATCGACTTCAATCAGCGTATCGTCGAGTTGCAGATACTCGCGCAAATCAATGCCTGGCTTGGCATCCTGGGGCAACTCCATTAGCCCAGAAGCATCCTCGTCGATACCTAACTCCTTGGCGGAACACAACATTCCATAAGAAGGTATCCCGCGCAGCTTGGATGCCTTGATCTTGAAGCCACCGGGGAGCATCGCCCCCTCCACGGCCAGTGGCGCATGCAGACCAACCCGGGCATTGGGCGCCCCACAGACGATTTGCAGGGGCTCACCCGCGCCGATGTCCACTCGACAAAGCCTCAGACGGTCAGCTTCCGGATGGGGTTCGGCGGTGATAATGCGGCCAACGACCACACCCGTGAATTCACCTGCCGCCGGAACGGCGCTATCCACTTCAAGGCCCGCCATGGTGAGTTGATGCACCAGTTCGGCCGTGGAAATATCGGGATTAACGTACTGTCGCAGCCAGGATTCGCTGAATCTCATGCGGGTAGGTCTGGATAATGCCTAAAACGCGGCAAACTGCCTGAGGAATTTCAGATCGTTCTCGAAGAAGAGTCTGAGGTCATTGATTCCGTAACGCAACATGGCCATGCGTTCGACCCCTAGACCAAAGGCAAAACCACTATAGGCGTTGGAATCTATGTGGACGAACTCAAACACACGCGGATGGATCATGCCGCAACCCATGACCTCCAGCCAGCCCGTCTGTTTACAGACCCGACAACCGGAACCCCCACAGATCACGCACTCGATATCGACCTCCGCGGATGGCTCGGTAAAGGGAAAGTAGGAAGGTCGAAAACGAACCTGCACGTCCTTTTCAAAAAACAAGCGGAGAAATTCGAAAAGAACGCCACGCAAATCCGCAAAACTGACCTGCTTATCGACCAGGAAGCCTTCCACCTGATGGAACATGGGGGTATGGGTCAAATCCGAGTCGCAGCGATACACCCGACCCGGCGCGATGACCCGCAAAGGCGGTTCCGCACTCTCCATGATCCGCACCTGCACCGGCGAGGTATGCGTCCTGAGCAGCGTATGCTCGTCGAAATAAAAGGTGTCATGCATGGCTCGCGCCGGATGCGAGGCAGGGATATTGAGGGCCTCGAAGTTGTGGTAATCATCCTCCACTTCCGGGCCTTCCACGCTATCGAATCCTATGCGCCGAAAAAGTTCGGTGATGCGGCGCAGCGTCAGCGTTACCGGATGCAGACCACCCGCGCGTTGCCCCCTGCCAGGCAGGGTAACATCGATGGTTTCACTGGCAAGCCGCTGCTCCAGCGCCCTGGCCTCCAGTTGCGACTTGCGGAACTCAAGCCCGGCGGTAAATTGATCCCGAATTCGGTTGATATAAGCGCCAGCGTCCTTCCTCTCCTCGGCGGGCAAGGCGCCCAGGGTTTTCATCCGTTCGGTGATCAAACCCTTTTTGCCAACATACTGAACCCGAACCTGGTCCAGTTCGGCGAGTGATTCGGCTTCGGCAATTTCCCCTTGCGCGCGCCTCAGAACATCTTCAAGGACATCCATGCTTAACTGTACTCAGGGAACTTGACTCATGCGCAAAAAATAAAACCGCTGGGAGTTCACGCCTGTTGGCGGGCTTCCCAGCGTCTGGGGTTGGCGTTGGTTTAGCCCTGCGCGATCTTGGCGAGCTCCGCGAAGGCTTCCTTGTCGCGAACAGCCAGATCGGCGAGAACCTTGCGGTCGATGGCCACGGAGGCCTTGTTCAGGCCTGAGATGAAGCGACTGTAGGACAGACCAAACTCCCGGGCAGCCGCATTGATGCGGGCAATCCACAGGGCGCGAAACTGGCGCTTCCTCTGTCGACGATCCCTGTAAGCATACTGACCTGCCTTGATGACCGCCTGTTTGGCAACCCGATACACACGACTGCGGGCGCCATAGTAGCCCTTGGCCTGCTTCAAAACCTTCTTGTGACGGGCTCTGGCGGTAACGCCCCGTTTGACTCTAGGCATTGTTATCTCTCTGATCGATTAGGTGATTGCGGCTCAACTGTGCGGCAACATGCGGGCAACACTACGCACATCCGAGGCGTGGATGGTATTGGGACTGCGCAACTGGCGCTTACGCTTGGTGCTCTTCTTGGTCAAAATGTGGCGACGAAACGAGTGATTACATTTGAAACCGCCCGACGCGGTTTTCTTGAAACGTTTCGCGGCGCCCCGGTTGGTCTTCAACTTTGGCATAGCGCTCTCCGGTTTATATTAATAAATTGAAAATAGGTTCAGGATTTCCTTTTCTTGGGGGCCAACATCATGATCATCTGTCGCCCCTCCATCTTGGGAAACTGTTCGACGGCAGCATGCTCCTGAAGATCGGTTTCGATCTGCTTGAGTAAATCCATGCCCAACTCCTTATGGCTCAACTCTCGCCCGCGGAACCGCACCGTTACCTTGGCTTTATCACCATCCTCCAGAAAACGGATCAGATTACGCAGTTTGATCTGATAATCCCCAACATCGGTACCTGGTCGAAACTTGATTTCCTTGACCTGGATTTGCTTTTGCTTTTTCTTGGCAGCGGCCAGTTTCTTATTTAAATCAAACCGGTATTTACCGTAATCCATGATTCGGCATACCGGCGGTTCCGCCCCGGGCGAAATCTCGACCAAATCCAACTCAGCCTCGTAAGCCATCTGTCTGGCCTCGCGACTGGATACCACACCGGCCTGATTGCCCTCGGCGTCGATCAGGCGAACTTGAGGATATTGAATCTCGTCGTTCAGCCTGGGCTCTTTTCTATCGGCACTGATAAGGAGTTCCTCCTACATAGCAATTAATGAAGACCAGCGCGGTTCGCAAGCTCGGATTTCAGCCGCTGAATCAGATCGTTCAACCTAAATAATCCCAGATCATCACCCCTTTGACTGCGGAGGGTAATTGCCTGGGACTCTAGCTCTTTTTCACCGACGATGACGAGGTAAGGTACTCGCTGCATCGAATGCTCGCGGATTTTAAAGCCGATCTTCTCATTTCTCAAGTCAGCCTCCGCGCGGAAACCCCGAGCCCTGAGACCGGAAACGATATCCCCGGCGTAAGCCGCCTGAGAATCGGTAATATTCATCACCACCACCTGGACCGGGGCAAGCCACAGCGGGAAATTACCGGCATAGTGCTCGGTCAGAATCCCGATAAACCGTTCCATCGAACCGAGTATGGCACGATGCAACATGACCGGTGTCCGCTTGACGCCATCCTCGGCGACATAAACGGCGCCCAGTCTTTCAGGCATGGAAAAATCCACCTGTATTGTTCCGCACTGCCAGATTCGATCCAGACAATCGGCCAGGGAGAACTCGATCTTGGGACCATAGAAAGCCCCTTCCCCAGGCTGCAACTGCCACTCCAGCCCTTTGGAGTTGAGCGCCGTCTCCAGCGCTGCCTCGGCCTTATCCCAAACCTCATCCGATCCCACCCGATTGGCGGGACGGGTCGAGAGTTTTACCCGCACCTTCTGGAAACCAAAGTCAGCGTAAACCTGATGCAACAAGTCGATGAACCGGGCCACCTCCTCCTGCACCTGACTCTCCGTGCAGAAGATGTGCGCATCGTCCTGGGTAAAGCCACGCACCCGCATCAGACCATGGAGCACGCCAGACAGCTCATTCCGGTGACAGGAGCCGAATTCGGCCAGCCTGAGCGGCAGATCACGGTAGCTTTTCAGACCCTGGTTATAAATCTGGATGTGGCACGGACAATTCATCGGCTTGATGGCGTAATCCCGCTGTTCGGAAGTTGTGGTGAACATGTCCGCCTGGAATTTGTCCCAGTGCCCTGACCGCTCCCACAGCGTACGCGAAACCACAAGCGGAGTACGGATCTCATCATAGCCATTGTCGCGAAAAACCGCGCGCATGTACTGCTCGACCACTTGCCACAGCACCCAACCCTTGGGATGCCAGAACACCATACCGGGAGCCTCCTCCTGCATATGGAAGAGGTTCAGCGTCTTGCCAATCTTCCGATGATCGCGACGCTCAGCCTCGGCCAGCCGATCCAGGTAAGCCTTGAGCTCCTTCTTCTCGGCCCAGGCAGTTCCATAAATCCGCTGCAGCATCTCATTGCGGGAATCCCCGCGCCAGTAGGCGCCGGCAATCTTCATCAACTTGAACGCGCGGAGCTTGCCGGTGTCCGGCACATGGGGACCCCGACAGAGGTCCGTGAATTCGCCCTGCGTGTACAGCGAAATATCCTGCTCCTCGGGGATACTCTGAATGATTTCCGCCTTGTAGGCTTCACCCTGATCCAGAAAGAATCTGGCGGCCTCGTTCCGCCCCATGACCTTCCGCTCAACGGGAATGGCCCGGGCGGCAAGTTCCTCCATTTTCTGCTCGATGGCGGCGAGATCCTCTGGCGTGAACGTCCGCTCGTAGGAAAAATCGTAGTAGAAACCGTTGTCCACCACCGGCCCGATGGTCACCTGAGCGCTGGGGAACAGGTTCTTCACGGCCTGCGCCAGCAAATGGGCCGTCGAATGACGAATCACCTCGATACCCTCGGGGTCACGCCCCGTCACGATCGCAACCGCGGCATCGTTTTCGATCAGGCAGGACAGATCAACCAACGCGTCATTGACGCGCGCCGCCAATGCTGACTTGGCGAGACCCGCACCGATCGACTCGGCCACCTGCATAGCCGAAACAGGCCGATCGAACTCCCGGCGCGAACCATCGGGTAACGTAATCACGGGCATGAAAAAACCTCGCCGATAAAAAAAGCACCGCGTTGCGATGCTTTTTGAATTTGGTAGGCGCGATTGGACTCGAACCAACGACCCCCACCATGTCAAGGTGGTGCTCTAACCAACTGAGCTACGCGCCTGCAATCTAGCTCGTCATTATAGTGAATTTTTTCATTCAGTAAAGCACTCGCTTCAGTAAACTTCTTCCCCCATGGCGCCTCCATGTCCATCCATCCTCTCCCCGTTCAGCCAAACACCCGCAATCTGCGCAGTTGCCAAGGCAACACGACCAGCCCCACCATGACGAGTACGCACCACTTATAGGCGTCAACCGGCACTGGATTGATCTCCATGATCGTCAACGACTGCACCAACACCACCAGCAGCACCGCAACCGTCACGCTGAATATACAGATAATTGATCTGCGCCCTCTCCACAGCCTTGGCAACGGCCTCCCGCATGACCTGAACCCGCTCCCGATCGTTAGTGGCGGTCTTGAGTCGATAGACATCGAGATCATCTGCCTTGAAGCCATTCATAAACCTTGCCTCATAGTGTCTTGTGAATGCCCGCCGATGTAGCGAGACCTGTTTGTATGAACTGAAGCCAGATTGACCGTCTTCTCAACCCGAAGTATTCGTAGTCAGGATGAACATCCCGCAAGCCAATTTAAACATCTCAATCCTCGGGTTTTTATGATGCGTCGATGCTATCCTTCACCCAATACTCATCAAGATGTCGGACGGAGCGCGATCATGTTATTTCGTCGCGGGCGCGAAAGCGAAAATGTCGAGGACCGTCGTGGCCAGGGCGCGGGGGGTGGATTTCCTGTCGGCCGGCGTGGCATCGGCGTTGGAACCCTCCTACTGATGGTGGTCGCCGCCTATTTCGGGATCGATCCACGCCTCGTGTTGACACTGCTTGACGCGGGATCCCCGCCGCCCGTTCAAACCTCGACCCCGGCACAAAAATCCTCGACGAATGATCCGCAATCCCGCTTTGTCTCCATGGTGCTGGCGGATACCGAGGACACCTGGACCGAACTGTTCCAGCGCGCCGGACTGCGTTATGAGTATCCCAAGCTGGTATTGTTCAGCGGCATGACGCCCACCACCTGCGGCATGGGCCAAGCCGCCATGGGGCCATTCTACTGCCCGCCCGACCGAAAGGTGTTCATCGACCTGCGATTTTACGATGACCTCAAGCGGCGGTTTGGCGCGCCGGGCGATTTCGCCCAAGCCTATGTCATTGCCCATGAGGTAGGCCATCACGTCCAGAATCTACTGGGAATCGCCGACAAGGTCTCCGCCGCCCAGCGGCGCATGGGCCAGACTCAAGCCAACCAACTCTCGATCCGCATGGAACTGCAAGCCGATTGCTTCGCGGGTGTCTGGGCCAACAATGCGCATCGGGCCCGGCAGATTCTCGAACAGGGCGACATCGAAGAAGGCTTGCGCGCCGCCAGCGCCATCGGCGACGACCAGATACAGAAACGCAGCCAGGGTTATGTGGCGCCGGAGAGCTTCACCCATGGTACGTCGGCCCAGCGGGTTGAATGGTTCAAGCGCGGCCTGACCACGGGACACATGAACGCCTGCGATACCTTCGGCGCCGACCGCATCTGAAAGGCGCGGCCGATTGCAACCCTTCAGAAAACCGGATACTTGAACCCCCTTGAGCGGGTATATCCGAGACTTAGACACAGCGGATTACCCGCTGGGCAAGGGGACGTCCACCACGCCACACACAAGCCCCGATCCTTCAGTGATTCGCAAAATTCCTCCCACTGATGAACGGATCTTGCGGAACCCGCGGAGTCATCCATGAAGCGTTCACCCGACCCCCCGCGTCAGAGATTGAGCACACCCCGTTTTGAACCCGGGCGGGTCTGCGCCACTCCCGGGTTGCTCGGCGTCGTTTCACAGGACTACTGCGTCGAGTGCCTGGAGCGTCATCTCCGGGGTGATTGGGGCATTGTTTGCGCCGAAGACGCGGCGGCGAACGAACAGGCACTCATCGAAGGCAGCCGAATTTTCTCCGTCTATCCGCTCAATCCCGATCATGCTTATGGCGAGGGCATTAGGGGCAATCGTTTGTATATCATCACGGAAGCGGATCGCAGCTACACCACCCTCATGTTGCCGGACGAATATTGAAATCCCCCACGGCCCCGCTTCCGACCATGATCTGCCTAGGGTTGTAAATGCCCGCGTAAAAAAGCCTGCAACTCGGCGTAATGCTCGTCGGACTCCGGCAGACCGAAGTACTTCAGATAATCCGCGTGGGAAATGCCCTCATAGACATGCAGATCCGCGACGACGCCCGCACGCCTCAACTTGCGATGCATGAGCACGGTATCACTGAGCAGTAAATCACGGGTGCCACTGATCAGATAAGTCGGTGGAAAGCCCGCGACATCGGCCTGGATCGGCGAGAGATGGGGATCGTCATAAGGCTGGCCGGCGGCGTACAACTTGACCGCCTCGGTCACAAAACCTTCCCAGGTCAGGCGTGAATCGACACCCTCGTTCAGGAAACGGCTGTCCCCGGCGGCCTGATTCAGGTCGACGGCGGGTGTACCGACCATCAGCGCGCCAGGCAGCGGCAGCCCCAATTCCCTGGCGCGGAGGGTAGCCACCAGGGTCAAATGGCCCCCGGCGGAAGTGCCTCCCATCACCATGCGGGCAGGATTACGTGATTTCAGCAGCTCCCGCCACACGCCCACGATGTCGTCCATGGCAGCCGGCGCGGGAAAATCCGGCGGCATCCGGTAATCGACCGAAACCACGGGCATACCCAGCTTGGCGGCGATCTGCATGCCTTCACCGGCGCCCGCCAGTCCCCCGCTCAGCATCCAGCCGCCGCCATGGATATGCAGAAAAAGATGCTGTGCATGCTCTGATGCGACACGCGGAGGATCGATACGCCAAACCTTCACCCCGGCCATCCGGTCTTCGTGGACGGCCACGCCCGTGTCCTTGGCGACCGCCCTGGCGGCGTCGGCGGTGACCGCGTCCCTGGCGGCGACCCAGGTCTTCCACCCCGCCTTCGTGGCCGGCAGGTTCGCTTTGAGCGCCGACAGATTCGGCGCGGGCATATCCCCCAACTGCCGGCGCAGCGCCTCGCTGGCGTGTGCGGGCGGCGGCAGGATACGCGGGCCGACCGTCCAGCCCCCCATCTCCAGCGCTGTAACGGACCCCGCAAGCAGAACCAGAAACAGGAAGACCGGCGGTTTGATGTTCATCAAAAAAGCCCTCGCTCAAGGGGTTGAGAGTTGGCGGAGGATGGCGTCAGATTGGTGATAGTCCACCCCGATCGGTCGCCACTGGCCATCGGTTTCCAGCATCAGTGCCGGAAAATCACTGACGCCCCGTTCCCGGGTCATCGTGATTTGCCGCGCCAGTTCCACCTGGGTTTCCGGATGGTCGAGTAAAAACCCGAAGCGCTCGGTATCCAGGCCCAGTTCCCCGGCCAAAGCGATCAGGGTAGGCCGGTCGGACGGATTGAGCGCCCGTTGATAATAGGCCCGCTGAATGGCCTCGATCATGGGCTGCTCCAAACCCCCCAGGCGAGTGGCCGCAATCACCGCCCGACAGGCCCGGTAGGTGGAACGTCGGGGCGTTTGCACGTCCCAGTAGCTGAAATCGAAAACCGTCCCGGGAACCTTGACCTCTATGCTGCGCCAGATGGCCTGAAGCCGCTCCCTCATTGCCTGGGGCATTGGCTCATCCGTGTCCGGAGCCAACCCGCCCAGCACCCGAACCAGCCGGATGCCCTCCGGTAACCGCGCCTCGACGCGCCGCAGCACGGGCCTGAAGGCCCAGCACCAACTGCACATCGGGTCATGAAAATAATAAAGGTATGATTCTAGCCACATGGTATTGTCATTCTACAGCCCTGTATGTTGAACCCGGAGATACCGGGACTCAAGCCGGAATCGCGTCGCGGCCCGAATGCCCCCACGGAAGCCGGTCGTCAGGTGATCGCGAATTGCTGGGCCAAGGTCTGGAAATTCCGACATCACGAAGTAGACGCTTTCGGCTGGCCCGGGTGGACAGTTCTTCAGTAAATTCAAGGCTTTCACGACGTGGAAAGATGCACCACAATCCCCGATACAGACGGTGCTGTTAGAAGGTCGGTCACCACAATCCCCAGCGCTGGGCTGTTGGCCCGGATCGGTTTACGCACTGAACAATCGCCGGCCATCACCGCGCCGCTCTCGAGGCTTCGGCAAGCAAGATTCACAGCATTCCGGCCAGGCTACAGCAGCCACCGCGGCAAGTCGTGTGGCTGATCGGCCAGCGTCGACCAAGTGGAATGACGACTGAACCATACCGGTTACACTATCGGTCATTCAGGACAGCCAGCGAGGAGAAACCATGAACACGTCATGTAGAGGAATTGCCATCATTCTGACGTCCGCCGCCCTGGTCGGTTGCGGGCCGTCCGTGGGCGTCGGCATGATGCCCATGGGCGGTGTCGGCATGATGCCGATGGGCGGTTTTGCCTACGGGGGCGGCTGGGGACATTCCACCAATGTGGCAGTCATCAATAACCGCACCACGGATGTGTATGCCTCGAATCGCACGAACAATACCTTTGTGCGCGAGAACCAGAATAATTTCTATCACCCCGGACGCTTCCGGTAAGGAGACGCTCTATGAATCGTTTTGTGATTGCCTTGCTGACGACGCTGGCCGCCCCAGTCATTGCCTCTGAAACCGAGATCATCGGCAGGCTGGACCCCGCCTGGAAAGAAATGGAAGCCCGGGTTGCCCGCCTGCTCGGTCAGACCGGTCAGCACCAGTTGCTGGATATGGCCTATGCCCAGGTGGCGGTGGATGCCTGTCCAGGTCTGAGACTCAAGGAAAAGGCTTACGAGGAAGGTTTCAGCCGGCTGGCGGGTAGCGTAAAGCGAGGCCCCGCCGAACAGCGGAAATTCGAGAATGAAATGATGGCGGATTTTGGCGTCTACACCGGACTCGTATTGGCCGAGAGCTTTCTGGACAAGTCCGGATTCTGCCTGGGGGTCGGCAAGATTAAGGACCATTCGGGCGGTCCTAGTCGGTTCTGGACCAACCAGTAACTCGTGAGCCCCCACCGGCGTGCAATGATGGGCCGCGCGGTAGCTTTCCCAGTCATCGTGCACCTAAGGGCGGATTTCAGGTGCGGCGACCTGAAAATTACTGCCCGCTAGCGGTTCCCTGCCCCGATCAGCGATTATCCGACCGGGCGGTATCCCGCAGGTTCCGGAATCACATGCAGGACCGCGGCATTCCGCTCCGGAGAGTCATGGCCAAGTCCGTGCGGCGACCTGGCGCATGGCGCCGCCAAGCGCATCAATGCCCTGACTCCTCGCTAACGCCAGGGATGACTTTTTTTACCAGCGGCATCAGCAGCAAGGCCGACAGAAATACCAAAGCCAGCAGATGGAACAGGGAATTGATGGTCATCACCTCGGCTTCACGCATCAGGAGACCACGAACCTGTTTGAGAGCCGCCAGTTCAGGATCGGCTACCCCGGCGCTGGCCAGGCGCTCGGTCAGCCCCTCGATCAGGTTTTGCGCATGGGGAGAACCGGGGGTGACGGCCTCGCGCAACTTGGCGTAGTGCGCCTTGTTCCACTGAATCATCAGCGTATTGGCCACCGCCAGGCCGATTGCGCCGCCCAGATTGCGCATCAGGTTATAGAGACCACTGGCGTTTTTAACCTCTTCGGGCGGCAGCGTACCGAGGGCGAGGGAGTTGATGGGCAAAAAGCAGAACATCAGCGCAAACCCGCGCAAAGCCTGGGGCCAGAAAAACTCCCAGTAGCCATCCTCATGGGTCAGGTTGCCATTGAGCCAGCAACCAACCCCATAGGCGAGCAGTCCGGTGGCCAACATGAGCCGTGAATCCATCACCTTGGCCAAGGGGCCGGCGACGAACGCGGAAACGAACTGGAACATCCCGGCAACCATGATGTACTGGCCAATTTGCAGGCTGTTGAGTCCCTTGACCGTGGCCAGATAGACTGGCATCAAAAAAATGATGGTGTAGAGACCGATCCCGAGGATGAAGCTGAACAGGCAACCCACCGCAAAGTTGAAGTCACGGAAGGCCCAGAGATCGACGATGGGATTGGCGATGGTCAGTTCGCGGTAGAGCATGGCCAGGCCCGCCGCCAGCGCCACCAAGCTGAAGCCGACAATTTCGCGGCTCTCGAGCCACTCCTTGCGCACCCCCTCCTCCAGGACGAACTGCATCGAGCCCAGAAATACCACGATATAGAAGATGCCGCGAAAGTCGATTTTATCGAGCAGATCCCACTCTGGCGCATCCACCCGCACGAACAGCCAGACCAGCAGCGTCACCAGGAACCCGGGCAGCAGATTGACGATGAACAGCGCCTTCCAGGACACGGCATCCGTCAGGTAACCGCCTAAAACCGGACCCGCCGTCGGGGCCACGGTGACCACCAGACCGACCACGATGACCATGGACGGTTGCAGCCGTGGCGGGAACAGGGTGTAGATCACGGCGAAAACGGACGGGATCATCGCCCCGCCGAACAGGCCTTGCAGTCCACGAAAGACGATCATGGAATCGAGATCCCAGGCCAGCGCGCAGAGCAGGCTCATCAGCGTGAACCCGGCGCAGGACAGGCTGAACAGGATGCGGGTGGAGAGCGCTCGGCCCAACCAGCCCGACAAGGGGATGATCACCACCTCGGCGATCAGGTAGGCAGTCTGCACCCAGGTAATCTCGTCCTGGGTGGCGGAGAGTCCCGCCTGTATCTGCTCCAGCGAACTGGCGACGATCTGTATGTCGAGGATCGCCATGAAGATGCCGAACACCATGGCGATGAAACCCACCCATTCCTGGATGCTCAGCGTTCGCTCGCCCCGGACAATCGGAGCGGGCACGGTCTCCGCCGCAGTATCGCGCACGGCGTCGGAATCCGCGGCCATGGGGAGTTAGCGTACCTTGACCTTGGCGACCGCGGATAATCCCGGACGCAATTGGCTACTGTACAGGCCGGACTCAAAGACGATCTTGACCGGAACCCGGCGCACGATCTTGGTGAAATTGCCGGTGGCGTTCTCAGGCGGCAGCAGGCTGAATTCGGAGCCGGATGCCGGAGCGAAGCTGTCCACATGGCCCCGCCATCTTGCATCGGGGTAGGCGTCGACCCTGATCTCGACCGGTTGTCCCGGCCGCATGAGCTCGATCTGGGTTTCCTTGAAATTGGCCTCCACGTAGAGCCCCTGATCGGGAATCAGATAGGCCAGTACATTGCCGGGCTTGACCAGTTGCCCTACCTGAACGCTGCGGTTACCGATGGCGCCTGCGATGGGCGCATGAAGCCGAGTATGCGCGAGAGCGATGCGGGCCATCTCCAGCGAGGCTTCTATGGACCTGATGCGGGCGCGCGTTTCACTAATGCGGGCGTCGATGGCGCCCTGCTGGCGTTCCGCCTCCTCGTGGGTCGACAGAACCTTGTCGCGCATGGCCCGCGCCTGTTTCAGCGCGGCTTCCGCCGAGTCATGGGTCTGGGTGGACACCGCACCCTCCCTGACCAGATTGCCAAAGCGCTTCAAATCCTTCTCCGCGCGTTCGAGATCAGCCTCGGCGTTGGCGATATCGGCGCGTTGTTCCCGAATGCGGCTCTGCTGTACCTGCTTGTCGGTCTCCAGACTGCGGATTTGGGCCAGTTGCACCTGGATCTGCGCCTCGCCCTCGGCCACTCTGGCCTTGAAATCGGCATCATCGATGACCACCAGCAGGTCGCCGGGTTGCACCTTCTGATTGTTCTCGAAATGCACGCTCTTCACATAACCCGACTCGCGCGGACTGATGAGGGCCATGTGGGCCTTCAGATAGGTATTGTCGGTACTTTCGTAGGGATGAACGGCTGTCCGCCAGTAATGGAACCCCCCGGCCGCGGCCACCGCCAGCAACACCAGTGTCGGAAGAAGTTTGGGTATGCGCATGAGACCGGATTGATTTAACTGAACGGTTTAGTTTATGTTAAACGACAAATCCCAATCGATGCAAAAGCCCTGGACTCCTCCCCGATGAAAACCCTTTCCCAACCCAAGCGTCAGGCCATCCTGGACGCCGCCCGTCAGGCGTTCCTGACCAGGGGCTATAGCGGCGCGAGCATGGAGGCCATCGCCGAGGCGGCGCCGGTCTCCAAACCCACACTCTACAGTCACTTCGGCGGCAAACATGAATTGTTCGTGGCCGTCATTGCCGATCAGTGTCAATCCCTGTTCAGCACCCTGGCGGCAGCGCCGCGGGTTCAATCCGATCCGGTGGAAGGTCTGAAGACTATCGCCGCCGCTTTCGTGGATCTGCTCTACGCGGAGGAATCGTTGTCACTGTACCGACTATTGATCGCCGAACATGCCTTCTTTCCTGAACTGGGCCGGCAAGTCTATGAAGCCAGCGCGGCGCCCATGATCGCGCTGCTGTCGGACTACCTGGTCAAGCTCGACCGGCGCGGTCTGCTGGCGATCAAGGACGCCGACCTCTCCAGCGGTTTACTGTTTGGAATGTTGCAGGGCGTGACACATTTCCGCTGCCTGATGGGCGTGCGGACGGGCTTATCCGAAACGGAAAAACGGCAATTGGTCGATTCGGCCGTAGACTTGTTTCTGGGAGGACATCAGCCATGAAGCACAAAATTCCCTGGCCGTTTCTTGCCCTTGCGGGCCTGAGCGCCTGCGCGGTAGGGCCTGACTATCGCGAGCCCGCGCCGATCGTACCGGATCGCTGGCTGGCGTCGCGCAACCCCGCCCATGATCTGAAACCCATCGCCGAGAAGTCGCTGATAATCTGGTGGAGCACTTTCAAGGATCCGGAACTGGACCGAATCATGGCACAGGCCCGCCAGGGCAACCTGGACTTGAAGATTGCCTTCACCCGCATCGAACAGGCGCGGGCGGAGCGGCTGGCCAACCGGGCGGCCCTGTTTCCCCAGATAGGCGCGGCCGGCGTGGCATCCCGCTTCGATCATCTGATACCGGGCCAGAGTCTCATGGGTTCGGGGGGCCTGAATTATTTTCTGACAGGTTTTGACGCCATCTGGGAAATCGATCTCTTCGGTCGACTGCGCCGCAAGCTGGAGGCCGCCAGCGCCCAGACGGAAAGCGCCACCGAAGACTATCGCCAGGCTTGGGTGCTGCTGTCCGCCGAGGTTGCCCGGACCTACACCGAATACCGCAACCTGCAAAATCAATTGCGCATCACCCAGGCCAATCTGGACTCGCAGCGGCATACCCTGGAGTTGACGGAACAGTTGTTCCGCGAAGGCGTGGGCACGCGCTATGACGTTTCCCGCGCGCGAGCTCAGACCGAATCCACCGAGGCCGGCATTCCGGCGCTGGAGGGACAGATCACGACGGCGCGACATCAGCTCGAACTGCTCGTCGGGGCCAAGCCGGGAGCTTTGCAAATGCGCCTGGCTGAACCCGGCGATGTACCGACCAGCTCAACACGGGCACTGTTAACCACCCCTGCCGCCACGCTGCGATATCGACCGGATATTCGCGGGGCCGAACGCCGGCTGGCGGCGGCCACCGCCACCCAGGGCGCGGCCTTCGCCGAACTGTTCCCCAAAATTTCCATCGCCGCCTTCGCCGGCCTGCAGAACTCCGATCTGGAAAATTTGTTTCGCTCTTCCTCCTTCGCCTGGGCCAGTGGCAGCGCCATCACCCAGCCGATCTTCAATTTTGGCCGCATCCGCGCGGGCATCGACCTGGCCGACGCGCGACAGAAGGAAGCCTGGCTGAGTTATGAAAAGGCCGTGCTGGAGGCCCTGCGGGAAACCGAAGCGTCCATGGCGCAGTTCCTCAAGGAAGAGCAGCGCCGGCAAAAACTGGCCGCATCCGTCGAAGATCTGCGGGAGTCACACCGGCTGGCGGAACTGCGCTACCGCGAGGGTGTTGCGACCTTTCTGGACGTGCTCGACGCCGAGCGCGCGCTATACCGTGAGGAACTGGAACTCGCCGACTCGCGGGCCAGAACCGCCACCTTCCTGATTGCCCTCTACAAGGCGCTGGGCGGCGCCGGACAACTGGAGGTCCAAACTGTCGAAGAACCCATCCGACCCTGGGGATGATCGATGACGCGCTCACGACGGCTGTTCACATGCGGCAGGGCGGATGCCCAAAGCAGGATGGCGGAATCACGGAGAGTAGGCAAAAGAACCGGCTCAACATGCGACTGGCTGACCCTTCGCACAGCGTCTGTCGCTAAGTCATCCATACCCGTGACAGGGTTGGGTCCGACTATAATGATCATCCCGGGTCGCTAGGACGAAACCAGAAGCAGGCGCCCCAACCGGCATTCAATCACCCAACCGCGAGACAGGATATACCGTTTCATGTGGATTTCCCATAACAGTGCGAGCGCTTTCCCGGCCGATGCGTGCTACAGGAACAGCCTTTTCGGCCTGTTTACGGGCCTATTTATCTGCACATTCCTGTTAAACCCCGCGTTTGCCTCGCCATCGGACACCAGCGCACCGCAAGCCGTGCAAGAACTCCATGACGCATGGGCGGAAGTGTTTTACCGCGTGCCCACCCGGCAGCAACCCCCCAAGCTGGAGATATTCCTGGCCCAAACCAAGACACTGGTCCAGCGTTACCCCCAGGCCGCGGAGCCATTACTGATGCAGGCGCTGGTATTGTGCTCCCTGGCAGCCGCCGATGGCGGCTTGGGCGCGCTGGGGAAGGTCAAGGAGGCCCGGGAAGCCGTGAGCAAAGCCCTGGCCCTGAATCCCATGGCCATGGAAGGTAGCGGATATGTCATTCTGGGCAATCTTTACTATCGACTGCCCGGCTGGCCCATTTCGTTTGGCGACAACAAGCTGGCGCGGGTCAACCTGGAAACCGCCATCCGTCTCTTTCCCGACGAACTGGATACCAACT
>Ga0194120_10002852_pt1 | contig 29077 bp, 32 predicted proteins | sample TA2MahCa65mmetaG_FD_148642 | JGI IMG/M metagenome (GOLD analysis project Ga0194120, IMG submission 148642) | Freshwater microbial communities from Lake Tanganyika, Tanzania - TA2015019 Mahale Deep Cast 65m | ecosystem: Environmental > Aquatic > Freshwater > Lake | place: Tanzania: Lake... | reverse complement strand
AAGTCTTGGGTAAAGAAGGGATGAATTCATGGTATGCACTGTACCGTTAAATACGGAATGTTACAACGTAAATGCCGGAATATATTCTCGATAATTGCGGATCAACATCTCGAAAAGAATGATGATCCCGGTTCTGGTTAGTCTACCGGACCATGACGGAAATTGCTGTTGCCAAAAGCATGGACCTTGGTCAGGCATGCCGAATTGCCCGATTGAAACGCTTGGCAACAGCGATTATCGATGCTTGCCTAGATAAACAAGGTAGTGATCTGGCGTTAGAGTATCTGATTCGAAGTGATTTTCCTGCTTGTTGGTATGCCCAGGCGCAGAAATTTGAACATGAAAACAAGGACGACGACAGTTAAGATAGGTAGCAAATACCCAACTTCGTCAGATTTTGCTGTGCAGGGTTAGTCAACATTGAAAGAGCACGATCGACTCGTTGCGATCTGTCGCACGAAGTGATTCAATGGTAATTATCCGGCCTCTACCGGACATTATTTCTGATCGCCGAATGATATACCGAGAGAAAATCTCATGCTAACCAATCAGTTATCGCACAAATGAGTTTTCAAAAAACCAGCATGGCTATGAATTTGCCATAGGTTAACCAATCCGATTCCATGAGGTACCGATTTTTTACAATAACATATGCCCCTATCTGCCATAGCGGAATAATGGTTTTCTCAATGAGCACTTGACTCCAATGTCTAACATTCTCCACTTATTCTGGCATCCGGAGCCAAAACAGGATTTCCTGCAAATGGGGGGATTTCGCCTATGGATCGAAACACCTGACTCTGCCAAGACTAAAAAACAAAATTTGCATCCACGGCATTTCAACAGCGAATCGTTGGACAAATGGCTAAAGAATTGCGCCGGCCTTAAAGCGATCGCGCCCAGCCAGTTTGATCAGCAAGTTTTAATGCTGCCAACGGCCCAAGGCCAGCCGTTGCCATGCCCGGAATTGATGATCGAGATGGCGGATGATCTGCTTGACCAAGCCGAATGGTCAGCCTGGACGGTTGACTGTTATCGTCTGGCCGACAGCCCTATCAATGTCATCAATGAGCTACATTACCGGCTGATTTTTCAGGGAGATGAAATCAGGCCGGGTCAGGATTTTCTTTTCTGGTACTACTATACCCAGTCACTCAAGACGTTGTTACAAAACGATCAATTCATCCCCGCGCTACGCTGCCGAAAAGAATCGCAAAAAAGTCCCTACGAATTCCATGCGACCTGGGAATTTCTGAGCGAAGAGTATGAGACATTGTTAACCGAAGCGTCCGAACGCATGCCAGCCAGTGCGGCACCGGGTTTCGAGGCCGTGTCCTTATTACGCCATTGTGCGGAAGTCTTATTACGAAAAGCGACCGGGCAAGCCAAACTCACCCAAGCTTATCAGCAGAAAATGGCCGGCACCTTTCTGCCGGATGCCTGTAGCCCTTTGACTGGTAAACCCTGGTATACCAGCATCGACTCGACCTTAGGCGAACAGTGGATCAAATGGCGGCGGCGAGTTGTCGGCGGCGGAGCCGAGCGCCCCTTTCAATTGGCGTTACAACTGCATGAGCCGACTTCAGAAAAGCCTGAACAATGGCAACTGGTGTTTTTGGTTTGGTCACGCCAAGATCCTTCTCTACAAACACCGTTAGCAGACTATTGGGCTTTAAAAAATCAGTCGCGCGATTATTTGTTAAAAGCGTTCGGTCAGGATTTTGAAGCATTGCTGTTAGCCGATTTGGGGCAGGCGGCGGGTATCTATCCGGCCTTGTGGTCTGCGCTGGATTCTGCCGAGCCAACCGGCATGACGCTGGAGCTGGATCAAGCCTTTGCCTTCCTGACCGAAACGGCCTGGATTTTGGAAGGCGCCGGTTACCGGGTCATCGTGCCGGCCTGGTGGACGCCGCAAGGCCGCCGCCGAGCCAAATTGCGCATGCGTTCCGCGCCATCCGGCAAGAAAGCCAGTAGCGCCGCCAAACGCAAGGGCCTCAGTATGGACGAACTACTCGCCTATCGCTACGATCTGACCCTGGGTGGCGAAACGGTTGCGCCTGACGAGTGGGCGCAACTGGTGGCAGCCAAGACACCATTGGTGCAATTCCGTGGCCAGTGGGTAGCGCTGGATAAGGAACGCATGGCCGAGATGCTGGATTTCTGGAAGCAACAGGGCGAGGTGGGCGATAGCCTGGATATGCAGGCACTGTTGCAACGCACCGTTGCCGAAGACAGTGATTTTGAAATCGATCCGGATGATGCACTGGCTGCGATGCTGGCCAATCTGCGTGACCATAGCCAGCTGGAAGCCGTGGAGGACCCGCCCGGTTTACACGCACAGTTACGCGAATATCAGAAGCGCGGTGTGGCGTGGCTGGCTTTCCTGGACTCCCTGGACTTATGCGGTTGTCTGGCCGATGACATGGGCTTGGGCAAAACCATTCAGGTCATCGCCCGCTTGCTGCATGAACAAAGCCAGCAAGATCGCCAGCCGCCAACCCTGCTGATTGCGCCCACCTCGGTATTGGGTAACTGGCAAAAGGAAATTGAACGCTTTGCGCCGCAGTTGCAAACCCTGATCCACCACGGCGCTAACCGCTGTAAGGATGTCAAACTGTTCAGCGAAGACTTGTTGGATAAAGATGTGATTATCGTCTCTTACAGCCTGGCCCTGCGCGATGCCGCGCTGTTATCGGCCGTGCGCTGGCATCGGATTGTGCTGGACGAAGCCCAGAACATCAAAAACCCGGAGGCCAAGCAGACCAAGGCCATTCTGAAGCTGGACGCCAGATTCAGATTGGCGCTCACCGGTACTCCGGTGGAAAATCGTCTGCTGGATTTATGGTCGATATTCAACTTCCTCAATCCCGGTTATCTGGGCAAACAAGCCGGCTTCCGTAAACACTTTGAAACACCGATCCAGCGTGATCGCGACCCGGTTAAATCGGCCCATTTAAAACGGCTGGTCGAACCGTTCATTTTACGCCGGGTTAAAACCGATCCAACCATTATCAAAGACTTGCCGGACAAGGTGGAGAATAAACAATATTGCAACCTCAGCCGCGAACAAGCTTCGCTGTATGAAGCCGTGGTGCGGGACGTAGAAACGCAACTTGAAGAAAGCGAGGGTATTCAACGCCAGGGCTTGATGCTATCCACCCTGATGAAACTCAAGCAGATTTGCAATCATCCGTCGCAATTTCTGCAAGACAACAGCCCGTTCGAAGCCAATCGCTCCCACAAGCTGGAACGCTTGTCAGACATGCTGACGGAAATGTTGAGCGAAGGTGAAAGCGCCTTGGTATTCACCCAGTTTACCGAGATCGGTTCACAACTAGAGCGCTACCTAAAAACCCATTTAAATTGCCAAACCTATTATTTGCATGGCGGCACTTCCCGAGCCAAGCGCGAACAGATGATCAGCCAGTTCCAGGATGCCGATTCGCCGCCGGCCGTGTTCGTGCTGTCGCTGAAAGCGGGTGGCGTCGGCATCACCTTGACGCGCGCCAACCACGTGTTTCATTTCGATCGCTGGTGGAATCCGGCCGTGGAAGATCAGGCGACAGACCGGGCTTTTCGGATTGGCCAAACCCGCAATGTCTTCGTGCATAAATTTCTGACTTTGGGCACCCTGGAAGAACGCATCGACCAAATGATAGAAGAGAAAAAACAGGTGGCAGGCGCCATCGTCGGCAGCGACGAATCCTGGCTGACAAAGCTCGACAATGAGGCTTTCAGACAACTGATTGCCTTGAATCGAACCGCGATATTCGACGATTAAGAGGGAGCAATCATGCAAGCCATACGCACTTGGTGGGGACAACGTTTCATGCAAGCGCTCGAACGTTTCACGGACCCCGCCCGTCTTGCCCGCGGTCGCAGTTATGCCAACAGCAACCGCATCAAATCCTGGCAACTGAAAGACGGCGTCATGTCCGCGAAGATACGCGGCAATACCAACCCCTATTACGGCGTTTACAAGGAGCCCACCTACGAAACGGCGATTTCGCTGAAAATCATCAGCAACGATGACTGGGAATTACTGATCCGCCAACTCGGCAGCCGGGCCTCTTTTGTATCCCGATTACTGTTGAACGAGATGCCGGATAACATCGAAACCCCATTTGAAGCACTTGACCTGCATTTATTGCCGCACAACGCCAAAGATTTCAAAACGCGTTGCTCTTGCCCTGATTATGAAAATCCCTGCAAGCATGTGGCCGGGCTCTGTTATTTTCTCGCCTCGCAACTGGATCAAGACCCCTTCCTGCTGTTTGAACTGCGCGGCTTGTCACCGCACGATCTATTGAACAAGCTCAAGCAAACCCCATTAGGCAAGGCATTGGCTCAAGTAAGAGGGCAGGAGCGGGTATCAGTATTTACGCCGGTTGAATCGTATTTCACCCGGCCGTTGGCTCTCGATCAGCCGCTTGCTTGTGACTACAAAGCCTTCTGGGAATGCCACAAACGTTTGCCGGAAGACAGGGTAAACCCTGCTACCACTCATTTCATTCCGGCCTTGCTGATCAAGAAAGGTGGGGACTTCCCCGATTTCTGGAAGCAAGCTATGCCTTTTCCAGCCGCCATGGAAGGGGCTTATGAGGCAATCCGGAAGAAAAGCAAAGCCTGGTAATATCCAGGGTATCTATCTAAAGATAGACTTTGTTTTGAGCATTCCGATGAAAACTGTCATGCAGTCTTGGACTAAACCAGTCGCCAAAAAACACGGCATCCGCTGACAATGAATGAAATTACCCGACTTAGTCGGCCGGAGTCGACCCCAAGGCGACATTCGGCATTCAACTAACCAATCGTCTGGTTACAGGCTCATAGCAAACATCCAATCAATTCGGTAATTCTAAAAGCCAAGCCATGAAGGAATTCTTTTGCTTGGTTTTGAAAGGTTTTGTGAATTATCGTAAATCTGTGACAAACCATCATGCGGCAATCGGTCACATTTTCAGTTTGGCGTGGAGTAGGTAGCCTAGGAGACGTTGCTTGTATGCGAAGCAATGCAGTGACTCCCTTTATCCGGCTTCATGCCGGATTTTTTTCGTCATTCATGGGCTATCAAACCCTATACTGGAAGTAATGGATGTCAATATGCAATCCTCTTTGTTGCATTACCAAATTTGAATACACGAAAGACCACCATCTGTGGAATTGTTGATCATCAACCCTAAACTCCGCGAGGACCTTATGAATAAATCCCAACTGATTGAAGCCATGGCAAGCCATGCCCAGCTGAGCAAAGCTGAAGCCGCTCGCGCTCTGGATGGCCTGATCAATGCTGTAGAAGGCTTTTTAAAGAACGGTCATAGGGTCAATCTGGTTGGATTTGGCAGTTTTGTAGTCAAAGCGCGTGCTGAACGCAAAGGTCGGAATCCACAACCCGGTGCTGAAATCACAATTGCTGCTGCTAATCTGCCTGGGTTTAAAGCAGGGAAAATGTTGAAAGAAGCGGTGGATGCCTGAAATCGTTGCAGACAACACGCCCTGCGATCTATGCGGTTTACCGGTGAAGGTTGCGGGATTTGAGCTTAAAACCGCAGGAGGGCAAAAGATTTTTTGTTGTTTAGGCTGTAAAGCCCTCTACACCCTAATTCACGGCTGCAGTCAGAACGAAGAACCCGGTCCATCTAATATTTCAAATAATTCTGACAAAAAATAGTCTACGTCTGTGAACAACAACAGCGATTTTACGAATTTGGGGTAAAACAAGCGGTCGTGTTGTCCGCCGATCAGAATTCATATTTGAATCCCGCCTGCACCAGGCGAGGTGCACCGGGTTGAATGCCACGCACGCGGTCTACGATGTAGGTGTTGTCCAGCATGTTTTTCATCGACACGAACAAGGTCAAGTCCTTGTGAATCTTGTACGACGTGGCGAAGTTAACCACCACGTAATCGTTGATTTTGCCGAACTGGCCGGATTTGATTAAGGCATCGCGATTTCCCCCAATCACGGTCGGCATATCGTTAGCGCTATCAAGATTCATAAAATCGGAGAACTGTTCGCTGACGAATACCGCTTCCAAATGCGCATCGAAGCCCGATTGATTTGAATAACCCAGTGTAGCGGTCAACAGGCTTTCCGGCGCATAGGGTGCGCGTTTGCCGGCCGCCGAACCGAACACGTTGCCGCCCGGACAGAATCCCGTGTAGTTTGCGCTCTGGCTGGACGCGGTCTGGCCGCTATCGGGCAAACAATGAAACGGCGACGTGGTTTCCGCGGTTGGCAGCCAGGTGTAGGCGATTTGCGCATAGGGGTTATGCGTCCAATTCAACAGGTCGCCGAAATCGGTTCGCGCCATAAACTCGATACCTTCGTACAGCGCTTGGCCCTGAGCAACCGGGGTATCGGCGCCGCCGACCGTACCCAATACCGTCAGCGTATCGAAATTATTGTGAAAATACGTCAATTCGGTTTTGACGCCGCGCGCCGGTCGGGCCCGGACGCCGAACTCGGCATTCCAACTGATTTCCGGCCCCACTTCCACCGACGCGCCGTTACTATTGTTGACGCTATCCTCGACGCGCGGCGGCGCAAAGCCGCGATGAATGCCGAAGAACAACGTGGCTTCATCTATCGGGCTGTAGGTCATAGCAAACGACGGCAGGATTTCCGTCAAGCTGCTTTGGCCTTGCGCGCCGTTCAATACGTTCTGGCGTTGATAACCAACGGACTCCACGCGCACACCGGGCGTAAACGTCCAATCGCTCCAGATAAACTTGTTTTGCACGAAGCCGGAGTAAGCATCGGCGAAACGCTCATTGTTTTCTAAGATAGTACCGCTACGGGCGGTCGGCGTACTACCCCTGATTTGCTGCCGGTACTGATTCTCGAAGTGAGCGCGGAAGCCGGCATCCAAATGGCTTTCGATGCCGAACAAGTCGTGTTTGGCGTGCAGGGTCGGCGCAATACCCCAGGTTTCGTAATTCCGCTTACGACCGATGTCATAGTTGCAGGTATCCATATCGACCGGTATACCGTTCTGGCGATTTTGCACGTAGATAGCGCCGCATTGGTTCTCGGTCGGAAACTGGTTCTGTTGCCGCCACCAATTACGCTCATAGGCCGACCAATAAAAACTGGTTTCCAACGTTACGTCGTTATTGAAGCTGTGCTCGTAGGTTGCCGAGGTTGACCAGCGGTCATTGGTAAAACTGGCATTTTTGTCCGGATTGTAGCGCGCGCCCAGTTTTCGGTATTCGGCGTCGGTCATGCCGAAGGCGGCGCCTTGCTCGTCCTGGTGGTAAAAGTCGCCGTGCAGGGTCAAGCGGTTGCGGGCGTCGAAGTCGATGATGCTTTTCAGGTTGGCGTCATCGACCACAGCAAAGGTGTTGTCGCGGTTTTCCATACCTTCCTTGTGGATGTAATCGACCACGCCACCGACCGCGTCCAGACCGTGGACGTTTTTGACCATGCCGCCGTAACGGGCGTGGCCGTTCAAATAATCGCGATTGCCGCCGGTAAAACTGACGAAGCCGCCGGGCGTGGTCGGCACCTTTGGCGTCAAATAATTGATCGCGCCGTTAATGGTTTGTGGGCCGAACTGAGTCAAGTCGGCACCCTTGTAAATTTCGATGCCATCGTATCGCTCGATCGGCGGATGGTAGTAAATGTCATTGTCGCCGTAGGGCGCGAAGTTGAACGGGATGCCGTCTTCCAGAAACAACACCTTGGTCGAACGGAATGGATTCTGGCCGCGAAAACCGATATTCGGCCGCAAGCCGAAGCCTTCTTCGTCGCGGACATAGACGCCCGGCACCTTACGCAACGCTTCATTAACGGTAAATACCTGATCACGTTCCAAGGTTTGCTTATCAATCACCGAAGTCGAACCGGAAAATGTCGCGGCTTTTTCAACGCTTTCCAGTACCTCAACGGCTGACAGAGCTTCTACGCTATTGTCAGCTTGGTTGATATGCTGATCAGGTTCAATGGCTGCCACGCTTTGGTTCATTAAACTCAGCAGCAAAGCGGGCAGAAATCCAGGTTGTTTATGCATTTGATTCGCTTCAATTTGAAATTGGGAATACCTGCATTCCCATTGCCTGACAAGCCGATAGGGAACGCGCCGGTCCTTAATGTAACGAACTCGACTGAATCGAAGCTGAAAATCCCTGAGGATGAAATCAGTGGCTAGTGGCGTATAGGCAAGCTTACCGTTGCCAGAAAACCGCCTAAGGTTTTACTGTGTCCAAACTGCAAAGAGCCGTGGTAAGTGTTGACGATGTCTAAGACGATACCCAAGCCGAGTCCATGCCCCTGAACCGATTCGTCTAAGCGTTGGCCGCGTTGGGTTAGGTGCGTCAAATCCTCGGCGTGGCAGCCGGGGCCATCATCGGCGACACGGATAACCGCTGCGTCAGACAGCGTGATTTCAACATCAATCCGCTTGTTCGCCCATTTGCAGGCGTTATCCAGCAGATTGCCCAGTATCTCCATCATGTCTTCGCGATCAAAATGGATGAGATAGTTTGGTACAGTGACTTGAATATCCAGAGGCTTATCGGCGTAAATAGTGCGCAAGGTCTTTTTTAGCGCAATGACTTCCTGACGAGGGTTAAATGCGGCCGAAGCCTGTTGATCGCCCGCTATTCGAGCGCGTTTCAACTCACGTTCGATATAGCGCTGGATGGTTTCGGCTTGCGTGTTAACTTGCAATCGTAGATCGATGCGGGTATCGAATAGTGGATCTTCCGTTGTTCTGAGTAACAGAGTCATTGGCGATTTTAGCGCATGGGCCAGATTGCCCATAGCTGTTCGAGACTGTTGCAGCCGCCGTGCCAGCACTTCCAGCAGATGATTGATCTCCTGCACCATTGGTTTGATTTCCTCCGGCACAACCGACTCGATTTTTTGCCTAGTGCCGCTGGTAACCTGTTTCAATTCGCTACCAACCGCATTCAGCGGTCGCAGTGAACGTTGGATGTCCCAGCGCAGCAAACCGATTGCGCTGAACAAAATCAGCAAGGTTAGGCCGAAATAGGCCGCCCGGATCGAAGTGATGTCGTGGTCCACCGCCGACAGGTCTTCGGCAATGCTGATGTTGATTCTATGCCCAAATCTGACGGCTCCCAGGCCCAATACCAACAACGGACTTTGATTTGGACCGGTTAGGTGGTAAAGCTTAGACTGATCCGGTCCAACCGGTTCAACAGGTAAAGGAAAGTCCAGCAAGGACGGTGACGGGGAGGTCTGGGCATCCACTTTGACCAAATAGTAATGGCCGGACAGCCGGCGGTTGTAAACTGAGCTGATGTGAAAACTGTTAAAGATCACCTGGTCGTTGTCGCTATAAGCTAGGGTTTCCAGCAGCGAGTAGCCGTCATCAGCCAGGCGGTTGGCCATTTGTTTTTCGGCGGCGGTGCGGATGATCCAGTCCGCAGCAACCCAGTGTATGACAAATATCACGCACAGCACCGCCATCAGACCGCGGCCTAGGCGTTTACGCAGTGACATCATGGCTTGAGCCCGAATATATAACCCTGGCTGCGGCGGGTATGAATTAAATCGTTTCCAACAATTTTGCGTAGGCGCTTGACGTATACTTCCAGGACATTGCTATCGGGTTCTGTAGATTCGCTGTAGACATGTTCGCCTAGTTGCGCCTTGCTCAGTACCTTGCCAGTGTTCAGCATAAAGTAACGCAACAGACGGAACTCAATCGCGGTCAACTCTTGGATATTGCTGCCATCCACCGTGACGGTTTGCTCATCTTCATCCAGCTCGATGCCATAAACTCTTAATTTGGTTTGATTCAGGTTGTGTACCCGTTTCAAAACAGCCTGTAGTCTGGCGAGCAATTCCTGGGGATGGAAGGGTTTGCAGAGGTAATCATCGGCACCGGCTTTGAAGCCATCGACTTTCTCAAACCAGGCATCGCGGGCAGTGATCACAATAACGGGAGTCTGATTGTTAGCTTGACGCCATTGCCTTAGAACCTCAAGTCCAGACATTCTCGGCAGACCTAAATCAAGTATCACGGCGTCGTAGTGTTCAGTCGCCCCTAGAAACTCACCTAATTCGCCATCATGTGTAGTCTCCACCACGTAGCCGGCATTCCCTAAATCCATCTTTAATGACAAGGATAAATTTAAATCGTCTTCAATAACCAGCAGTCGCATTAAATTTAACTTTGTTTATATTATTGAGCCCCATAATAGGCGCTCAAAATTTTTAATAACTAAAAATGTATATATTAGTAAGGTTACTTGATGGCCATTCATCAAATAAACAGCTCATGGCTGTGCAGAAAAATGCAGCCATAAAACCAAGCTCATGGCTGCATATGAAAACCTTAATTTCTATTATTGGAATTTAGGCAAATTTGCAAAACTTTCTCTGGCGCTTTTTAATTCTTGTTCGGCCCCTGCTAAATCAGATTTTTTGGTTAACTCTCTTGCTTTTTTCAATTTAATAACAGCTTTATCACGCTCGAACTCGAATTTATAATTTGCACTCAATTCACTAGCACTCTCGGAAATATCTTTGATCAGGGTTGCTGTCTTGTCAGTATTTGCAGCAGGAAATGAATCCAGAACTGCCTGGATTTTTGCATCAATATCTTTCAAAACTGCAGCGTTATCTACCTTTGCTTCCTTTGCAAAGGAAGTTCCGGACAGGCCCAGCATCGAAAAAAACAGGACGAAAGTGATAAAAATTTTCTTTAGCGACATAATTTGACTCTTTGTTAATTGATTTAATCGTTGGTTAATATTTTTGATGTTGTAATTATTAATTTTGGATTTGTATGAACTCCTTTAAATTGAGTGATTTTGTATGAATTAATATTGTTAATTATTGAGCTATATTTCTAAGTCCAAAACTCTTACCTATGAGACGAACTGTCAAAACATGCGTATCATCTTCTGGGACGAAGCGATCAATCAACGATCTTATGCCTATGCCTACTAGAATCAATGTCGCTGTTGCCAAAGCGAAACCAACTGTATAGCCGAAGGCGTCGGCATCAAGCCAAATATCGTAGGCATGTACATAGCCGTGAAATAATGCAAAATTCGCAGCAAAAGGCATTGTTATAACTGACGAAACCTTATGGCCGGAAATGATAGTCAAGCCTAGTAATAAAGCGGATAGATGCATTACATTCTCGGCATAAATAATTTCAATAGGCACTAGAGTTAACACGCCACCAATCAGCATTAAAGTGACAAAAACTAAAGACATGAGACAAATCGCTTTCTTACTCACCTTGGATACTAATAATCCAACCGCCAACAAAGTATAAATATGATCTGAACTGGTGATTGGATGAATGAAACCACTAAGAAAACCTATCGATTCACTTGTCCAGTGCATAGGATGAGCGGCTGCAACAATGGGTTGCGCCAATGCCAAACCCGCCAAACTAAATTTTTGAAAATATCTTGCCTTGCTTTTCATCGCTATATCCTCACTATGTTTCTGAAACTCACTGAAAGAATTGACGTCACATCGCGTGCATTTTGTAATCGACTCTTGGATAGCCCTTTTTATCTTTAGAATCGACGGCAGAGCGATCTTGTTCGGTACGTTGTTCAATCTGCTTGGCAATCATTTGATCCCAATTGTCATAGCCGGCAACCTCGGCCATACCTGCTGCCTTATTCTTGGTAAAACTCGCCTTTCCAATCTCGATAATATCGAATGAGGTTTTGTTATCGATAGTTTTGAGAAACTCAGCATCGTCTTTTATTTGATTGCGTAGTCCCCAGTAAGCCACTTCAAATTCGACTCGCTGATTAGCCGACAGGTGTTCTTTGATGAAAGCCACCGATTTATGAGCGGTTTTCATAGTCTTGCCATTGATTTGGTTTGTGTTGCCACAAGCATTGAGCATGATGCAAATCAATACAGCTAAAAATCCGGATGAAATTTTCATGTTTAAAACCTGCCTATGGATAAAATCATTGTTTTCCATTCCACTAATCAATTGATATTTGATCTTTCACTCGATGTTTAAAACGACTGGTTGGCAAAAGGATTGAAGCTTGGCTGGATAACCTTGTTAAATCCAAAATCCGTTGCCTGATGGCACGCGTTGCAAGATGCCGTTAAGTGATTGTAACGCTCGGAAAATGCCTGCGTATTTTTGTCTTTGATGGCTTGTTCCAGTTCGGCCAGTGGTTGGTCCATATATCGAGCAATCAACTCTGAAATCGGTTGTTTGATGTCTTTGTGGGTGGGATGGAATTTGCCAGCATCCTCGAAGCCTTCATGCAATTCATCTATTTCGTACGCCGCCAATTCCCAATTTTGCGCACGCCCGGCAAACCACAGCTTCGCGTGACGTACCGCGCTTTGAGCCATGATTTCACCCAGGCCTGGTTTGAACTGAGTCAGTTCAGATACAGATGGATGATGGCTGGCACAGGCTGTCAAAAGGACGGCCGCAGCAAAGGTTTGGCTGATCCGAATAAATGGAAATTTCATATTGAATTCCTTCGATGGAAAGATAATATCGGTTAGGTTATGGCTCAATGGGTTGCCGATTGAGCAGGCGTGGTAAGAAGTAAGCAGACGCGGCAACAATAACGCCGAAGATGGCAATCAAGATCATCAGTCCGTGTTTTCCACCCGATTGCTCTGTAACCAATGCTACAGTCAGTGGGATGTGCAAGGCACTGACCTCGAGCGGCGTATGCAGATCGGTGTCGTCTACGCTGATAACGGCCTGATATTTTCCCGCGTTTTTAAAATCGACCGTCATGGACAGCACTCCCTGTTTTACGACGGACATGGGCAATTCGGCGATGGTCTGCCCGTCTTCGCGCAGAATCTTTAATGCCACCGGCTTTTTGCGTACATCCAAATCAAGCAAATCAATGGAAATTTGAGTTTTACCTATGTTTGGCAGATCGTTACATTCCGGCGCTGGCAGATTTTTAGGGTCTATAGACTGATTTGCACCTAACTGATAAGCCGCGAAATTGACCACATAGTAATCATTGGTATGCATACAACCGTACATGTCGTAGCTGCCACCCACACCTTTACGACTAGCACCCAAAGGTACAGAGGCCTGTGACTGAGCTATTGCAACAAACAGCATGACGAACGTCAGTAAAGTCTGAACGGTTTTCATGGCTTCACCTCAGTGGCGACCGCTTTGTCGGTGACGGAAAACTTCGACACCCCGCTGACTATCAAGCCGTCTTCGGTAATGACGCGATAACGCATCGCGTAAGCGCCGGGTGTTAACGGCTTGGTTGTCGCTGTCAGGCGGTGACGTTCGCCCAACACCAAACGGCTATCGCTGTTGTCGACCCGATTACCCTTGTTGTCCACTACCACCACTGACGGAGAGCGTTCGCTGACATTGCCGCTAAACCACAGTTTGATATTACCGTCGAAATTGGTGAGCTCAGCATTGTTTTTAGGCTCGGATTTAATGAGTATGCCTTCCGCATAGCTAATCAAACTTGTGATCAACAGCGAAAGTGAGACTAAGGATTGAAATACTCGCTTTTTCATAGGCTACTATCGAGCTCCGACTAAATCGGCAATGAACAACACTATGGGATCTGCCAATGGGTGGAAAAAGCCAAGCGTGATGACTAACAAACCGATCACAAAAATTCTGGTCCAGGCTTGCAAGGGAAAATCCTGTTTGCGCCATAACAGATGAAAAATCAGCCAGCTGACTAGCCAGACACCTAGCGCCAATGTCTCTTTACCCGAATACGAGCCGATGCTTCCAGTTGGGCCGCTGCCTGTAGAGCCAGGTATCCAGTGACCATAAGAGTGCACAACTTTGTCTAGTTCTTTGGTCAATCTGGAAATATGGTGACTGACCATCAGGGTTAAAAATGCCAGCAACAACGGCAAGCTGGCTGCCACTACTGGTCCGGAATGCAGTTTTTGATCATCGGTTTCATTGATCATCGGGGATTTTCCTTTTAGACAAAGCGCAACTTAGCCAACACCAAACCCGCTACGAAACCCAACATCAGGAAGCTCCATGAAATCAAGATGGTGATGCCAACAAAACGGGTAATATCGCGGCGGTGCTGGATGGGCATACCGTAGTAGTAGAGGGTGAAAGTGGCAGCCAGCATCAAGGGAAAAGGGAACAAAGAAACGAATTCCTTGAATTCCATCAGTACGTTATGAAATGTCGGCACACGGGCCAGTATCCAGTCGCGCGGTCCTTCTTGGCCGCGATAGCGCATGTAAATCCAATTGCCACTAATCGCGCCGGCCAAATTCAGCAAGGTGGCGCCGAGCACCCAGAGTCGTAAAGATTCCAGCCTGACATGCATGCCTTTAATCAAGGGTATGGCACGATGGGTAAGATAGGTACCAATGATGATGGCTAGAATCGCGCTGACACCATGAATACCTGCTTTCAAGCTGTAATCAGTCGGATAGAAAAAATTGGCGGCAGGCAAAAGCAGCAATAAGGTTAAGGCCACTGCCACTTGAGTGCGGATAACGATTTTGCCGAAATGATCATGAATATATTCCCTGGTGTGCATAGCATTCTCAAAAAACAAAATTGAAACCAAAAACAAACACCTCTGTGCTTGTAACCCCACCCGAGTGCTTTACAGCATTGAGTTATAATTTTTAATCCACTATCAAAAAACAAAAGAATGGAGCCAGGCCTTGGAACGTTTTACTATCTCTCTCAGTGACGAATTAGCCACGGATTTCGATCAATGGATTGAATCTCGCGGTTATAGCAATCGTTCCGAAGCCATTCGTGATCTACTCCGAAAAGAAATCTCAACAAAAAGCGCGGATCAAGAGCAGACCATCTACAGCGTCGCTACATTTTCATTTGTTTACAACCATCATGAACGTAATCTGGCCGAACGCGTCACTAACCTTCAGCATGAAGTGCATGACTTGGTTGTCTCATCAACGCATGTCCATCTGGATCACGATGATTGTTTAGAAACCCTATTTCTACGCGGCTTAACACAACAAATCCGTAATTTTGCTCAGAAGCTATCCGTTGAAACAGGCATTAGGCATAGCTCTCTAAATCTAATTCCTGTGAAGGTCGCCGCACTTCATTTCGCTCATCATGCTCATTTTCATCCGCACAGCTAGCCACTAATATCAGTTTTACTGAATTTCACTCTGGCTACGTAAGGACATCCGACACCAGTTGTATGAAAAATTTTATTTATTTTCATACAAAGTAAGGTTTGATGTTTAGCTCAATTTTCAGGCTTAAATAGGATAGCCATGCTCGAAAGAAGCCTGAACTTCAAGAATACTCCCCTGGCACTAGTTAGCGAGAGCGATGTTGCTCCTTGTCTGCATCGCGCGACCGGCAAGGAAAGGTATGATTTATTATAATAATTGTAAGAACTACAAGATTTGCTTTTGCGAACTTCAGGCCTTTTGAAGTAAGCATGGGAGGAGAAAATATAACCGTTGCTAACTAGGTGGGATGTGAACTCAAATCCATGTATTTACGGAAGGATACGAACATAGAGGTCAGCTTCGTATCCAAAACCAGTCGTTGGTAAATGATGTTTTTCAGCTACCTGAATGTCTCAAAGTGGCCGGTTGTTGCCTGATAATTCTCGATATTTACCTCATCATCATCATCCTTTATTTAGCCTCGCTGAATCATTTTCTGTAACGGCATTCCTTGAGGCTTTGTCGGATTTCAAAGCTTCAACGGCCTATTTCAAGTTATTGTCATTGCTGGAATAGGGCTCTGCATCCAAATTTAAGTTCGTATTAGCCCTTGTCGATGATTTCCACGCCCATAGCAAAGCATCATCCTGATACTTCAGATTCGCCAGCATCTCTTCGGGGTCTGTAATTGTTCTGTTTAAAAATGTAACGCAGGAACGGGTCAAATACTCAAACCAAGGCTTGGCCTTGTCGGCATAGTGCAATGAATCATAAAAGACTTTAATCTGCTCCGGGCAATCGCCACGGTTGATTTGGACTAATTCGCAAGCCGGTCTGTGTTGGAGATCTTACTTGAGTTGCCAGCCTGTTTGCCATGCCAATCGCCCTCAATCTCGGTGTGGTCCGTGAGTGTCTTGGTCAATCGCGACCAGTCCAGTACTTGGTAGTAATCGGTTATCCTGATAAAAAATCTAAAGCCTGATTCTCTACGGCAGTTTACAAAGGGAGACGTTTGCGGCCAGCCTGCGGGCCTTTTTAACGTCCAGTATTCGTGGTGGAGAACAGCAGATTGAGCATCAAAAAGACTGAAATGTCCGGAAATAGCATCAAAATAGGCATGAATATTCCATTTTTAGTACCTTATCCGGTTGAATAACTGGTTGGTTTTTTTAGCAACGATAGCCATGCATAAAAAGTGCAAATAAAAATTCTTTTGTGCACCCAGCAAGGCCAAAATGTCCCAAAATGAGTCAAAAATATGCCTGAATATCCCCAACAAAATACCCTGGAAGGTAGTCGTACTGCGGAAAAACCTAGTCAGTTCAAGATTCACAGATTTTGTACTGCCCCTATGCTGGATTGGACGGACCGACATTGCCGTTATTTTTACCGATTAATGTCTAAACATGCCGTGCTTTATACCGAAATGGTGACAACGGGAGCTATATTGTATGGAAACCGTGATGCACATTTAGGCTTTGATGAAGCTGAACATCCGCTGGTGCTCCAATTGGGCGGCAGTCAGCCGGAAGAATTGGCAGAGTGTGCGCGCATTGCAGTCGAGTATGGCTATGATGAAATTAACTTGAATGTCGGTTGCCCGAGTGATCGCGTGCAAAATGGTCGCTTTGGTGCCTGTCTCATGGCTAATCCAGCCTTGGTAGCGGAATGTGTAGCCGCTATGCAGGAGGCCGTGACGATTCCAGTCAGCGTGAAATCAAGGATTGGTATTGATAACCAAGATTCTTATGCCGAATTAGTGGAGTTTATTGGAACAATTGCGGCTAAGGGGTGCCAAACTTTTGTGGTGCATGCCCGCAAAGCCTGGTTATCGGGATTATCGCCTAAAGAAAATCGAGAAATACCGCCCCTGCGTTATGACGTGGTTTGTCAGCTCAAGCAAGATTTCCCTGAGCTTGAAATTATCATAAATGGTGGTATCACTAAGCTTAATGCGTGTGCAGAATTTTTGTTGCAGCTGGATGGGGTAATGTTGGGTCGCGAGGTCTATCACAACCCATTTATTCTGACCGAGGTGGATGCCTTGCTCTACGGGGATCAGCCTCTGAGCCTGACTCGACAAGACGTGGTTTTAGCCATGTTGCCCTATATTGAACAACAACTCGCAAAAGGGGTCAGGCTCAATAGCATGACTCGGCATATGTTGGGTTTGTTTCATGGTGAGAAAGGTGCGCGTGCCTGGCGACGTTACCTCAGTGAGCATGCGACACAAGCGGGCGCCGACCAGCAGGTCTTGCTGACTGCCTTAGAATTTACCGTCTGATACGGTATACTCGCAGCATTTTTTTAGCCAGAGGCAGTGATGGAAGAATATTTTAAAAAGATCATTGAGTCGATCGGTGAAGATACCAGTCGAGAAGGTTTGCGTGATACCCCAAAGCGGGCTGCCAAGGCCTTTAAATTTCTGAATAATGGTTACGAAAAAACTTTGGATGAAGTTTTAAACGGGGCGATTTTTCAGGCGGATACCGAAGACATGGTCATTGTTAAGGATATCGAGCTGTATTCCTTGTGTGAACATCACTTACTGCCTTTTATTGGCAAGTGCCATATTGGTTATTTGCCACAAGGTAAAGTCTTGGGCTTGTCAAAATTAGCGCGTATCGTGGATATGTATGGTCGCCGTTTGCAAATTCAGGAACAACTGACCCGCCAGATTGCTACTGCAGTTGAAACTGCTATTGGTGCCCGCGGTGTAGCGGTAGTGATTGAAGCCAAACATTTGTGCATGATGATGCGCGGTGTTGAAAAACAAAACTCGGTAATGACCACTTCGGTGATGACCGGTATTTTTCGTGAAGAAATCAGTACGCGTTCTGAATTCTTAAATCTGATTAATCGTAAATAACACGCCCGACTATGAGTATAGCCCAGAGTAAGAAAACTGCAGTTCTAATCGTTAATCTGGGCTCTCCGGCCTCCCCCAAAACTGCGGATGTCAGACGTTTTTTGCGTGAATTTTTAGGTGATCCGCGGGTCGTCAATATTCCTCGCCCGATCTGGTGGATGATTCTAAATCTATTTATTTTGCCATTCCGCCCTCAAAAATCCGCCCACGCCTATCAGACGATTTGGACCGAAAAAGGTTCGCCATTGGTGGTGTTCACCCGGGATTTGACTGCCAAATTAGCCGATGCGATTGCCGATGAGCATTTGATCGTTGATTATGCGATGCGCTATGGCAAACCCTCTCTGGCGGCCAAATTGCGAGATTTTGAGCAGCAGGGTGTAGACGAAATTATTGTCTTACCCTTATATCCTCAATATTCTTCAACGACCACCGCTTCAATTTTTGATGTGGTCGCGGATGCCATTAAAAACTGGTGGCATGTCCCAGGGTTGAGGTTAATTAGCGATTTTTATCGTCATCCCGCTTATATAGCAGCACTGGCGGATTCCATTCGCCACTATTGGCAAGCCCACGGCCAGTCACAGTTATTGGTGATGTCGTTTCATGGCGTGCCTGCAATGCTGACTAAAAAAGGTGATCCTTATTACTATCATTGTCAGGCCACCGCTGAGTTGCTCGCCAAGGCCTTAGGCCTGGAAGCAAATCAATGGCGCTTAGTCTTTCAGTCGCGCTTTGGTAAAGCCGAATGGTTAAAGCCGTATTGCGTGGAAGTGCTGGAAGAATTGCCAAAAGAAGGCATACACAGTGTCGATTTGGTTTGTCCGGGTTTTTCGGTTGATTGTCTGGAAACTCTGGAAGAGATCGCAATCACCAATCAGGAAATATTTTTAGAAGCGGGCGGTCAGCAATATCGCTATATACCTGCTTTAAACGACAGCGATGCCCATATCGCAGTTTTGCGCGAAATCATCCAATAATAAAAACGGGAGGCAGCATGCAGCAGAATGTTCTTCAAATTTGGGCCGGTGAATGGCCTAATCCACGTGCCAGTCAGGCTTTGCCTACCGGCGAGGGCGTTCTCGACCAAGGCGCTTTTAATGCGATTGAGGTGGATGAGCTGTTTGATCATGTCAACCATGCCTCGACCTTAGCGGGCCAAACTGTTTTATACCGTTCACTCGCGCAGCCTTTGGCCGATCGGGAGGCTATTCAGGCTAAACAAAATGCGCTTAATGAAATTCAGGATAACCCGGCTGTTCGTGAAAATATTGAGCAGATTTTGTCGACTGCCGCTGAGGAAGAGGGCAGGTTACACTTGCTTTTGTTTGGCGAGTTTTTGGGCAGCCTCGGTACCGCTCGGGAAAAACATCAGATAGAGGGCTACGGCTATAAGCAATATCGCCGTGGTGTTGCATTTGTGAGTCATTTGGTCGGTGCCATTCAAAACTCCGGCGTGCCGCAAACGCCTTATTTACAAGCGGTCTACGACAAAATTCGCGGCTTTGCCGATACTAATGATTACGCACTCATGACCGGACCGGTTTTTAATAGCGAAAAAGGTCTGCAAAGCCAGCAAGAGTGGTCGGCATCAATTTCGCCGGCCATGATTTTTAAGCCGCATTTGTTTAAGCCGTTATTATTGGCTTTAGTCGTAGCCGGGATCTGGGCTTTGTCTAAATTCATGTCTATGGATTTTTTCAGCCTGAGTCGTGACGGTATGTCGATCGGTTCAGTGTTTATGTTTCCACTGCTGCTGGCCTATATTCCTGTAGTCGGTGGCTATGACAGGGATCACTGTATTATTCCGCTCCGAGAAATTTATAAAAACTCAACCGCTTTGGGTGAGTTGCTGGAAGGGTTGGGGCAATTAGACGAGTTGATGGCGTTTATTCGTTATTCTGAAGGCTATGGCAGTCAAACCGTGTTGCCAGAATTGCTTGATGAGGAACAGCATCGTCTGGAACTGGAAGACGCTAAAAATCCGGTTTTGGGTAATGGCCATTCAGAATATGTCGGTAATAATTTTGCACTCGACAATCATCGCCTGGTTTGTGTGACGGGGCCTAATAGCGGCGGTAAAACGGCGTTTTGTAAAACGGTGACTCAGATTCAGGTGCTGGCGCAAATTGGCTGTTATGTTCCCGCTCAGCTGGCGCGTCTGACCGTAGCTGATCATGTGTTTTATCAAGCGCCTGAAATCAGTCATCTTGACGACGGTGAAGGACGTTTTGGCACCGAATTGAAACGCACCCGTGACATATTCCTGGCGAGTTCAGCCCGCAGTTTAGTGGTGCTGGATGAAATGGCCGAGGGGACAACCTTTGAGGAAAAAATGCAGTCTTCGATAGATGTGCTTGATGGTTTTTATCGTAAAGGCAATACTACTATCCTGATTACCCACAATCATCAATTGGTCGATGAGTTTGTCAGAAGGGGAATCACCATGACCCGTCAGGTTGAATTTGCCGAAGATTTACCTACCTTTAAGCTGGTAGAAGGTATTTCTCGCGTCAGTCACGCGGATCGCGTCGCCCGCAAAATCGGGTTTTCCAAACAAGATATTGATCAGTATTTGGCTCAATCATGAAAATAGGTACGCCCTTAACGGCATCAGCAACCCGAGCTTTACTGCTGGGCAGTGGCGAATTGGGCAAGGAGATAGCTATTTCCTTGCAACGTTATGGCGTGGAGGTGATTGCCGTTGATCGCTATGCCAATGCACCGGCCATGCAAGTTGCTCATCGTAGTCATGTCATCGACATGACTGATGCCGAGGCAGTAAAAGCTTTAATGCAACAGGAGCAGCCGCATCTGGTGATTCCTGAATTAGAAGCGATTGCGACTCAGGCGCTGGCTGAACTGGAGCGAGAGACTGATTTACACGTGGTGCCGAATGCGCGCGCCATACAATTGACGATGAATCGAGAAGGCATTCGGCAGTTGGCGGCTGAAGAATTACAGCTACCCACTTCCGTCTATGCCTTTGCAGAAACCTTTGAACAACTGGTTAAAGCAGTCGATGACAGTATTCACTACCCTTGTTTCATCAAACCGACGATGTCATCGTCTGGCAAAGGCCAGTCTATGGTTAAAAACCCGGATCAACTCCCTATCGCTTGGGCTTATGCCAAAGCCGGTGGACGCACCGACACCGGCAAAGTGATCGTGGAAGGCAAGGTTGATTTTGATTTTGAGATTACATTGCTGACCGTACGCGCTTTAAATGGCCATGGCGAAATTGAAACCCATTTCTGTCAGCCGATTGGTCATGTGCAGGAAGATGGTGATTATCGCGAAAGCTGGCAGCCGCAAGTGATGAGCTCGCAGGCTTTACAATTAGCCCAGCAAATTGCAGCCAAAGTCACGACGGCTTTGGGTGGTTTGGGTTTGTTTGGTGTCGAGTTGTTCGTCAAAGGTGATCAGGTCTGGTTTAGTGAAGTCAGTCCGCGTCCGCATGATACCGGCATGGTGACGATGGCGAGTCAGCGTCAAAATGAATTTGAACTGCATGTCCGGGCTATTTTAGGTTTGCCTGTTGATACCCGTTTACTTTCTGCTGCCGCCAGTGCGGTGATTCTTGGTGGTGTTGACAGTCAAGAGGTGGCGTATTCAGGTTTGGAGCAGGCGCTGGCGATTGCCGATACCGAGGTCAGGTTATTTGGTAAACCCGAAGCCTTTGTCAGTCGGCGTATGGGGGTGGCGTTAGCGACCGCTGAAACCACGGATGCCGCCCGAAACAAGGCTCTAGGTGCGGCTCGTGCCATTACCGTCAAAAAACTCCGCTAAGCGACTGCTACTCTCTACAAGCCTTTGTTTGAGTGCGGGGGCGCAGGGGGATGTCTATAAGTTTGTTGATGCCGAAGGGCATCACTACTACAGTAATCAGACGGGCCTGGGACCTGAATACCGTCTGATTATTAAAACTCCACCCAGAACCTATACGCAAGATTTAAAAAAAATGCCGCTTAACAAAAACAGGTATGGCGATCTGATTAGTCGGGTTGCGGAGCGGCATCAGATGGATCCCAGGTTGATACATGCCGTGATCCAGGCAGAATCGGCCTACAATCCCAGTGCTGTCTCGCCTATGGGGGCAGTCGGGATGATGCAGTTAATGCCGGATACTGCCAAACGCTATGGGGTCAGTGATCGATATGATGTGGAACAAAATATCGAAGCGGGTACGCGTTATCTGAAAGATCTGCTGGCCTTGTTTGGGGCAGACATCAAGCTGGCGGTCGCAGGCTTTAATGCAGGTGAAGGCGCTGTGATCAAATACAACCGGACAATTCCACCCTATCCGGAAACGCAGCATTATGTTCAACAGGTTTTGAGCATCTATAGTCGAAATGGCTGACGAGAAAAGCATTGTCGGTTTGACGCAACAGCCGCTTACCTGTATCATTTTACAGTTATGTCAGACAAATTACCCGAGCTAATTGATCCTATCATGCTTGCCGAAAGACGGGCAGAATGGGCTGGTGCGATTGAAATCGCGGCAATGCCACGGTTGTCTGAGAGCGTCGCTGATAGCGGCGGTATGGTGGAAGTGAATGTACGCTTTGGTAAAGAGGGCAAATTTCCGGTGATTGTGGGTAAGATAGATGCCCAATTGAACCTGGAATGTCAAAATTGTCTGGATGCTATGCAGTGGCCGGTCAGCCTGAATTTTAAGCTGGCAGTGGTTTCCAGCTTGCAGCAAGCTGAACAGATGGAAATCGATGCCGAGCCTTTGTTGTTTAATGGCGAAAGACTGCCGTTTAATGCATTGATCGAAGATGAAATTTTATTGTCCTTGCCGGATTACCCTCGGCATGAGCATGATTGCATTCAAAAGCGTCAGTCACAAGATCGTGATTACGACCAACAACATACCCAAGCCGAAGTGGCTAACCCTTTTTCTGTTTTAGCCAAACTTAAAAAAACTGGAGAGTAAAAATGGCAGTACAAAAGAGCAAAGTATCGCGCTCAAGACGCGGTCAACGTCGTTCACACGACGCTTTAACCACCAAAGCCCTGTCTCAGGATCCGATTACAGGTGAAACTCATTTGCGTCACCACATGACGCCAGATGGTTATTTCAAAGGTCGTCAAATCATTGCCAGCAGCGACGACGAATAAATACCGTTCAAGTTCTAATCGATTCACAGCCGACTGACGAAGCTTCGACGGTCGGTTTGTTGCCAGATAACTGGAGTTAATCCAAAGCGTGAGTATTACCCTATCTATTGATGCTATGGGAGGGGACTTTGGTCCTCAGGTGACGATTCCTGCGTCACTGTCCTGTCTGGAAAAAAATCCGGAATTAAAATTAATCATGGTCGGTGATGAGGCTGTGATCAGACCGCTATTGGCTGATGCTATAGCAAAATTTCAGGATCGTCTTAGCGTCCACCATGCCTCGCAGGTGGTCGAGATGGATGAGCCGCCGCAAAAAGCCCTGAAGAATAAGAAAGATTCTTCTATGCGTGTCGCCATTAATCTGGTGCGTGACGGTCATGCGCAAGCCATTGTCAGTGCAGGTAATACCGGTGCTTTGATGGCGATATCCCGCTTTGTTCTGAAAATGATTCCGGGTATCGATAGACCAGCGATTATTTCCACCTTGCCATCTACCTTTGGTCATACCCATATGCTGGACTTGGGTGGCAATGTCGATTCGAGTGCTGAGCATTTATATCAGTTTGCTGTGATGGGCGAAGAAGTCGTCAAAGCGGTTGAGAAAGTCGAACGTCCGCGTATCGGTTTGCTGAATATCGGCGAAGAAGATATGAAGGGCAATGAACAGGTCAAAGCGGCTGCCAAATTGCTGGATGCGTCTTCTCTGAACTATATCGGTTATGTAGAAGGCAACTCGATCAACGCCGGTCATGTCAAAGTCGATCTGATTGTCACCGATGGATTTGTCGGCAATGTTGCGCTGAAATCCATTGAAGGCGCAGCGAAAATGATTGGTAGCCAACTGAAAGCAAGCTTTTCTAAAAACCTGTTCACCAAACTGGCCAGTTTGTTGGCGTATCCCGTCTTGAAGAGCTTCAAAGACAGTATTGATCCCCGACTCTACAACGGCGCCAGTTTTATTGGTTTACGGGGTCTGGTGATTAAAAGTCACGGTGGTGCAGATGCGCTGGCGTTTGAGACTGCCATTCATTTGGCGGAAGTTGAAGTGGGTCATGATTTGATTCGCAAAATCAGCGAACGCATCGAAAAAGCGATCGAACAAAAGGTAGCAGAATGACATTATGGTCTAAGGTGATAGGTACTGGCGGCTATCTGCCAGAAACCATACGCACCAATCATGATATTTCACAGTTGGTCGACACCAGCGATAGCTGGATCTACGAACGTACTGGCATCAAGAGTCGGCATATTGCCGCTGCGGATGAAACAGCGTCCAGCATGGCTGAGCATGCCGCGCGTCAGGCCATCGCTATGGCCGGGATTGATGCCGAACAAATCGATATGATCATTGTCGCTTCTGGCACACCTGATCGTGTCTACCCCAGTACAGCCTGCTTGGTTCAGCAACGACTGGGCATCAAAAATTGCGTTGGTTTTGATATTCAGGCTGCCTGCTCGGGTTCCGTTTACGGCATGAGTATTGCGGACCAGTACATCAAAACCGGTTTTGCCAAAACCGTATTAGTAATCGGCGCTGAAATCTGTTCACGTATCGTGGACTGGAGCGATCGCTCAACCTGTATTCTGTTTGGTGATGGCGCCGGTGCAGTATTGCTGACAGCCGATGCTCAGCCCGGGATTCTGGCCACCCATATTCATTCCGACGGTGGTTATGAAGACTTGTTGTATTGTCCAAATCCACAGGTTGCTGCCGAGGCCAGACAAAATGAAGCCCCATATATTGCTATGCGTGGCAACGAGGTCTTCAAAGTGGCCGTCAATACTTTAGGTCGTATCGTTGATGAAACCCTGGAAGCCAATGGCTTGCAACAATCCGATATTGACTGGTTGGTACCCCATCAAGCCAATACCCGAATTATCGCGGCGACAGCCAAGAAATTAGGGATGGACATGGATCAAGTCATTCTGACTTTAGAAACCCAAGGCAATACCTCCTCTGCGTCGGTATTACTAGCCTTTAATCAGGGCGTACGTGATGGCCGCATTCAACGTGGTCAGACTGTATTGATGGAAGCGTTTGGTGCCGGCTTTACCTGGGGCTCGGTACTGCTCAAATTTTAAAAATAATCATGCAACAACACTCACTTGCTTTTGTATTCCCGGGACAGGGCTCCCAATCTGTGGGCATGCTGGCCCAATTGGCTGCAACCTATCCGGTCGTTAAAGCCACTTTTGCCGAAGCCTCTGCGGTTTTAGGATTTGATCTTTGGGACCTGGTTGCTAACGGTCCTGATACTGAACTCAACAAAACGCAAAATACCCAGCCAGCTATGTTAGCGGCCGGTGTCGCCGTCTGGCGTGTCTGGTGTGAACAAAGTTCCGTCAGACCCGCGTTTATGGCGGGGCATAGCTTGGGCGAATATACCGCTCTGGTCTGTTCAGGCGCGATGGCTTTTACTGACGCGATTCGTCTGGTAGCCGAACGTGGTCGTTTAATGCAAGAAGCAGTGCCAGCTGGGGTCGGCGCGATGGCCGCGATTATCGGTCTGGATGATCAACAAGTGGTGGAAGGCTGTGCCGAAGCTGCCAATGGCCAAATCGTCGCAGCGGCTAATTACAATGCACCAGGTCAAGTAGTGATTGCCGGTGAAACAGCGGCTGTTGAACGGGCTATGGAAATCTTAAAAGCCAAAGGCGCAAAACGGGCTTTGCCTTTACCGGTCAGCGTGCCATCGCATTGTTTATTAATGCAAACAGCAGCGGAACAACTGGATCAGGTGTTGCAAACACTCGAGGTGCAAAAGCCCGAAGTGACCTTGATTCATAATGCCGATGTGCAATCCCATCCGCAAGCTGACGCATTGCGTTTGGCGCTAAAACAGCAGTTATTCATGCCAGTTCGTTGGGTGGAATGTGTCAGCGCCATGCAGGCCCAAGGTGTCACCCAGTTTGTCGAATGTGGCCCGGGCAAAGTCCTGTTAGGTCTGAATAAGCGCATTGCCGCCGATGCCAGCCATGCGAGTCTGTTTGATAATGATTCTTTAAACGCTGTAGTGGAGCAGTTAAATGGATAAGAAATTAGCGATTGTGACCGGCGCCAGTCGCGGTATTGGACGCGCGATTGCCGAAAAATTAGTGGCCGATGGTTTCTTTGTAGTAGGTACAGCTACCTCAGCCAGTGGTGCGGATGCTATTTCTGCTTATTTGGGCGATAACGGTCAAGGTTATGCCCTGAACGTCGCCGATGCGAGCTCCATTGAAGGCTTTATCGACAGCGTCAGCGAAAACTATGGCACGCCAGCGGTATTGGTCAACAACGCCGGTATCACTCGCGATAATCTGTTAATGCGAATGAAAGACGAAGAATGGGATGACATTATCAATACTAATCTGACCTCCGTGTTTCGAATGAGTAAAGCCGTATTAAGAGCCATGATGAAAGCCCGTTACGGTCGCATCATCAATATTTCTTCAGTAGTTGGTTCAACGGGTAATGCCGGACAAACCAATTATGCAGCCGCCAAAGCCGGGATGGTTGGTTTTAGTAAATCCATGGCAAAAGAAGTCGGTTCGCGTGGAATCACCGTCAATACCGTTGCGCCGGGTTTTATTGATACCGATATGACTAAAGAATTAAGCGACGATATTAAAAACGGTCTGTTATCGGCTATTGCCGTGGGTCGTTTAGGTCAACCGGAAGAAATTGCCCACGCGGTTTCATTCCTGGCGAGCGAGCAGGCCGCCTACATCACCGGCGAAACCCTGCACGTCAACGGCGGCATGTATATGCCCTAAGTGGTATTGAATAAAGACTAGGTTTTTTGCCAATATAAATCAGATAGTAATGACTAAAAGCCGCTAAACCTTAACATGGTTGCTTGCGACATTTTTTGTGTTCAGACCATCAGGGCCATAAATTTCTGAATCAGTTTTTCCTTTAAAAAAACTCAATAGTTTTGAGTTTCTAAGTAAAAGTTGATTCAGTAGCAACCCATTGATTTCGTTCTGAATTTTAATCTTTGATACCAGTTCGCTAAGTTCATTCAGTCTATCATCAAAGGGATTTGTATCTGATGTCGATGTGATGTTTTCTGTTGAAATAAAAGTCGAATCATCAGTACGATTGTATTTTTCAAAATCATCTAAAGATTTTAATTTAGTGATAATTGGGAGTTTTTCAGTTGTCAATGCGATTAGTTCATCGTAATTGTTATCTATAAGTGCTTTTTCTTCATTCAGTAGTAAAAAATAAAGTTCAGTTAATGAAGATATTGCATTGTTTAGAAAATCTGTTGATGACGATGAACGAGGTTTCATTTAGCTTGTTTTACGATCAATGGATAAAAAGTTTGATGAGGCAAGCAGAAGGTTTTCGGCTACTACAGAACTGTTGATTTTAAAGTTTCCTTGTTTTATCGCTGATTTTATTGATTCAACTTTATTTAGGTCAAAAGTTGACAACTGGTCACTATCCTGAAGTATTTTATAAAGGGAATCAGAGACTTCAACAGAGCTTTTGTGTGAGCTCGATTGTGATGCAGTGTCAACTTTCTTAGTACTTGCTGAACCAGAAGCATTTCTTTCAAGCTGTTTCAAAGAAGTTGTATTTTCAATTTTCATAAAATTTCCACATCGATAGTCTTGCATGATCACTTAGCTAATTAACGGCTAGCCAGATCAGAACTTTAGTTTTTAATTTCAACAGTTGATTTATCTACTGCAATTCCTTCAATTGTCTTGTTGTTGTCAAGCTGGATAAGAACAGAATCGCCTAATCTGGCATTTCCCAACGATTTTCCAGAAGTAGAAATAACGAATCCACTCTTGCTTAATGTTACATTAACTCGTTCAGATCGTCTAATTGCAATTATTGGACGTACATCGTTCTTCATAATTGGGTTACCAATCTCTATGTCTCTTGTTGCGACATAATTGGTTAGGTCTTTTAGCTTGTTAATTCTATTTGAGATCTTTTGTGGGTTGAAATCATGTTCTTTAGACAGTAAGGTTGTGTCAATACTTTCACCCTTGCTTATGAATTTCTTTGAGACGTAATAATCTGATGGATGTTTAACTCTTAGGTTGATTCTAGCCTTAAAAATTTTAGGCTTATTGCATTTTATTGATATTGAGAGGTTTTCATGCTGTCGTTTTGTTTGTAACGATTCGAATGAGATGTCCTCGCAATTCATGAATTTTGGATAAAAAGATGGTTTTACAATGGATAACTGATTATTGGAACTGGTAAGTTTTTGCCTATAAGCAAACTCCAATACCTCATTGTCTAAATGTTTATTGAATTTACTAAGATCATTAGCCATCTCAGCATAAGCAGAACCAGCTGAAATAGGCAAAACTAGAATCAGAATGAACTTGCATTTTTTTGGCATGAAAATTTATGTCAGTAGAACAAATCTCGATAATGCCCCCATTTTTAACCGAAATTAAAAGTAGAGGTTAATTGGCCATTGCTAGTTTCAGCTTTGGCGTAATTCCACCCAATGTCATATTGGGTCGTTCGTGATTGTAGGTCCAAAGCCAATCACTGGCAAAGTTTTGGACTTCATCGACACTATCTAACAGGTAATGCGATAGCCAGTCATAACGAATTGTCCGGTTGTAACGTTCGATATACGCGTTCTGCTGCGGCTTGCCTGGCTGGATAAATTCGATTCTAATGCCCTAACGCTTTGCCCAGTTTTGTAGCACGGCACTGTTGTATTCAGGTCCGTTGTAACAACGAATTTTAGCGGGCTGGCCACGCCATTCAATAATCTGATCTAAAGATCGAGTGACACGCTCTGAGGGTAAGGAAAAATCAACCTCAATCCCAAGACCCTCACGATTATAGTCATCTAACACATTCAATGTAAGCGATCTATAGACAGCGTCTACCTCAGCCAATCGAGAGGAGCGAAAATAGTGTCCACTTATAACGAGGTGGACACCTATGAAGGAGCACAACACGCGACTATCGCGCCCATTAATCGTCAGGCACGGACGAGATGGCCGATGTC
>Ga0194120_10002851_pt1 | contig 29088 bp, 22 predicted proteins | sample TA2MahCa65mmetaG_FD_148642 | JGI IMG/M metagenome (GOLD analysis project Ga0194120, IMG submission 148642) | Freshwater microbial communities from Lake Tanganyika, Tanzania - TA2015019 Mahale Deep Cast 65m | ecosystem: Environmental > Aquatic > Freshwater > Lake | place: Tanzania: Lake... | reverse complement strand
CGCGGGGCCGGCAGGCGCTACTGGTGCCGGACCGCCGCCGGTGGGCGCGGGACCGGGTCCCGATGCCGGCGGCGTTCCGCCGGAGGCGGCGAACAGCGCCGGCTGCGCCGGCAGCGAGGTCAACGCCGTCGCCACCTGCGCCACGATGTCCATGCGCGACATGGTGATCGCCGGACTGGGCGCGACGTAGAAACTCGACACCGTGGTGGCTTGGTTTTCGCCGCTGAGCGTGGTCGTGCCCGAGCCGTTGGAAATGGTCAGGCTGCCGACATTGCCCGAGGGATCGCGCGCCAGGGCATAGCTCGATGCCGTGCCCTCGGGACCGGCGGTCGAGGCGATCGCGGTGCCGCGGATGCCGATGGTCGCCACCGGCGTCTTGATCGTCATGCCCTCGGAATTGACCTTGGCGATCTCGCCCGAAACCAGCAGGAAGGCGCCTTGCAGCACCGACAGGCCCAGCGAGCCGCGACCGGAATTGGGATCGAACACCATGGAGTCGAGCGCCATGCGCGCGCTCTCGCCCAGGCTGAAGGTGGTCTTGTCGGTGAACAGGATGCCGATCGAACCGCCCTTGCCGGATTCGACCACGTCGCCCTGATAGACCGGATCGCCGGCCTTCAGCTGGCTTTTGCTGCCGTTGGCGTGGGTGACGTTGACCGTGCCCGAGATCTTGTCGACCTTGCCGATCGCATCGCCGCCGGCTCCCCCGCCGCCGGCCTGGGCGTATTGCCCGGGCGCGATCGAGCCCGCCAAGCGCGAAGCCAGCGAGCCGTCGACCATCAAGCCGGTGTCGGACACCAAATCGGGCGGCGTGTCGCTGGCGAAATAGTCGCGCACGACCACGGCCTGGCCGGCTTCGTTGCGCAGGACCAAATCCGTACCTTGTCTCTGGTAATCGGCGCCCAGCACGAAGCTGCCGCCGGGAATCACGACTTTCCCGCCGGCCGACCCGGCCTCGACGACCGCGGTCCCGCTGGTCGCGCCAGCCTGCCCTTCCGTCGGCTTCAGGACCGCCAAACGGGTTCCTCCCCTAAGACTGTTCTAGTCTTCAATACGTATCAATATCCTATCGTAATCCCGCAGCTTGAACCAGAACGATAGGTAGACATTTTCGCGCATTGGGAACGGTTTGGGTCGACCGGCCGGATGATCGCCGTCCGCCCGTCCCGGTGGCTAAAAGCCGTGGCGTTGCCATTGCTACAATCCGACGATTGACTGCGCGCGCGGAAAGCTTGATCGTAGCCGGACCGGATCGTGGGTCGGTCCGGCATAGGGGGCCAGCCATGACAAAGCGTCGAATTCCATCATTGCTCGCTTCGGCCGCCCTCTTGGCGATGCTGGTTGCCGTTTCGGCGCCGTCGTCCGCCGCCGACCTGCGGGTCGGCTTCACCCAGGATGCGCTGACGCTCGATCCCGCCAACCATCGCAAGCGCGAGACCGAGACCATCATCCGCAACATCTACGACGGGGTGATGACCCAGGCCGCCAATGGCGAGGTGCTGCCGGAGTTGGTCGAAAGCTTCCGCCAGATCGATCCCACCACCTATGAGGCGGTGCTGCGGCGCAACGTCAAATTCCACAGCGGCGAGCCGATGACCGCGGAGGACATCAAGTTCACCTTCGACCGCCTGACCAAGGACAAGGCCATGGGCGGCGAGACCAGCCCGCGCCAGTCGCTGCTGGGTCCGTTGCAGGATACCATCGTGGTCGATGCCCACACCGTGCGCTTCAAGCTGAAGGAACCCTGGCCGGTATTCCCGCGGATGCTGCCGGTGCAGGAAGTGGTCAGCAAGGCCTGGGTGACGCGGGTCGGCGATGCCGCGCTGGCCGGCCAGGCCAACGGCACCGGGCCCTTCAGGCTGGTCGAATGGCGGCGGGGCGACAGCATCATCATGGAGCGCTTCGCCGATTACTATGGCGGCACGCCGGCGATCCCGCCGGCGGGACCGGCGCGGGTCGACCGCGCGATCTTCAAGATCATCCCCGAGAACGCCTCTCGCGTCGCCGCCCTGTTGGCGGGCGAGGTCGAGATCATCAACGAAGTGCCGATCCACATGATCGGCCAGATCGAGCGCTCGGGCCGCGCCCGCATCGCCAAGGCCAACGGCACCCGCACCTTCTTCATCGCCCTCAACGTCACCAAGCCGCCGTTCAACGACGTCCGCGTCCGCCGCGCCGCCAATCATGCGGTCGACAAGAAGCTGCTGATCGACAAGCTGCTGGGCGGTGCCGCGACCTCGGTCGCGGGCGTGCTGAGCCCGGAATCCTTCGGCTTCAAGCCCGGCATCCGCGAATACCGCCACGATCCCGAACAGGCGCGCAAGCTGATGGCCGAGGCGGGGCTTTCGGGCGGCGTCGATGTCACCATCGACACCGAGGGCGCCTTCAAGGACCAGGCCGAGGCCATCGCCGCCATGCTGACCCGGGTCGGCATCCGCGCCAAGGTCCAGGTCTGGGAAGGGGCCGTGCTGACGCCGGTGTGGCGGGCCCAGAACAAGACCCGCGACATGTACCTTTCCTCTTGGGGCAGCGGCGCGCTGGATCCGACCGGGATCTTCGTGCCCACGCTCAAGACCAAGGATCGCGGCAATTCCTCGGGCTATTCCAACGCCGAAGTCGATCGGCTGCTGACGCTGGCCGACGGCGAACTCGACCCGGCCAAGCGCGCGGACATGTATCACCAGGCCGAGCGCATCGTCGCCGAGGAGGCGCCGTGGCTGTTCCTGTGGGTGCCGCAGGACATCTACGCCATCAGCAACCGCGTGCGCGGCTGGGAGCCGGGCTCGGACAGCCGCATCAACCTGCACCGGGCGCATTTCGTCAACTGATCGGGCGCCCGCTTTCGGCATGCGGTTTGGAGTCGTCCTCGAGCGCCTGGCGCAGCTGATCCCGGTCCTGTTCGGCGTCTGCCTGGTGGTCTTCCTGATGGTCACCCTGACGCCGGGCGATCCGGTCGAGATCATGCTCGGCAACGAGCGCTCGACGCCCGAGCAGGCCGAGGAACTGCGGCGGCAGATGGGCCTGCACCTGCCGCCGCACGAGCGCTTCTTCGCCTTCATCGGCAACGCCGTCACCGGCGATTTCGGCCGCAGCTTCTTCCATCGCCGGCCGGTGATCGAGGTCATCGCCGAGCGCCTGCCGGCGACGCTGGAACTGACCATCGTCGCCATGACCATCGCGCTCGGGCTGGCCATTCCGCTCGGCATTCTGGCGGCGCTCAAGCGCGGTTCGTGGCTGGACCGCGTCGCCACCATGGTCTCGCTGGCGGGGGTGTCGATGCCGGGATTCTGGTTCGGCATCATGCTGATCATGCTGTTCGCGGTGCATCTGGGCTGGATGCCGGTCTCGGGCCGGGTCGACTACGCCCTCGAAGTGCCGCGGCTGACCGGCATGATCCTGTTCGACAGCCTGGCGCATGGGCGCTTCGACACCTTTCGCGATGCGCTGCATCACATCCTGATGCCGGCGCTGACGCTCGGGCTGGCGATGTCGGCGCTGCTGATGCGGGTGACGCGGGCCTCGATGATCGAGGTGCTGCAGCAGGACTACATCCTGTTCGCCGAAGCCAAGGGCATCGGCCGGGCGCGGCTGATCCTGCGCCACGGCCTGCGCAATGCGCTGATCCCGACCGTCACCGTGGCGGCGCTGGAGACCGGCTATCTCTTGGGCGGCAACACCATCGTCGAGACGGTGTTCGGCTGGCCGGGGCTGGCGCGGGTGATCGTCGAGGGCATCTTCTCGCGCGACTATCCCTTGGTGCAGGCCGGGGTGCTGGTGATCGCGCTGATCTATGTCGGGGTCAATTTCGTCGCCGACCTGCTCTACACCCTGATCAATCCGCGGGTGAAGCTGTGACCGTGCGCGCGCTCGACAATGCCGGCGCCGAGTCGATCCTGGCGATCAACCTGCGCCGCTTCGGCCGCGACCGTTTCGCCGCCATGGCCGGCGCGATCGCCATCGGCTTCGTGGTCATGGCGGCGTTCGCGCCGTGGCTGGCGCCGCACGATCCGTCTGATTCCGACCTGCTGCGGCGCCTGCAGCCGCCGGCCTGGATCGAGGGCGGCGATTGGGCCTTCCCGCTCGGCTGCGACAGCCTCGGCCGCGATCTGCTGTCGCGCATCGTGCACGGCGCGCGGGTCTCGCTCATGGTCGGCGTCGCCGTGGTGCTGCTGGCGGCCGCGGTCGGCACCGCCGCCGGGCTTGCCGCCGGCTTCCTGCGCGGCGCGGTCGATGCCGTGATCTCGCGCGTGGTCGACGTGCTGCTGGGCTTTCCCTATCTGATCTTCGCCATCGGCCTGATGGGCATGATGGGTCCCGGGATCGAGAACATCGTGCTGGCGCTGGTCTACAAGGAATGGACCATCGCCTGCCGGGTGATCCGCGGCGAGACCCTGGCGGCGCGCGAACTCGACTATGTCGAGGCGGCGCGGGCGGCCGGCGCCTCGCCCGCCCACATCATGTTCCGCGAGATCCTGCCCAATATCCTTTCGCCGCTTCTGGTCGTGGCCACCACCCGCATGGCCACCATCATCATCCTCGAGGCCAGCCTGTCCTTCCTCGGCCTCGGCGTCCAGCCGCCGATGGCGTCCTGGGGCTCGATGGTGGCCGACGGAAGGTCCTACATGTTGGAAGCCTGGTGGATCAGCGCCTTTCCCGGCATCGCCATCTTCCTTCTGGTGCTGAGCATCAACCTCGCCAGCCAGGGGCTGCGCGACGCCTTCGATCCGCGCTATCGGCCATGAGCGCGCTGCTCACCATCCGCGGCCTCGCCACCCATTTCCCGACCCAGCTCGGCCTGGTCAAGGCGGTCGACGGGGTCGATCTCGACGTCATGCCGGGCGAATGCCTGGGCGTGGTCGGCGAGTCGGGCTCGGGCAAGAGCGTCACCTTCCTCAGCGTGCTGGGCCTGGTGCGCGCGCCCGGCCGGGTGGTCGCAGGTTCGATCCGCTTCGATGGCCAGGAGTTGGCCGGTCCCGATCCGCGCGCGGCCCGTGCCCTGCGCGGCCGCGCCATCGCCGTGACGTTGCAGGATGCGGGCACGGCGCTCAACCCCTCGATGACCGTCGGCAATCAGATCCTCGAAAGCCTCGGCGCCCACGATCCCGGTCCGTCCGCGGCCGACCGGCGCCGGCGCGCGCTCGACATGCTGCGGCTGGTCGGCATTCCCGAACCCGAGACCCGGTTCGAGGACTTTCCGCATCAGTTCTCGGGCGGCATGCGCCAGCGCGTCATGCTGGCGATCGCGCTGGCTTGCCGGCCGCGGCTGTTGATCGCCGACGAGCCGACCAGCGCGCTCGACGTCACCATCCAGGCCCAGGTGCTCGACCTCTTGGCCGAGCTGCGGGCGCGGCTCGGCATGACGGTGGTGCTGATCACGCACGATCTGGGCGTGGTGGCCGAGCATTGCGATCGGGTGGCGGTGATGTATGCCGGCCAGGTGGTCGAATGCGGTCCGACGCGGCAGGTGATCGACCTGCCGAGCCATCCCTATACGCGCGGGCTGCTGGATTCGACGCCCGATCTGTCGCGGCTCGACCGCAAGCTGCGGCCGATCGAAGGCCAGGTGCCCGAGCTGATCGCGCTGGGCGCGCATTGCCGCTTTCGCGACCGCTGTGGCTTGGCCGAGCCGCGCTGCGATTCGGCCGTCGCCATGCGCGCAGTCGATGAAGGGCATAGCGCGCGCTGCGTGCGGGCGGGAGAAGACCAGCGCAGCGTGCGCGCGGGGGAAACGCCGTGACCTCTGGCGCATCGGACGGCCCCTTGGTCGAGGTGCAGGGTCTCGGCAAGAGCTTCGCCGCGCGCTCGGGCCTGTTGGCGCGGCTGTTGCGCCGCGGCGGGACGATCCGGGCGCTCGACGGCGTCAATTTGTCGATCCGGCGCGGCGAGACCCTCGGCCTGATCGGCGAAAGCGGCTGCGGCAAGAGCACGCTGGCGCGCGTGCTGCTGAGGCTGCAGGAGCCGAGCGCGGGCACGATCCGATTCGACGGCGAGGACATCACCGCGGCCGATCGCAACCGGCTGCGCCAATTGCGCCGGCGAATGCAAATCGTCTTCCAAGACCCTTATGCCGCGCTCAATCCCCGCCAGACGGTCGAGCAGATCGTCGGATTGCCGCTGCGGATCGCCCAGCGCCTCGGCCGCGAGGCGGCGCGGCCGCACGTCGCCGCGATGATCGAGCGGGTCGGCCTCAAGCGCACCCATCTCAACCGCTTCCCGCATCAGTTCTCGGGCGGCCAGCGCCAGCGCATCGGCATCGCCCGGGCGCTGGTGGCGCGGCCCGATTTCGTGATCTGCGACGAGGCGGTGTCGGCGCTGGACGTGTCGATCCAGGCGCAGATATTGGGGTTGCTGCAGGAACTGCGGCGGGATCTGGGCCTGACCTATCTGTTCATCAGCCACAATCTGGCCGTGGTCGGCCATGTCAGCGACCGCATCGCGGTGATGTATCTGGGCGAAGTCGTCGAGCTGGCGCCGGCGCGCGCGGTGCTGGCGGCGCCGCGCCATCCCTATACCCAGAGCCTGCTGGCGGCGGTGCCGCGGCTTGCGGCGCGCGACGCCGCGATCCGCCCGAAACTGGCCGGCGAGCCGCCCTCGCCGATCGCGCCGCCGCCGGGATGCCGGTTCCATCCGCGCTGCGCCAAGGCGGTCGACAGCTGTCGCACGACCCGGCCGACCTTGCGAGACATCTCGCTAGACCATGCCGTCGCCTGCCACTTGGCGGACAATCCATGATCGAGGTCAGCCTGGTCGGCGATGCGCATTCGCGCGGCCTGCAGCAGGCCGATTGCCCGCCTCGCGTTCGCGGGTTGGTGCGGCGCTGGATCGGGTTGCGGCGGGCACGAGCGGCATCGGTGTTGCGTACCCGCGCCGGTCGCCGCATGGCGACGGCGCTATGGGATCATCTCGGCCGTCATCACGCCGATGCGCTGGCCGAGATCGAGGGCATGGCCGAAGGCTTCGGCCTCGTCGCCGAGGACCTGTTCCTGGCCATGCACGCGGTCGCCCTGCGCGAGTCGGCCGCTCGGCCCTGGGCCGAAGACGGCTGCACCACCGTCGGCCTAAGGCTGCGCAGCGGCACGGTCCTGGGCAAGAACCGCGACGTGCCGGGCGACGTGCTGCCGCTGCAGCGCGTCTTTCGCCAGCACGATCCGAATTGGCGTTGCGGTCCCATCCTCGGCATTTCGAGTTTGGGCAGCGCGCCGTGCGCGTCCAGCGGCATCAACCGCGCCGGTCTGGCGCTGGCCGACACCCAGGTCGCGACCCGCGATCACGGGTTGGGCGTGTCGCGCTATATCCTGATGCAGGAGCTGCTGGCGCATTGCGCCGATGTCGACCAGGCGCTGATGCGGATTCGTCGCACGGCCCATCTCGGCGGCGGCACTCTGGTCCTGGCCGATGCCGGCGGTACGCTAGCCACAGTCGAGCTGGGGCATGGCCGACAGGCGATCGAGCGGCGGCGCGCCGGCATCGTCGTCCGCACCAACCATCATCTCTCGCCCGGTTTGCGCGGCGCCAATGCCGAGCCGGCATCGAGCGCGGCCGGACGAAATTCGCGCGGGCGGCTGGACGTGGCGCGGCGATTGGCGGCGACGCTGACGCCCGATTCGACCCGCTCCGACATCGCCGCTTTGTTCGCCCGTCACGGGCCGCCCGAGCCGGATCTCTGCCGCCACCGGAAACCGTCACCGGCCGAAACCATTTCGCTCGCCTTGTTCGCGCCGCAAGACCGTGGACTTTGGTTCTGGAACGGCAGACCTTGCGGCGTTTCGCCCACTTGGCACGGGCTCGATTGAAGGTTCAGGAAAGGCACCATGAAACCGATCCGCATCATCACCCCTACCGGCCATCTCGGCACCACGCCGCTGGAAAAGGCCAGTTTCGAGCGCGGCTGCGCCGCCAATCCCGACTACATCATCGCCGATTCCGGCAGCGCCGACATCGGCCCCTACCCGTTGGGCGCCGACAAGTCGGCCTCCAACGAGGTCTGGCAGCGCCACGATCTCGAGGCCATGCTGGTGGCGGCGCGCAAGCTCAAAGTGCCGATGATCATCGGCTCGGCCTCGGATACCGGCACCGATCGCGGCGTCGACCAGTTCTGCGGGCTGATCGCCGACATCGCCGCGCAGCACGGCCTCGGCTCGTTCCGCATGGCGCGCATCCACGCCGAAGTGAAGGTCGCCGAGCTGATCCGGCGCCGCAAGGCGGGCGCCACGATCCGCGGGTTGAACGGCCGGCCGGATGCCGACCTGGCGCTGCTCGAGCGCACCGATCGCGCGGTGGCGGTGATGGGCACGGCACCGATCCAGGCGGCGCTGAACCAGGGCGCCGAGGTGATCATCGCCGGCCGCAGCAGCGATTGCGCGATCTTCGCCGCGCCGCTGCTGAACGCCGGGCACAGCGAGGCCGACGCCTTCTTCTGCGGCAAGGCGATGGAATGCGCCTCGTTCTGCGGCGAGCCGTTCATGGGCAAGGAGACCATTCTCGGCCTGGTCGATGGGCAGGGTGTCCATGTCAGCGCCATGCACCCCGGCCAGCGCTGCACCCCGGCCTCGGTCGCCAGCCACGCCATGTACGAACGCCTCAATCCCTTCCGCGAATACGTCCCCGGCGGCTATCTCGACATGACCAATTGCCGCTACGTGCAGGAGGACGAGCGCACCACCCTGGTCACCGGCCAGGTTTTCGTGCGCGACAGCGCGTTGTGGGTCAAGCTCGAGGGCTCGGGCAAGATCGCCGAGCGCGCGCTGTTCATCGTCGGCATCCGCGATCCCTACACCATCGCCAACATCGACGCCGCCATCGCCTGGGCCAAGGGCAAGCTGACCGAGCGCTTCGGCCCGATCGGCCGCGACTACGACGTGTTCTATCACACCTTCGGCCGCGGCGCGGTGATGGGGGCGATGGAGCCGACCCAGGGTCACCAGGCGCTGGAACTCGGCATCGTCGTCGAGGTGACCTGCGCCGACGCCAAGCAGGCCGAGGTAATCTGCCACATCGCCGCCAAGAACCTGTTCTACGCCCGGCTGCCCAATGTGCGCGGCACCGCCGGCACCGCCGCCATCATGTCGGACGAGGTGCTGCACGCCCGCGCCGCCTACGAATGGACCCTCAACCACGCCATCCAGGCCAGCCGGGCCGACGAGTTCTTCACCACCCGCTTCGACACCGTCCGCGGCTGACCGCCCGTCCGAGGAATAGCGCCATGAAACTGGTCGATCTCGCCACCACCATCCGCAGCAAGAACGCGGGGGTGGATCACATCACCTTCGACATCATTTGCCGCGAGCGCGCCAAGTTCGAGCGCGTGCGCGACAGCGGGGCGCTGAGCCGCGAATCGGTCGCCAAGCTGTTCAAGGTGCCGCTCGAACGCGTCACCGACTTCGTCGTGTTCGAGCCGGCCAACGCCGTCAAGTTCACCATCCGCCGCGTCCAGCCCAGCGGCTGCAAGGGCGAGACCGACATGTTCGGCTCGCAACAATACGCGCCCTTGTTCGACGTCGAGATTCCCTGAGCGGATCAAGCCGGCGCGAGCGGGAAATGGCAGGCGACGGCGCCTGACCTGCCGCCATCGAGTTCGGGCATGATCTCGCGGCAGCGCTGTTCGCCGCGCGGGCAGCGGCCATGGAACCGGCAGCGGCGCGGATCGGGATCGACCGGGCTGACCGGCTCGCCCTCGAGCCGCGGGCGCGCGCCGCGCCGGCCGGTGCCGGGAATGGCGTCGATCAGGGCCGCGGTGTAGGGGTGGCGCGGGCGGTCGAACACCGCCGCGGTCGGCCCCGCCTCCATGCAGCGGCCGAGATACATCACCATCACCCGCTCGCACAGCATGCGCACGACGGCGAGGTCGTGCGACACGAATAGGTAGGACAGGCCGAGCTCGCGCCGCAGCCGGTCGAGCAGCTTGAGGATCATCGCCTGGATCGAGACGTCCAGCGCCGAGGTCGGCTCGTCGAGGATCACCAGCGCGGGCTCGACGGCGATGGCGCGGGCGATGCCGACCCGCGCCTTCTGGCCGCCCGACAGCTGATGCGGAAACCGGCCGAGCAGCTCGCCCGGCAGGTTGACCAGCTCGGCCGCGTGCGCGACGCGAAGGCGCAGCTCCGTACCGGCCAGCCCCTTGAGGCGCTCGAGCGGATCGGCGATGGCATCGAAGGCGGTGTGGCGGGGATTGAGGCTTTCGTCCGCGTCTTGGAACACCATCTGGATGCGGGCGCGATCCGGGACCTGGGCGAAACGTTCGGCCGGGATCGCCGCCAGATCGCGGCCCTCGAACAGGATGCGGCCGGCGCCGGGATCGATCAGGCGTGCGATCAGCTGGGCGAGGGTCGACTTGCCGCAGCCCGACTCGCCGACCAGCCCCAACGCCTCGCCGTGCGCGAGTTCGAAGTTCACGCCATCGACCGCGTGCAGCCGGCCGCCGCCGCGCAAGCCGAAATGCTTGCTCAAGCTCTCGATTCGCAGCAGCGCGCTCACGCCGCTCTCCAGCAGGCGACGGCGTGGCCGGGCGCGCGCTCGGCCAAGGGCGGCGGTGCGGCGTCGCATTCCGGCCGCCGCCGCTCGCAGCGCTCGGCATAGCGGCAGGGCGGCAGGTCCTCGCGCGTCAAGTCGGGCAGCGCGCCGCCGACGGCGGCGATCTCGCCGATGCGCGATCCGCTGCGCGGCGTCGCCGCCAAGAGGCCGCGCGTATAGGGATGGCGCGGTTCGGCCAAGAGCCGCGCCGTGGGCGCGCATTCGACCACTTGGCCGGCATGCATCACGGCAATGCGATCGCAGTAGTCGCCCGCCAGCGCCAGGTCGTGGGTGATGAACAAGGTCGCCATGCCACGGGCGCGGGCGAGATCGCGCAGCAGGTCCATGATCGCCGCCTGGGTGGTGACGTCGAGGCCGGTGGTGGGCTCGTCGGCGATCAGCAAGGCCGGCTGGCAGGCCAGCGCCAACGCGATCATCGCCCGCTGGCAAAGCCCGCCCGAAAGCTCGAACGGATAGGCCATCATGCGCCGCGCCGGATCGGGAATCCGCACCATCGCCAGCAGGCGCTCGGCTTCGCTCTCGGCCGCGGCGCGGTTCATGGGACGATGGGCGCGCAGCACGTCGACCAGTTGCCGGCCGACTGGCCGGATCGGATTCAGCGCCGCGCGCGGGTTTTGGAAGATCATCGAGATCGCCTGCCCGCGCAGCGCCGCCAGCCGCGCGCGGTCCGCGCCCAAGAGATCGAGCCCGCGAAAATCCAGCCGGCCGCCGCCGATCCGCGCCGCCGGCTCGAGCAGATCCATCACCGCATAGGCGGTGACCGACTTGCCCGAACCCGACTCGCCGACCACGCCCAGCATCTCGCCTTGGGCGATCTCGAATCCGACCCGGTCCAGCGCCCGCACCCGCCCGCCGCGGGTGACGAAATCGAGGCTGAGCCCGCTCAGCGCCAGCAAGGGCCCGGCCGCGCTCATGTCCGCCGCCTGGGATCGACCAGATCGCGCAAGCCGTCGCCCAACAGATTGAAGCAGAACACCGCCAACACCAGCGCCGCGCCCGGGAACAGCGCCGGCCACCAGCGGCCGCCGGTGATATAGCTCGCGCCCTCGGCCACCATGATGCCCCATTCCGGCGTCGGCGGCCTCACGCCGAGGCCGATGAAGGACAAGCCGGCGGCATTGAGGATCGCCCAGCCCATGTTGAGCGACATCTGCACCACCAGCGTCGGCATGACGTTGGGCAACAGCACGCCCAGCACGATGCGCCAGGGGCCGTTGCCCGACAGCCGCGCCGCCAGCACGTAGCCGGCCTCGCGGCGCTGGTTGACCTCGGCGCGGGCGATGCGGATGTAGAACGGCAAGTTGATCAGCGCCGTGGCGTAGATGATGTTGGCGACGGTGTTGCCCAGCGCCGCCACCAGCGCCATCGCCATGACGAACAGCGGAAACGCCATCAGCACGTCGACCAACTGGCCGACGACGCGATCGACCAGGCCGCCGAGATAGCCGATCGCGGCGCCGATGGCGCTGCCGGCGGCGAAGGACAGCGCCACCGCGCTGACCGCGATCGTCAGGTCGATGCGGGTGGCGACGATCACCCGCGAGAACACGTCGCGGCCGAGCTGATCGGTGCCGAACCAATGCTTGGCCGATGGCGGGCGCAGGGCGTTGGGCACGTCGCTGGCGATCGGATCGAAGGGCGCCAGCGCCGGGCCGAAGATCGCCAATCCCACCAGCAGCACGAACAGCACGAACGCCGCCAAGGTCACCGGATTGGCGGCGATGACGTGGCGGGCGTCGCGCCAGAAGCGCTTCATCGCTCGAAGCCGATGCGCGGATCGATCAGGCCGTAGATCAGGTCGACCGCCAGATTGAGGAACACGAACAGCGCCGAGACCGCCAGCACGAAGCCCTGCACCGGGGCGTAGTCGCTGACGACGATGGCGTCGAGCGCATAGGAGCCGATGCCCGGCCAGGCGAACACCTTCTCGACCAGCACATTCGCGCCCAGCATGTAGGACAGCACCATGCCCAGCGTCGTCACCACCGGAATCAGGGCGTTGCGGAAGGCGTAGGTCAGCAGCACCTGCCGCCGCGGCAGGCCGAGCGCGCGCGCGGTGCGGACAAAATCGCTCGACAGCACGCCCAGCATCGAAGCGCGCGTCATGCGCGCGATCGGCGCGATGGCGAACAGCGCCATGGTCGCCGCCGGCAGCGCCAGTTGCTTGAGCGCGGCCAGGAAGCGCTCGGGGTTGCGGTTCAGCAGGCTGTCGATCAAGAGCAACCCGGTCACCCGCGGCGGCTGGCCGATGAAGACGTCGATGCGCCCGGTCGGGTCCGGCGCCCAGCCCAGCAGATAGTAGAACAGGTAGATCAGCACGATGCCGGTGACGAAGGTCGGCACCGAGACGCCGGCGGTGATCACCACCCGCGCCAGATGGTCGAGCCAGGAATTGGGCCGCGTCGCCGCCGCCACCCCCAACGGCAGCGCCACCGCCATTGCCAGCAGAAAGGCGACCACGGTCAGCTCGATCGAGGCTGGAAGGCGGGCGAGCAGGTCGCGCGCCACCGGCTGGCCGGTGGTCAACGACTGGCCGAGCTCGCCCCGCGCCAAGTCGCGGACATAGATCGCCAGCTGCTCGGGCAGGCTGCGATCGAGGCCGAGCTTCGCGCGCAGCGCCAGCAGCTCGGCCTGGCTGGGGTTGGGACTCGAGGCGAAGAACACCGCCGGATCGCCCGGCAGCAGCCGCATCAGCACGAAGGTGAACAGCACCACGCCGAGCAGGATCGGCACCGCCATCGCAAGGCGGCGCGCGGCATAGCCCAGCCAGCGCCCGCCGCTCATGGCTGGGGATGCGGCCGATCGATCATCGCCTTGCCCTTCCTCCCGTCGGCACGCCTCGCCCCCGCGCGCCGCATCGATCCGAGACTGGCCGGCGGTCGCGGCGATTGACAAGCCCGGTCCACGCTCCGAATATAAAACGACGTTTTTAATATTGAAACGAGAGCGGCGAGCCAGCGGGACCGGTGCGGCGCCGAGGAGCGGGCATGGATTTCCGCATGACCGAGGAACAGCGCCTGTTGGCCGGATCGGTCGCGGCCTTCGTCAAGGCCGAGATCATGCCGCACGAGGACCTGGTCGAGCGCACCGGTACGGTGCCCGACGACCTCGCCGAGCAGATCAAGCGCAAGGCGATCGCCGCCGGCTTCTACGCCCTCAACATGCCGGCCGAGCATGGCGGCGGCGGCCTGGATGCGGTCGAGCGCGCCGTGGCCGAGATCGAATTCGGCCGCGCCAGTCGCGCCCTGCAGATGCTGTGCAACCGGCCGGCGCCGATCCTCAAGGCTTGCCGCGGCGATCAGATCGAGACCTACCTCAAGCCCACCATCCGCGGCGAGCGCTTCGACTGCTTCGCCTTGACCGAGCCGGGTGCCGGTTCCGATGCCCGCGCCATCGTCACCCGCGCCGTCGCCGACGGCGACGACTACGTCATCACCGGCACCAAGCAGTTCATCACCAACGCCATGCGGGCCGACTTCATCATCGTCTTCGCCGTCACCGGCGTCGATCAGGGGCCGCGCGGCCCATCGAAGCGCATCACCGCCTTCCTGGTCGACAAGGCCAGCCCGGGCGTGTCGGTGGCGCCGTTGAAATGCGTCTCCAATCGCGGCCTGATCTCGACCATCGTCAGCTTGGCCGATGTCCGCGTGCCCAAGCGCAACATCCTCGGCGCCGAGGGCCAGGGTTTCGCCATGGCCAAGTCGTGGATCTTCTCGGGGCGGGTGATGCTTTCGGCCAATTGCGTAGGCCTGGCCGAGCGCGCCATGGCGCTGGCGGCGGCCTGGGCCAATACCCGGGTCGCCTTCGGCCAGCCGATCGGGCGCTTCCAGGGCACATCCTTCAAGCTGGCCGACATGGCGACCGCGATCCATGCCGCACGGCTGATGGTGTTCGATGCCGCGCTGAAAATGCGCGATGAGACCCTGACCCAACGCGAGGCGGCGCAGGTCAACCTGTTCGCCTCGGAAATGGTGGGGCGGGTGACCGACGAGGCGCTGCAGATTCATGGCGGCCTCGGCATCACCGAGGACCTGCCGCTGCAGCGCTTCTGGCGCGACGCCCGGGTCGAGCGCATCTGGGAAGGCACCTCCGAGATCCACCGCGACGTCATCGCCAAGGACGTGCTGCGCGAGTTCGCGCGTTGAGAGGCCGAGCATGGATTTCGATCTGACCGACGCCCAGCGCGACGCGCGCCAGGCCCTGCGCGCGTTGTTGAAGCGCGAATGCCCGATCGAATACGTCCGCGAATGCGACGAGGCCGAGCGCTTCCCTACCGAGCTGTTCGCCAAGCTGGCCGCGGCCGGCTGGCTCGGCCTGCCGATCCCCGAAGCCTACGGCGGCAGCGGCGGCACGTGTTTCGATCTGACGCTGTTCCTCGAGGAACTGGCCGGCCATTTCGAGGCCGCGGCCAACATCTACTACACCACCATCGTCATCGCCGCCGATGCCCTGACCCATTTCGGCAGCGAGCAGCAGAAGCGGTCCTTGCTGCCGCGCCTCGCGCGCGGCGAATTGCGCTTCGCCTTTTCGCTGTCCGAGCCGGGTTCGGGCTCGGACGCGGCTTCGCTGCGCACCCGCGCCGTGGCCGAGGACGATGGCTGGTTGATCAACGGCCAGAAGATGTTCTGTTCCTGCGCCCAAGTGGCCGACTACATCCTGCTGATGGCGCGCACCGACACCGAAGCCCCCAAGCATGACGGCATCACCATGTTCCTGCTCGATCCCAAGACCAAGGGCGTCGAGCGGCGGCGGCTGAAGAAGCTCGGCCTCAAGCCGATGGACCTCAACGAGATCTTCCTCGGCGACGTGCGCATTCCCAAGGACGCCGTGATCGGCCAAGTCAATCGCGGCTGGCGCAACGTGCTCAAGACGCTCGACTACGAGCGCTGCTGCCTGTCGGCGGTCAATGTCGGCGCGGCGCAATCGACCCTCGACAAGGCCATCTCCTACACCGCGCAGCGCGAGCAGTTCGGACAGAAGATCGCCCAGTTCCAATTGACCAAGGCCAAGCTGGCCGACATGCAGATGGAGATCGATGCCGCCCGGCTGCTGCTCTACCGTTCCGCCTTCCTGGTCGACAAAGGCATACCCAACCCGAAGGAATCGGCGATGGCGAACCTGTTCTCCTCCGAGACCTATGTCCGCGCCGCGCTCAACGGCATGCGGCTGATGGGCGGCTGGGGCTATCTGATGGAATACGACATGCAGCGCCATTTTCGCGATTCCAAGCTGGCCGAGATCGGCGGCGGCACTTCGGAGATCCTGCGCATCGTCATCGCCCGCGAATTGGGGCGCTGAACCGGCCATGGCCGCCGAGCTGGTCGTCGCCAACGGCACGGCGGTGCTGCCCACCGGTGCCGTCGCCGCCGACGTGGTGACCGGCGAGGGTCGCATCCTCGACGTGGTCGAACCGGGCAAAGGACGGGCGGCGCGGATCGTGGATGCGCGCGATCGCATCGTCCTGCCGGGCGGCATCGACGCCCATGTCCATTTCCTGATCGGCTTCATGGGCCAGCGCAGCGTCTACGATTTCCACTCGGGCACGGTCGCGGCCTTGCGCGGCGGCAATACCGCGGTGATCGACTTCGCGCTGCAGCGCCGCGGCCGCAGCCTGATGGACGGGCTCAAGCATCGCCGCGTCCAGGCCGATCGCCACGTCGCCTGCGATTACGGCCTGCACGTCATCGTCACCGACGTCAATTCGGCCAGCCTGGCCGAAGTTCCGGCCATGGCCCAGGCCGGGGTTGGCTCGTTCAAGGCCTACATGGTCTACGAAAAGGAGCAGCTCAAGGTCGACGACGGGCCGCTGCACGATTTGATGCGCGCCGCCGGACGCGAGGGGCTGCTGGTCGGACTGCACGCCGAGAATGCCTCGATCATCGACCAGGAGACCGCCCGGCGCTTGGCCGCGGGCGAGACCGCGCCGATCTTTCACGCCCTGACTCGGCCGATGATCGCCGAGACCGAGGCGATCTCGCGCGCGCTGCTGCTAGCCGAGGACGCCGGCTGTCCCGTGCACATATTCCACCTCGCCAGCGGCCCCGGCCTCGATCTGGTGGCGGCGGCGCGGGCACGCGGCCGTCCCGCCTTTGCCGAGACTTGCAGCCATTATCTTGCTCTGACCGACGAGGCCTACCAGCGGCCGGATGCGCACCTCTGGGTTATGAGCCCGCCCTTGCGCGACGCCGCAGTGCAGGCGCGGCTTTGGCGCGGACTGGCGGCGGGCGAGCTGGCGGCGGTGACCTCGGACGATGCCTCCTACAGCGCGGATGCCAAGCGCCTGGGCGCGGCCTCCTTCGCCACCACCGCCAACGGCGTTCCTGGCGTCGAGCATCGTCTGCCGCTGCTCTACACCCACGGCGTGCTGGCGGGCCGGATCGACCTCATGCGCCTGACCGAGCTGTGGAGCGCCTGGCCGGCGCAGTTGTTCGGGCTGGCGCCGGCCAAGGGCGCGATCCGTCCCGGCGCCGATGCCGATCTGGCGATCATGGACCCGCAACAGAAGCGGCGCATGGATGCAAGCTGCAATTACGGCGCCATCGGCTATACCGCGTTCGAGGGGCAGGAATTGTCGGGTTGGCCGGTGATGACGATCCGCCGCGGCCAGGTCGCGGTCGAAGACGGCCGCTATCTCGGCAAGGCCGGCGAAGGGCGCTATCTCGCCCGGACGCGGCCGATGCTGCCGCCGCTGGGGCCATGAGCGCAGCGGGGCGCATTCCCGTCATCCTCGTCACCGGCTTTCTCGGCAGCGGCAAGACTACGCTGATCGCGGCGATCCTGAGCCAGCCCGGCTTCGACCGCACGCTGGTGGTGGTCAACGAATTCGGTGAAGTCGGGATCGATCACGATCTGCTCGAAGCCTCGAGCGAGGACGTGGTGCTGCTGGCCAATGGCTGCCTGTGCTGCACCATTCGCGGCAATCTGGTCGACACCCTGATCGATGCCCAAGCCCAGGCGCAAGCCGGGCGCCTGCGCCGGTTCGAGCGAGTGGTGATCGAGACCTCGGGCCTGGCCGATCCGGCGCCGGTGTTGGGCTTCGTCCTCGGCGATGCGCGCTGGCAGGCCGACTACGTTTTGACGGGCGTGGTGACGGTCTGCGACGGCCTCGCCGGGCTTGCGGCCCTGGACCGGTTCCCCGAAGCCGTCAGCCAGGCCAGCCTGGCCGACCGCCTGGTTATCACCAAGGGCGACATCGCGCCGCGTGCCGCGGTCGATGCGCTGCGGGCGCGATTGCGAACGCTCAATCCCGGCGCCGATATCCTCGAGGTCTCGCGCGGCGCCATCGAAGCCCGGCGGATTCTCGATCTCGACCGGCCGGCAGCGGAAGAAAACCCGCCGCCGCCGCATCGTCACGACGATGACGATGCCGCCGATCGGGCGCTGCGTCGTCACGGCATGGCAAGGCGCCGCTACCTCGTGACGCCGCTGGACCAAGCCGGCCTCGAACGTTTGACCGCGGCACTGCGCGATGCGAACGGGCCCGATCTGCTGCGGATCAAGGGCCTGCTGCGGCTGCAGGGCGATGCGCGCATCGCCCTGATTCAGGGCGCCATGACCGGGCTGGCGCCGCCCGAATTGCGGGCCATGACGATGGAAGGGCCGGGGCGCCTGGTCCTGCTCGGTCGCGAGGACGCGCTCGGCCGCGCCGATCGGGCGCTGGCGCCGTTTCTGGATTCGATTCAGCCGCCGGACGGGCGGTAACCCAAGCGATCCGAGACCTGGCGCGCGCCTTCGAGCGCCATGCGGCGCAGCTTGGGCAGGCGGCGGGCGACGAAACGTGAGCTCGGGCCGGTGACGCAAAGCGACGCCACCACCTTGCCCGATAGATCGCGGATCGGCGCCGCCACGCCGGCCACGCCGAGGGACCATTCGTCGATGCATTCGGCCGCGTCCGTGCGCCGCACCCGCGCCAGCTCCGCCGCCAGCTCGGCCCGGCCGACCAGGGTGCGTTCGGTGCGGCGCGCGATCTTGGTCATGGCCTGGGCGACGTAGTCTTCCGACTGAAATGCCAGCAAAGCGCGGCCGATCGAGGTGCAATGCAGCGCAACCCGCGTGCCGACGCGCGAAAAGATCTGCAAGGGCTGATTGGAATCGACCTTGTCCAGGATCAGCACGTCGAGATCCTGGACGATTCCCAGCAGCGTCGCCTCGCCGCTGTCCTGCGCCACCGCCTCCAGCACCGGCCGCGCCACCTCGCGCAATTCGAGCCGCTGCACCACGCCGACCCCCAGCTCCCACAGCTTGGTGGTCAGCGCGTAGCGGCCGCTTTGCGGATCCTGCCGCACGAAGCGATGCCGGCAAAGCGTGTCGACCAGGCGGTAGACCGTGCTTTTGTTGAGCCTGAGCTCGCGCGCCAACTGGCTGATGCCGATCGGCGCCGTTCCCGCCGACAGGGCTTCGATCAGGGACAGGGCTTTGACGACCGTCGCCGACATGGGCGGGCTCCGTGCGAAAGGGGTGGCGCAATCTATGCCAGGCTCGCGCCACGTTTCAAATAGTGAAACGCAGTTGCAGAAAAATCCGCGGCGCGGCGTGCTAGCCTTCGCAGGCGAAGGACGCGCGACGACCGCGGGGCCGCGAACGGCGGCCGGGGGCTGAGAGGGACGTCGCGACCGACTGCCAAGCGAGGAGACCCCGACCATGAAACGGCGTGAATTCCTGAAGGGCGCATCGACCGCGGCCGCGGCGCTGGGCGCGGGCGTAGGCCTGCCGAGCGGAGCCGCACGAGCGCAGGCGCGCGCGGCGACGCTGCGCGTGGTGCAGGAAGCGCTGCCCAATACGCTCGATCCAGCCGGCCTCGGCGGCAACCCGGCCGCCAACGGCTACAGCTGGAACGTCTACGACCGCCTGCTGACCTTCGGCCGCCAGACCCTGCCCGGCGGCAGCGAGGCCTACGACTACTACAAGCTCGAACCCGAACTGGCCGAGAGCTGGCAGGAATCCTCGACCGGCACCGCGGTCACCTTCAAGCTCCGCCAGGGCGCCACATTCCACGACGGCACGCCGGTGACCACGGCCGACGTCAAATGGTCGCTCGACCGCGCCGTCAGCGTCACCGTCGCCAAGAACCAGCTCGGCACCGGATCGCTGGAAAAGCCCGAGCAGTTCGTGGTGGTCGATCCGCACACCCTGCGCGTCGATCTGCCGCGCAAGGACCGCTACACCCTGCCCAACCTGACCATCTCCTTCCCGGCGATCATGAACTCGGCGCTGATCAAGAAGAGCGCCGCGGCCGACGACCCCTGGGGCGCGGAGTGGCTGAAGCGAAATTCCGCCGGCGGCGGCGGCTACAAGCTGGAGAACTACGAACCCGGCCAGCAGCTGGTGCTGGCGCGCCATGACGGCTGGAAGTCGGGCCCGCGCCCGGCCTTCGAGCGCATCATCCAGCAGCTGGTGCCGACCGCCGCCAACCGCCGCGCCCTGATCGAGCGCGGCGATGCCGACGTGGCGATGGACGTGCTGCCGCGCGACATCGCCGACCTCGACCAGACCGGCAAGTACACCATCGTCTCGACGCCGCAGGTCAACGCCTTTCAGTTCATCGCCATGAACAGCCAGATGAAGCCGTTCGACGACGTGCGCGTGCGCCAGGCGGTGGCCCACGCCCTGCCCTACAAGGCGATGTTTGATGCGGCGCTGCTGGGCCGCGGCCGGCCGCTCTACGGCGGTCCGGCGGGCGCGCCCGCCAGCAACGCCTTCCCGGCGCCGCATCCCTACAACACCGATCTCGACAAGGCCAAGGCGCTGCTGGCGGCGGCGGGCCTGCCCAACGGCTTTGAGACCACGTTCTCCTTCGACATCTCGGGCGCCTCGATCGCCGAGCCGGTGGCGGCGCTGGTGCAGGAAAGCCTGGGCAAGGTCGGCATCAAGGTCACCATCAACAAGGTGCCCAGCGCCCAGATCGGCGAGTTGCAGACCAAGAAGGAGCTGCCGTTCTTCTATTTCACCTCGGCCGCCTGGCTGCGCGACACCGACTACTTCTTCCGCATCTTCTACCAGGGCACGACGCGCTGGAATTTCGGCAATTTCAACAACCAGGAAGTGGTCAAGCTGGTGGCCGACGCGCGCTGGGAGACCGATCCGGCCAAGTACGACGCCATGACCAAGCGCATGATCCAGATCGCCAACGAGCAGGCGCCGATGCTGATGCTGTGGCAGCAGGCGCAGGAGCTGGCGGCGCAGAAGTCGGTCAAGGGCTTCGTCTACTACTTCCACCGCCAGGTCGATTTCCGCAAGCTGACGCGCGCCTAACTCGCGTCAGGCGGTACCGGCGCGACCGGCCTCGGATTTGCTCCGGGCGCCGGCCGCCGCCCATTCGCGGTCCTGCAGCTTCCGCCAGTCGATCTTGTTGCTGGCCGAGCGCGGCAGCGAGTCGACGAACTCGACCAGCCGCGGCAGCTTGTAGGCCGCCATCCTGCCGCGCGCCCAGGCGACGATCTCCGGCGCCTCGATGCGGCCGCGGAATTCGGGCTTGAGCACGATCAGCGCCTTGACCGTCTCGCCGCGGCGGGCGTCGGGCGCGGCGACGACGCAGCATTCCTGCACCGCCGGATGGGCATAGAGCTTGGCCTCGCATTCCGCCGGCCAGATCTTGTAGCCGCTCATGTCGATCATGCGCTTGAGGCGATCGACCGCGAAGAAATAGCCCTCGGCGTCGCGATAGCCGAGATCGCCGGTGCGCAGGAAGCGGCGGCCATCGCGCGGCACGAAGGCTTCGGCGTCGGCATCCGGCCGGTTCCAGTAGCCGCGCATGACCTGCGGGCCGGACACCCAGATTTCGCCTACCTCCCCCGTCGCTTTTTCGGCCAGGGTCTCGGCATCGACCACCAGCGCCCGGGTCTCGAAGATCGGGATGCCGAGGCATTGCGGCTTGGCGCGCGCGGGCGGATTGAGATGCGTCGGCGCGATGGTCTCGGTCATGCCATAGCCTTCGATGAAGGTCAGGCCGAAGCGCCGCTCGAGGGTCTCGGCCACCGCCGCCGGCATGGCGGCGCCGCCGCCGGTCAGCGTGCGCAGGCGCGAAAAGCAGCGCCCATCGAACCCCGGGCTCGACAGCACATCGACGATCATGGTCGGCGCGGCGTTCCAGAAGGTGACGCCATGGCGCTCGAACAAGGGCGGGATCAGCTCCTTGTCCCAGCGCGCCATCAGCACCATGGTGGCGCCGGCGAAGATACCGGCGTTCATCGACCCCTGCATGGCGGCGACGTGGAACAGCGGCATGAAGGCGGTGACCACGGTGTCGCGATCGAAGCCGTACCACAGCGCCTGGGCGACGGCTGTGAACTGGACGCCGCGCTGGGTGTGCATGCAGGCCTTGGGGCGTCCGGTGGTGCCCGAGGTGTAGGGCAGGACGCAGAGATCGTCCTCGGCGGCGTCTGCCGGCGGCGCCATCGGCGCGCCCGCCAGCGCCTCGGACCAGGCGACGAAGCCGGGCGGCAGCGGCTCGACCCGGCGGCTTGCCGCGACCACCTCGGGCAGGCGATAGGGACAATCCGCCGGCAGCGCCTCGGCGTAGCGCGCCACCACCACGCCTTCGAGCCGCGGCGACAAGGCGGCGAAGCGCTCGACCTGCTCGCTGCCGATCAAGGCGATGCGCGCGCCGCTGTCGCTACGGAAGAATTCGAGTTCCGCCGTCAGATTCATCGGGTTAAGCGGCACCACCACGCCCCCGGCGGCAAGAATGGCGTAGTAGCCGACGACGAATTGCGGCGCGTTCTGCATGTCGAGCAGGACCCGATCTCCCTTGGCAAGCCGGCACGCCGCGCGCAAATAGCCAGCCAGCCGCAGTGCCTGGTCGAGCAGCTGGCGATAGCTGGTCTCGCCGCCATAGAAGGCGATGGCAGGGCGCTCGGGCCGCGCCTCGGACGCGCGCCGGAGATTGGCGAACAGGCCGCCGGGCGGAAGCGCCACCGTGCTCGGCAGGTAATTCGGCCAATGCGGCGGCAGTTCGATCGGCGGCGCGGTCATGCTCCTCGGTTCACAGGATGAAATCGGGTTTCAAGATGCTACAGGCGGCGATCCCCCGGCGCAAACCATGGCCAGCCGCGGCGATTTGAAGGACAATGGCGCCATGACGAAGGAAGCGAGCGCGCGGCGGCCCTCGGCCTCGCATTGGGGCGCGTTCGATGCGGAGGTGCGAAACGGACGCGTCGTCGCCCTGCGGCCGGCGGCGGAGGATCCGCAGCCTTCGCCGTTGGTGCAATCGCAGCTGGACGCGCTTTACGCCGACAATCGCGTCAGCCGGCCGATGGTGCGCGCGGGCTGGCTCGAGGCCGGACCCGGCGGCCGGCGCGAACGCCGCGGCGCCGAACCTTTCGTCGCCGTCTCATGGGACAAGGCGCTGGAGCTGGTCGCGGGCGAACTGGCGCGGGTCAAGTCCCGGCACGGCAATGCCGCGATCTATGGCGGCTCCTATGGCTGGGCCAGCGCCGGCTGGTTCCACCAGGCCAACTTCCAACTGCATCGCTTCCTCAATTGCTTCGGCGGCTTCACCGCCAAGACCGACAGCTACAGCTACGCCGCCGGCATGGTGCTGATGCCCTATGTGCTGGGCAGCAAGGACCTGGTCGCCGGCCGCAGTCATGCCTGGGACGCCATGCTGGGCAATACCCGGCTGATGGTGATGTTTGGCGGCCTGCCGCTCAAGAACACCCAGGTCGATTTCGGCGGCACCCTGGCGCACACCACCGCAGATTGGCTGCGACGCATCAAGGCCGAAGGCACCGAGTTCGTCGGCATCACGCCCCATCGCGGCGATCTGCCCGATTTCCTCGCCGCGGACTGGCTGGCGCCCCGGCCCAACAGCGACACCGCCCTGATGCTGGCGCTGGCCCATACCCTGCTGGTCGGGGGACTGCACGACCGCGCTTTTCTCGACCGTCATTGCATCGGCTTCGCGCGTTTCGCCGACTACCTGACCGGCAAGACCGACGGCGTCGTCAAGGACTGCGCCTGGGCCGCGGCCATTACCGGCCTTGGCGCCGCCGACATCGCTGCCCTGGCGCGGCGCATGGCGATGGGACGGACGCTGATTACAGTCACCTGGTCGCTGCAGCGCGCCGATCACGGCGAACAGCCCTATTGGGCGGCGATCGCGCTGGCCGCCATGCTGGGCCAGATCGGCCAGCCCGGCGGCGGCATCGGCTTCGGCCATGCCTGCGAGGGCGGCATCGGCCTGCCGCGCGAGCGAGTGGCCAATCCGCGGCTGCCGATCGGCGACAACCCCACCGGCAGCTCGATCCCGGTGGCGCGCATCGCCGACATGCTGCTGCATCCCGGGCAGAGCTATCGCTATGACGGCCGGACCCATCGCTATCCCGACATCCGCCTGGTCTATTGGAGCGGGGGCAATCCCTTCCACCATCACCAGGACCTCAACCGGCTGGTGGCAGCCTGGCGGCGGCCCGAGACCGTGATCGTGCACGATCCGTGGTGGACCGCCGCGGCCCGCCATGCCGACATCGTGCTGCCGGCGACCACCGGGCTCGAGCGCAACGACATCGCCGCCAGTTCGCGCGATCCTTTCGTCCTGGCCGTGCACCAGGCGATCGCACCGGTGGGCCAGGCGCGCAACGACCACCACATCTTCGCCGCGCTGGCCGACCGGCTGGGCTTCGGCCGCGGCTTCACCGAGGGCCTGGACGAAATGGGCTGGCTGCGGCGGCTCTATGGCGAGCTGCGCGCCTCGGCCGAGCGCAAGCAAGTGGCGATGCCCGAGTTCGACCGGTTCTGGGCCGAGGGCAAGGTCGCGATCCCGGCACCGGACGAACCCTTCGTCGCCTTGGCCGATTTCCGCCGCGATCCCGAACGCAACCGCCTGCCGACGCCCACCGGCAAGATCGAGCTGTTCTCGGACACCATCGCCGGTTTCGCCGAACCCGACTGCCCGGGCCATCCCGCCTGGCTCGAGCCGGTGGAGTGGCTGGGCTCGCCCGTGGCCGCGCGCTATCCCTTGCATTTGATCTCGGGCCAGCCGCGCCATCGGCTGCACGGCCAGCTCGACATCGGCAGCGCCAGCCTGGCGGCCAAAGTCGCCGGCCGCGAGCCGATTCAGATCAATCCGCAAGATGCCGCGGCGCGCGGCATACGCGACGGCGACGTGGTGCGGGTGTTCAACGATCGCGGCGCCACCTTGGCCGGTGCCGTGGTCTCGGATGCGGTGATGCCGCGCGTGGCCTATCTCACGGTCGGCGCCACCTACGATCCGCTCGAACCCGGGCGGCCGGGATCGCTCGACAAGCACGGTTCGGCCAATCTGCTGACCCTCGACAAGGGCGCCTCGAACCTCTCGCAAGGCCCGATCGCGCACAGCTGCCTGGTCGAAATCGAGCCCTATCGCCAGCCGGCGCCGCGCGTGACCGCGTTCGAGGCGCCGGCAACTCGAAACTGATCGGCGAAGCGTTCCGCTCTGCGGTGGACCCCCTAACCGGATCGCCAGGACCGCCTTGCGCATTCGAAGCTGGCGGCGGCGGTGGCGTCACCAGAGCGATAACGCGGCCAGCTCGGCCATTCGCAGAGCGGACGAGACCGGGTCGCGGCGAAAGGCGGCCGGTTGGGCTGCTCGATCACCTGCAGATCGGCAGGTGCCTTGCCCGCCTCGACCCAGCCCGCCAGCGCCGACAGCATGTCGACATTGGCCGGCGCGCCCGATCCATCAAAAACCTCGACCCGGTCGCGTTCGACCGCCGCGCGCGGCTCCCAGGCTGCCGAAGGGGGATTGGGGAAGGCTGTCTATAGATAATAGCACGGAAGGGCAATGCAATGGGCGGAACGGCGCGGAGCGGGGCCGGCTAGGGGCACCAAAAGCGCGGAGCGGAGCCTACTCGGCGCGGAACCGAGCCGCAAATCCGCGCATACGAGCGCCAAAGGCGCGGAGTGGCGCGCAAATGCGCGCAAATGGACAATTTTTAACTGCCCATGTCTTTGATTGTATTGGGCAATCGAGGTATGTCGGGGGCAAGGGCCGAAATTGGCCGTTAACCCATGGCTTAATATCAGTCCGCGTTGACCGGTCACGGTCAACGCGCCCTCAGGCGCCGGGCGGGCGCATCCGCGCTAGACCGCGATCGGTTTGCATGGAATTGCAGATGCATTTCCATGCAAACCGTGAATCGCGGTCCAGAGCAGGCTACGAGGGCAAGATTCACGTTTGGTCTTGAACCGCCAGTTCAAGACCAAACGATCTTGCCCTTGGCTCACGCGCCGAAAGGCGCGCGGCCTCAATGGCCGTTCCAAGCCGCGATGAGTCACGCTCATCGCAGCTTGGTATAAGACGACGCTATCCGTCGAGACGATTCACTTGTCCATCAGCGGACCGCCCCTCGGCTCCCGCTCCGGAGCGCGATTCACGGCCGGAACGGAGCGCTTGCGCAATTCCGTCCGGGCCGATCGCACCCCGGGGCCAAAACCCTCGGATCGGTCGGTCGGGACAATATAGGAACTTGCGGCCAAAATGTCAATCCCTTTTTGTTCCCATCTACTGAGGGCGAGAGACTGAGGGTGAGAGAGCGAGGGCGAGCGCCCCCCAGGCAATGGCGGCAATGGCGACATGGACGTCGAACGCATGCCGGCCGGCATCGAGACCGACGCCCCGAGCCCGATGGTCTACGATCGTTTCGGGCTTGACGGGCGGACCATTCCTCCGCCCCGGGGCGCCGTTGGGGATATAGGCGCTTCGGCGGCCGCGAGCAACCTTGCCTACAGAAACGCCAAACTCGGACAACGACCATGCACTGCCAGCCCTTGGCAACCGGCCGCCGATCCTTGTAAGGGTCTGGCCCTGGTTCGAAGCAAGGACTGAAACGACATGAGCGCGTCCGAGCAGCCTTGGGATGTCATCGTCGTCGGCGGCGGCAATGCCGCCTTTTGTGCGGCGCTGGCGGCGCGCGAGCGGGTGCGGCGGGTGCTGGTGCTGGAACGCGCGCCCGAAGCGGAATCGGGCGGCAATTCGCGCTTCACCGCCGGGCTGATGCGGGTGGCGTTCGACGGCGTCGAGGACCTCAAGCGCGCCATTCCCGACCTGACGGCCGACGAAATCGCCCGCACCGATTTCGGCACCTATTCGGCCGACCAGTTCCTCGACGACATGGCGCGGGTGACCGAGTACCGCTGCGATCCGACCCTGACCGAGATCCTGGTCCGGCGCAGCCTCGACACGGTCGAATGGATGCGCGGCAAGGGCGTGCGCTTCACCGCCGCCTGGGGCCGGCAGGCCTTCAACATCGGCGGCAAGTTCAAGTTCTGGGGCGGGCTGATCGTCGAGGCCGTCGGCGGTGGCCCCGGCCTGGTCGAGAACCTGACCAAGGCCGCGCAGCGCGACGGCATCGAGGTCTGGTACGGCGCGCGGGCGCTGTCGCTGCTGGCCGACGACGACGGAATCAAGGGCGTGACGGTCAAGCGCCAGGGCCGCACCGTCACGCTGCGGGCGCGGGCGGTGGTGCTGGCGGCGGGCGGCTTCCAGGCCAATCCCGAATGGCGCACGCGCTATCTCGGCCCGGGCTGGGAACTGGCCAAGGTGCGCGGCACGCGCTTCAACACCGGCGACGGGCTGGCGATGGCACTGGCGGCCGGCGCCGCCGCCGCCGGCAACTGGTCGGGCTGCCATGCCGTCGCCTGGGAGCGCAACGCGCCCGAGTTCGGCGACCTCGCGGTGGGCGATCAGTACCAGAAGCACTCCTATCCCTGGGGGGTCTATCTCAATGCCGAGGGCCGGCGCTTCGTCGACGAGGGCGCCGATTTCCGGAACTACACCTACGCCAAATACGGCCGCGTCATCCTCGGCCAGCCCGGACAGTTCGCCTGGCAGATATTCGATGCCAAGGTGAAGGCGCAGCTGCGCGACGAATACCGCATCAAGCAGGTCACCAAGGTGGTGGCCAATACGCTGGAAGAGCTGGTCGAAAAGCTGGACGACGTCGATCCCAAGCGCGCGCTGGCCGAATTGCAGGCCTATAACCGCGCCGTCCGCACCGACGTCCCGTTCAATCCCAACGTCAAGGACGGACGCTGCACCGAGGGCCTGGCGCTGCCCAAGTCGAATTGGGCCAACACCCTGGATACGCCGCCCTTCGAGGCCTATGCCGTGACCTGCGGCATCACTTTCACCTTCGGCGGCGTGCGCATCACGCCCGAGGCCCAGGTGCTGTCGAGCGACGGCGATCCGATCCGCGGCCTCTACGCCGCGGGCGAGATGGTCGGCGGTATTTTCTATTTCAACTACCCGGGCGGCACCGGCCTGACCAACGGCGCCGTCTTCGGCCGCATCGCCGGCACCAGCGCGGGCACGGCGGCGGCGTGAGCGCGGTTCTACGGCCCTGCCGCGTCACAAAAAAAGCTCTACGACGCGCAATGCGTGCTGGGCTTTCGTCTGGTTGCGGGGACGCGCAATCCCCGAGGGTTGTCGCTCGTTTGCTCGATATGATCTGCCCCCTTTAGCGCCTCCGAAATACCGTAGAACGCCCCCTCCGCCGACCGCCGATGGACGCTTCAATGAGTCCGAGGCGCACGCGCCTCGGAAATAGTTCGCGTTCGCGATTGTCATGCTCGGCCGCGACGAGCTTCAATGAGGCCGAGGCGCACGCGCCTCGGAAATGGTCGCGCCCGAATATGCCCACGTCCACGGAGTCCACCTGCTTCAATGAGGCCGAGGCGCACGCGCCTCGGAAATACGGCTGGATTGCGGTCAAAAGGGAACCGCGTCAAGCGCTTCAATGAGGCCGAGGCGCACGCGCCTCGGAAATCGCATGGTCGGCGCGGAACTAAGGCGGATCATTTTGAGCTTCAATGAGGCCGAGGCGCACGCGCCTCGGAAATAGTGAGGCGGCGGGGACACGATGCCATGACGCACACCAGCTTCAATGAGGCCGAGGCGCACGCGCCTCGGAAAGACGGCGGACCAGGAGTCGCGCGACCCCTCGGACCAGCTTCAATGAGGCCGAGGCGCACGCGCCTCGGAAATGCGAACTCGCACGCATAAACGATGCAAGCACCCAGGCGCTTCAATGAGGCCGAGGCGCACGCGCCTCGGAAATGGCGCTGGACTACCTGCGCCAGCACGCTGGCGACATGATGCTTCAATGAGGCCGAGGCGCACGCGCCTCGGAAATACCCACGCCCGAGCAGCTGGCCAAGGACGAATGGGTGCTTCAATGAGGCCGAGGCGCACGCGCCTCGGAAATTTACTTCGATCCATCCTGTCTCTTTCGTCTTCGGGAGGCTTCAATGAGGCCGAGGCGCACGCGCCTCGGAAATTAAGCGCTAGCCAGTATAGGGCGCCTAGGAATGGCGCGCTTCAATGAGGCCGAGGCGCACGCGCCTCGGAAATCACGGTTCGTGGACCTTAATGGCCGCGCCTGCGAGTCCGCTTCAATGAGGCCGAGGCGCACGCGCCTCGGAAATCGCGGAAGACGGGCGCTCTGGTCAAGCTGAAAGACCTGCTTCAATGAGGCCGAGGCGCACGCGCCTCGGAAATGGGCCGGCGGTAAGCAGTCCACCGAGCGCATGTATGACGCTTCAATGAGGCCGAGGCGCACGCGCCTCGGAAATGAGGTCTCTGAT
>Ga0194120_10002850_pt1 | contig 29089 bp, 22 predicted proteins | sample TA2MahCa65mmetaG_FD_148642 | JGI IMG/M metagenome (GOLD analysis project Ga0194120, IMG submission 148642) | Freshwater microbial communities from Lake Tanganyika, Tanzania - TA2015019 Mahale Deep Cast 65m | ecosystem: Environmental > Aquatic > Freshwater > Lake | place: Tanzania: Lake... | reverse complement strand
TATCATTTGCGCCCCTTCCCCTCAGGAGGGCGACCGGGAGAGATGGCCGAGTGGTCGAAGGCGCGCCCCTGCTAAGGGCGTATGGGCCAAAAGCCCATCGAGGGTTCGAATCCCTCTCTCTCCGCCACTCCCCTGTCGCGAACCCGTAATCGGGCCACCGCAGGGGCGCAAAGCCCCCAGTAATCGCGCCATTTTCCGGATGCCGTCCGAACCCCGGAGACCAGGGGACCCGGCGAAAGCGGTCTCTGGACCCATTTTGTCTCTGATCACCCGAACCGCACCGCCACTCGTTCGGATTTCAAATAGCTAGGTTTTACAGCGTGTTGCTCCAAGAACTGGCTCGACAGTTCGTCGGAGCACATCCATTGAATTTGTAGTTAGAGAATCCGAGGTGGGCGTATTTGCGCGCAATTCTGGGCGCACCTGGCCTGTCCGCGTGGACGGCAAACGCCAGCCTGTAGGGCGGTGGTTAGGCTTCTGAAGGGCCGAAGGCGGCGGCAACCTGCTCTGCCCACGGCAGGTCGGCGATGGCCGTCAGGTCCTTGAGCAGGGCTTCCTGCGCCTCCTGTGGCAAATGGATTATGAGAAGACTGGACTCAGCAATCCCTGTTGGCCTTCAATGACTTACATGTGTCACCGAGCAGTGTGTAAGAGAATGTGTAAGTAAATATCGGGTTTTTGACAGGTCTTTTATCGGCCAAAAACACTTGCGCACATAGAGCTTAGTCAAAGATCAACGATAGGGGCGGGAGTGTGAGAATTCCGTTTTTCAGCTAATCAATCGCTTGAACCTTTAGCTTCACTTGCAACATCCCATGCCACTGCTTGGAGAAACCGGGCGTCGCTCCCCGGTCGCCCCGCCGGCAAGAACAAAGCGCGCCCACCGCTGAGCGATGCGACGCTCCGACAGGTGATGAAGCGCATGAAGATCGATGCTGTCCCGCACGGCCTTCGATCCAGCTTTAAAGACTGGTCGATGGTGTGCACTGAGGGCAATGAGATCGCAAGCGAACTAGCCTCAATCACGTCAGTGACGATAAGACTCGTGCGGCTTACGCTCGCGATGAGCTGTTCCTTAAGCGCATCGATTTGATGCGGCTCTGGCAAGAGCACTGTGAGAAGCCGTATACCGGGAAAGATGCCGTGGCGCTTCGCTCGTAACCGACGCCCTCTAGTCGACGGAAAATGCCCGCGAACAACACGCCGTGCGTGGTAGCGGGGGCGCGCCGAGCAAGGGCCGATGCGCAGCGGTAATAGCCTCGTGATAGCGCGGCGTGGGTAACATCCACGGCGGGTTGCGCTGGAATACGACGACTGCGTCTGCCTCAGACAGAATTGCGGGCACCACTTGATACGCGCTGGCCCCTGTGCCGATCACGCCGACACGTCTGCCCCGCAAACTCACCTCATGATGCCAGCGAGCGGTGTGCCACGCCTTGCCTGCAAATTGCTCGGCTCCAGTGATTTCGGGGATCTTTGGTTGTCCCAACTGACCCACCGCGCTGATCACGACCTCGTAGACGTACTCCTCGAGCGCTTTTCCGGCAGGCCGCACACGCAGCCGCCACTGCCCTGTTTCGTCTTGATAATGAACACCGACCACCTCGGTGTTGAATCGTACTCGATCATTGATCGAAAACTTTTGTGCGATCTGCTCAAAAAACTTCAGGATATCGCGTTGTTCGGAAAATTCGCTGGGCCAGTGGGGGTTCTGTGCAAACGCATAACTGTACGCAAAGTTTGGCGTATCAAGTCGACATCCAGGGTAGCTGTTCTGGCTCCAGGTGCCTCCGACATTGTCGCTTTTTTCGAATACCGTGTAGTCGATCCCCGCTTGCTGCAAGCGATGAGCGACGAGGATGCCAGACATGCCCGCACCGATGATCGCGACTCGAAACTGCCGTCCCGGTGCAACGTCCTCTGCACACCACGCCGGCGCCCCCGGATCATGCGGCAGATCAAGCTCGCGACGAATAAGTCCCGCAGAGACTCCGTGATTGCGACCAATGGCAAATTCGAGTGTCTTCTCCAGCATCGAGGCCGCGGGATCGTGCTCCAGATCGTTCGGGCGATCCCGAATACTCAGCAAATGCGCAAACGCCAGCTGGCGTGCCTCATCGACCAAAGAATCACTCAGTCCCCAGTGCGGCGGCGGCATGCTGCTGGCCTTTGGCGTACTGGCGGCCGTCATCGAGGCGCACAGCAGCGGTCGCGGGCAGGTGGTCGATGCGGCGATGGTGGATGGCGCTTCGTCCTTGGCTTCTTTGATCTGGGGTATGCGTTCCGGCGAGCCCGGTGAGGGACGCGGCAACAAGCCCGGCAACGAGCGCCGCCGATGAATGCTTCATCTTCATGATTTTCATTCCTCCAGTTGACGTGTTCTTTTTCCGCACTGGTTACCGGCCATTTGCCCTCAGCAAACCCAGAAAGGCGAATCCCAATGAGCGTTACAAAGCAAATGACCCCCGTCTGCATATGCTTTCAATTTGCGTAATCCATGTCAATCGAAATTACGCAAAGCGACGTTATCTACGCTAACGGACTACTAATATCGCAACGAAGTGGTACTTTCACCACGAAATCCCCCGATAAAGGGGACTGACACCGGCGGTGTTGGAGGGGGCAGTGAACGGACAGGGGGCAGGGGACAAAAAGTCGGTGGTGAAACCCGGTGGCTACGCGTGGTACGTCGCCGGCATGCTATTCGTCATCTACCTGTTCAATTACATCGACCGCTCGGTCCTCAACGTACTCTCGCAGCTCGTCAAAGAGGATCTTCGCGCCTCAGATACCATCATGGGCTTCCTCGTCGGGCCCGCCTTTGCGGTGTTTTATGCCCTTGCCGGTATTCCCATCGCTCGCTATGCCGATCGCGCAAGTCGCATCCGCATCATCGTTGTCGGCTGCATCGTCTGGAGCGGCTTCACGATTACCACGGCTTACGCACAGACCTGGCAACAGCTTGCATTCTTTCGCGTCGGCGTCGGCATCGGCGAGGCGGCCTTCCTCGCGCCGGCGTATTCGATCCTCGCCGATTACTTCCCCGTGCTCTATCGCGCACGGGCGCTGTCTCTGCTCGGTCTCGCTGTTTATTTTGGCCAGGTCACCGGCATGGTGACGGGCGCGATGCTCGGCGCGGCCTTGGGTTGGCGTGACGTATTCATCTATGCGGGCGCTCCCGGCATCGTGGTGGCTTTGCTCGCCTATCTCACCGTGCGTGAACCTGAGCGCGGGGCCATGGAAGCCTCGAGGGTCTCTGCTGATACGGCGCGTGCGGACCTCGCGACCGCGCTTCGCGCCCTGTGGGCGTACCGCAGTTTTCGAAATCTTTGCTTAGGGACGGCGCTTGGGGTCTTCGGCGGTCAGGCTTTCGCCGGCTGGTCGGCGCCTTTTTTGATGCGCTCGCATGGCGTTGATCTGCAGGCGATTGGTACGGTGTTTGCGCCGCCTTATCTGTTGTCGGCTTTGGCGGGAACAATCATTGCGGGATTCGTCGCCGACCGTCTCGTCCGCCGCGATCTCAACGCGCCGGTGCGCGCGTCAAGTTATGCGCTCACGTTTGCCACTGCCTGTCTGTGCCTAGCCTGTTGGGTACCCTCGTTCGGCGCTATCGTACTATTGACCGTTCCGATGGGGTTGGTCGGCGGTGGCTGGATATTGCCGATGCAAACGACCACGCAAAACGCGTTGCCGCCCGACTTGCGCGCGACCGGAACTGCGGTGTTCTGGTTCGTGGTCAATCTCATGGGCATCGCGATGGGGCCGTGGTTTGCCGGCATGCTCTCGGATCTGTTCGCGGTAAGGTTCGGTAACGAGTCTTTGCGCTACGGCTTGTTGGTGGCGATTGCGGTGAGTTTCTTGGGCGCATTGATCATTCATCGAGCCGCCCGCAGCCTGCACGCGGAAGCCGCGGCTCGAGGAATCCGGCATCAGGGGTAATCGTCATGCCCAATGAAAACCAAGCCCAATGAAAAAACGTCCGTGAATATGGCTCGCAGTTTCAATTTCGCCGACTTGCTCGCGCTCGTGGCCGGCGAGGTGCCGCAACGTACGGCGCTGGTCTGCGGCGATGAGCGTATGAGCTATGCCGAGCTTGCGAGTCGTGTCGAGCAATTGGCGGCCGCGCTCGATCATCGTAGACTGCGCGCCGGCGACACGCTCTGCGAGATTGGTTATGAACGTACGACGTGGGCTGTGACTAGTAGCCCCTTCGATGCCAGCTCGACGGAACAAGTAGAAAAAGTGCTGACACAGCGTGTTGGCTGTGAACCCAGTAACACCCCGCTTTTGCGTATAGAAAAGCCGACGAGTGGGATCTGCGCTGGGGTGTGACTTGACGTAAAGAGCAAGCTCTTTGCGCAGCCGCTCACTGACAAATACCACCCTCGCGTGACGTCCTTTGGTTTGTTCGGGTGTTAGGCGTATTTCATCGCGCACAGCGCCCTCGCTGTCTACAACGTCCCCATAAGTGAGTGCTGCGCACTCGCCTACACGTAGTCCAGCAAGATACATGCTCATCAACATGGCTCGATTTCGTGCTGCATGTCGTCGCGTAGCCACGTAATCCAGTGCTCGTCGCAGCTCTGCTGCTGTAAGTGTTTTGGCTTGCTTGCTCATTGGGCTCCTTAGTAATCAAAGCGTTTATGTGCTTAAAGTGTATTTTCTTAGTTTTGTGATTCCTACCGAAAAAGGCAGAACTACGCGGTTGCGTATTTCATATTCGATTTCAAGCGGTTACACGCCCACCCCAGCGAAACCAAAGCTTTTTGTTATTAGCTTTGGTTTTTGCGGGCAATAAAGTGTGGCTTTTAGGCACAGAGCGCTAAAACGCACGTAAACGCCCTATAAGCGTGCTGACGCTGGGGTCGCAGCTCGTGCACTCACAGCCACGCTGTAAGCGCTTAAAAAGCGTGCTGTGCGTGGGTTGTACAGCGCTGTGCATTTCTCTCACAGCAGTATTTATTAGTAATTTTTTTAGATCTCTATGTTCTTGTGATGCAGCATGTGATCAGTCAGAGAGCTGTGTGAGTGCTGAGTGGTATTGCGGTATCAGTTGTGAGATCAGTGAGCTCAATGTGAGGAAGCAATGGGGGCATTGAGTGTGATCACTGAGTCTGAAAGTATTTAGGCAAAGCTACGCTATTGAAGCTCACGCGAGCTCCATTACGAGTAGCACAAGGCAAACGAGGCCAGTAGTGCTAGTTACAAAGCTCCCACAGCACGTTGTCGGTGTCGTTCCGTGTAGCTTCTTTTGACATGTACTCAAGCCAGCCGCTGTCAGCGATGTCCAGCTTGTACTGCGTGTCGAGCTCAGCGACCAACTGCTTAGCGGCACTCACGTAAGCGGGGACAAGATTGGGTTTGACGTGGCGAGGCATGCCGCCGATGGCGAGGTGTAGGTGCAGATGCTTGTTGCTGCGCTCACCTTCCAAAACCACCAAGTACCTTAAGCCTTTGCCATGCACCTCAGCTGCACGCTTTCCGAACACTTGACGGTTTAGCTTCTGCTGGAAGCGCTTGGCGATCCGTATGCAGTCTTCGCGCTTCAACGCTCGGCCCGTCACACCAGCAGCAGTAGAGACGGCGAGGGTCTGCTTGATCGTAAGGGTCAGCGCATAGGGGTACTGAGCGCTGCGACTGCACAGCATGGCGCGAGTTGCGTCCTTTACGCTCGGTGGCTGTTTAGCGTCATAGCCCACACGCTGTCTGATATCCGATAGCTTCATCACTGTATTTATCGAAAACCAAAGGAAAGGAGACTTTTCCTCGCTCGGTTGTCCGATTGTTCCGCTGGTCATACAGTTAATGGGTATTCGGTTGTAATTAGACGCAGGAGAAGCCCAATGACAAGCTTAAATACCCTCAGATTGGTCAGCGCAAAGAAGAAGCCCTTAACCAATCCCACCCTACAGCGCCGTCACAAGTTGGCTAGAAAGCTGGCCGAACAGATAGAAGTCGCAAAGGCCCATGCTGAAGGGCGCACCTATACCGCTAGCCGTACCAAGCTCATTACCAACGCGGAGGGGGTGCGCGAAACAGTGGCCAGCGCACGGCGAGTAAAGGAGTGGTTTTGGGTCGTAGAGGGCGGAAAAGTGAACCTTTCCGTGCGCTACGGCAGCAAGCCGCTGGAGCTCGCTAAGGGTAAGAACGCCATTGAACTTAATCAGCCGAGCGAACTCGTCCCTACGCTTCAGCTAATTAAGGATGCGGTGGTAGCGGGCGAACTGGATGAGGCCATTGCAGCAGCTAGCCACAAGCTGCGCGAAGGATTTAAGAAGTAAGGCAACAACACGTGGCCGATTTCGGTCGGCCACGTTTCCTTAATGGGTAGCGACGCCTAATTGACTCAACGCACCCAGCGCGAGCTCGGCCAGCTTTCGATAGGCCACAGACTTCTCGCTGCATCGCTCTCGTACACGGGGATCAACGCTGTGAATCGCAGCCCACGTATCGCTGCGCTGGCGTAGGTTACGGTAAAGCCGAAGTACGAGCCGCGCACTCAAGTCGGTTCTGCGATGACGGCAGACACTTAGGTAATTTCGATCTGTACCCAAGTACCGACGGCAGAACTCGCTGCCACTGATGCCGTGTTCTACAGACGCGACTAACTCGTGCAGTTGCTCTATTACTAAGGGGTGCGAGCGGGGTTGACGGCAGAACCCTACCGAGCTGCTTTCGGAAGACGAGAAAAAGAAATTTCTCCTAATTTCACCGAAAATATTGCTCATCCCTTAATGTCTCGCAGCGCAGCAGCATTGGCTGTGCGATGGCTACGCGAGGCTGGCGCTGGGGCGTACAGCTGAGCTTTGCGCTGGATATCTCTCTCCCATCGAGCGACCTTTGAGAGATGCGCTTTGGCTCGCGCGAGCTCGTAATCCAGTAACCGCGCCTCTTGCTCTGCTTCGCGCTCGGAGTCGTCCTCGTCCCAAAACTCGGTTTGCAGATAACTGGGGATCGACTGTGGATTCAGAGCTGCCGATTTTAGGGCTCGTAGTACAGATACGGGCTTTCCGCGCTTAGTGTGAAAGAGCTTTCTCAGCTCGCGATCGGAGCAGTAGATTTCAAAGAGGTCCATGTTGTCTCCCTTGCTTACTTTATTTAGCAAGGTAGCGGCTTATCCGCGCTGGGATCGCTTCTTTTTCTTCTGCTCTTCTTTCTTCTTTTTCTGCTTGGACTCGTACGCCTCATCTACTACGGTACCCGCACTGATTAGCTTGCGTGTCTCTTCACCGCGCAGCTGGTCAATAGCCTTCACAGGCTCCAAGTCACTGTAGTGCCGCTCGATCATCAGCACGCTGGTGCCCATTTGCTTGGCCAGTGTGTGAATGGGCACTCGATCATGCGTGAGTGCGAGCGTCGCATAGGTATGACGGAGGCTGTAGAGCTTGCGGCCCTGCTCTGTTTTAGGGTCGATCAGCAAGTGGTGCTCTTTTAGGTACGCGACGAACATGTGCTCGAAGCCTTTGCCGCGTACGAGCTTGCCGTTATCGCCCTCCTCTACTGATCTCCACTGGAACACATAGTCCTTGTTGGTAGGCTTAAGTAGGCTACTAAAGGGTCTTGCAGCGTTATCACGCACGCCATAGTTACGCAGCGCAATACGAGCGAGCGCATCACAGGTGCGAGTCATACCCACCATCGTGCGTGAGCCTGTCTTGCCGCTCACTCGCATTTCAACGCTCTTATTGAGCTTGGCCAGCGTGATCGATTCCTGTCCGCCGCCCTGTTTGGAATCGTCGCTAGCTACACCGGTGTCAGTGATTTCGGGATGTATGGAGTAACTGATCTTGTTCCACGTGAGATTGAGCAGTTCCTTACCAGGCCTTGCACCGGTATCCAGCAGTACTTCCACATAGTCACGCATCAGCTCGCGTACACGACGGCTCTTTTCTGATCTTGCGCGACCAATCCATTCGTCGAAGTTAGCCAGTAGAGCTTGTGTTTCTTTCAGCGTGAACGATGGGCCAACTTGGGATTCTTTTCCTTTTGCGGTGAGCTCTGGCAGCTCTGAACGTGTCACAAAGTCACGCGATATAGCCGCATCGAACACACGATTAATCGCAGCATTGTGCTTAGTCATGGTACTGCGGGTCGGTGTACGACCCATCATCACCGCAATCTCTTGCTGCATTGCAGTGATGTCATCCAGCGTGATGTTGTTGATATTGCGATTGCCGAGAATAGGAATGACGTAGTCTTCGAGTATCCGCTTGTAGCTCTCGTAAACCACTTTTCCCGTGCCCACTTTGAGCTCGTAATCCATCTGCTCAATCGCCAGCGCTGCACAGTGACGAAACTTACGAGTGAAAACAGGAAGGTTTTCTTTCTTGCGGATCTCAGCGGTGATCAGCAGCTCTTTGGCACGCTCTTTAGCCTTCTGCAGATTGGTCTCTTTGGTAGAGGCTCGCTGCCACTTACCATCAACCTTAAATCGGCATTGCCATATCGAACTACGCTCGCGTCGATAGACGACCAGCGTGCGCTCCATCAACGTGTGAGTGCTCGCTATCTTTTCTGGCATAGCGACTTTGAGATGGTGGGCCTGCTTGGATTCGAACCAAGGACCAAGAGATTATGAGTCTCCTGCACTAACCGCTGTGCTACAGGCCCATCGTTAGCTTTTCTGTACCGTCTGCAATCAGTTCTATTTCGAATAGAGCTTGCAGTAATTTTACATCTTGCTCCAACGCCGTTTTTTGGTTCGTGCGTTGATCGCTTAAACAGCGTTTTTTCGTGCACTTTCACCCAGCGCTGTAGCCCCAACACACGGGAATAGAAACGCGGTGGAAAAGTGTGTAAGCGGTGTGTAAGCACTTTTTCGGCGGGCAAAGTCCTCTAATTCGTTTAATTTACAGGGGTTTTTGCAATTTTCCTACTCGGGCAAGCGAATTATGAGGTCGAAGATCGTATCTTCGGTCGCCTTCCTCACATCATCGACCCACTCCTCGGGAATGCCGAAGGCCATCAGCTCCGGCTTACGAAGATTATCAAACAGCCTGGGTTTAGGCTTCGCCACGGGCGCCGGCTCAGCAGGAACATCAACAGCTGGCCGGAATATCTCGATCTCTTCGATGCGCTCGCGCACCTCGACCATCTGCATCGCGCCGGTTGTCGGATGCCGCTCGATCTTGCGCCGCTCGGCCCATTTGTAGGCGTCATCATGGTGGTCGACATAGGCCAGCAGCAGGCTCGCCGATGTCCGATGCACGATCAGCCGGATGTCGGCATTCACGCGCACCGACCAGAAGTTTGCGTCCTTGGCCCGGTCGAGCTTGTGGAACGACATTCCCGGTGCGGACGGGTCCATTTGCAGATCGAAAGCCGTGGTCTTCACGGCCTTCTGCTCCTGCGCCGTCAGCCGCCCCAGGCTGTCGGTGAACGTGTCCGCGATCCGAAACTCCATCATACCACCTCGAACACCTTCATCACTTCGTCGCCGAGGTGGTTGATGACCTTGACCGCGATGCGGCCCGAAGCCGGTTTGGCGAACGGGCGCGAGGTGTCGGAATAGAGGCTGTCCCAAGCTTCCTGATCAATTTCCGCCTTCAGCGTCGTCTTCAGCGCCTTGTAGGGATCGTTCGCGCCGAGGAAATAGGCGTGGCAGACGAAGAAGCTTTCCTCGTTGTAGTCGGTATCGAGCATCCACAGCGCGATGCCGTCGGTGCCTTCGGAAATCACCTCGCCGGTCTGCGGCTTGAACACATCGACGCCGAACACCTTCAGGCGGATCAGGCCGTTTCCGGCATCTTCGATCTTTATGTCGGGCTCGCCGAAGATCACGAACAGGTTGCCTGCGCCCGTAGCCTTAAGGTCAGCAGCCATATGCAGATCGGGGTTCATGCGGGCCTTGAGTACCGGCACGCGGCCGAGCTTGTCGAACTCGGCGGAATGGGCGTCGTAGTTGAAGGCGCAGGCGATCAGCACGTCGAAGCCTGCATCGCCCGCTTCGCGCGCGGCAGCGACGAGATCGGGGCGGGATACGGTGCCAAATTCAGGGCCGATGAAGATGCCCGCCCGCTTCTGGTGGTCGCCTTCCATGAATGCGCCCTCGGCGCAGATGAAGCGCCCCGGCCAGCCGGTGAGCGCGGTGAAAGTGATCCCGTCTTCCTTGTGCGCCTGCTGAACGCCAGCGGCTTTCAGGTTTTCCAGGATCATGTGCGCGAAGTCGGTGACCGCATCGCTCTTTTCCGCCGCCTTGCGCTTGCCCTCGGCGGCTTCGAGCACGTCGATCAGCTCGTCGTTCCAATCGACCGCCAGCGTCCGGTGCGGCGACATGCTCTCAACAGTAAACGGTCCGGCTACTCTGACGCGATTATTGTCTGAATACGGCTTGTCATAAAGAAATTCTGACTCTGCCTTTGCGGCGATCGAGGCGTCGATTTCCTTTTGGCGGGCTATGCGCCCCTCCCACCATTTGACATGAGTTGCCTTTGCGTCGGCCGACCAACTGGGTGCTGCTTCGCGCGGAATCTCCCATTCTTCCAATGCCTTGCCGAGTGCGGTGTTGAGCTTAGCGCGCAGCGGCTCGAGAAGTCCCTGCCAAGTATCCCAAATCGTGTCGATCTCCGTGTTGTTCGCAATGTCTTTCAACATGATATGCGGCACGCGCTCGTAGACGAAGCCGTGGCGAATATCTCCGCGCGTCGGTGTGCTCTTGGGCGGAACCCGCGTCACCTCGCCTTCCTTGCGCTGCCCTTCTGGGCTATCCGCAAGAAGATAATAGGGGTAACGCGCGCCCATCAGGCGCGAGCGGGCCAGCGCGATCGCAACACGAGATGTGTCTATGGTAATCCAGCGACGCCCCCATTGCTCAGAAACAAAGGCCGTCGTTCCGGAACCGCAGGTCGGATCAATGACAAGGTCACCAGGATCGGTGGTCATGAGAATACAGCGCTCAATCACACGCACTGCGGTCTGAACGACATAGACCTTGCTATCCCCGAAACCACTTTGTCTAGTATCGTCCCAAATATCGGCGTAGGTCTGGTAGCCGAAGTCACGGAATGGTCTAACAAATCCCATTGTCTTACCAGAATACGTCAACCGTTGCGATTTACGTAAACGTTCCATCCCAGCCAGATTTGTTTTCCAGCCTCCTTTTCCGGGCTTGAACAAATTACCTTCCAGTGGATACTCAAATAAAGTCGTTGAACTGGCAGACTGAGACGTAATTGGGTTCATCCGGGCAATACGGAACGGCTTCGCACCTGCTGGACGAAGGAGTCCATCTTCTCCGAAGTCGAACCTGAAATTCGCATCCTCTTCGACCGCTCTTTCAAAAAGAGGTCGCCGAAATTTCAGGTGGTCAATAGATTTCGCGAACCAGAGAACAAAATCGCGGGTACTGTCCAAGGCGGCGGATGCCTTGCCCGTAGTAGTGCGATATACAATCTGTGAGACGAAGTTTGCTTCGCCAAACACTTCGTCCATCACACCGCGGACGCGATGCACGTTCTCATCGCCGATCTGGACGAAGATGCTGCCGGTCTCGTGAAGCAGATCGCGCGCGACCGTCAGCCGGTCTCGTAGGTAAGTCAGATAGGAGTGGATACCGTCGCGCCATGTGTCGCGGAAGGCGCGTACCTGTTCCGGCTCCCGCGTGATCTGATCCTTCGCGCCGTCCTTCACATCGCGGCTGGTGGTGGACCACTGGAAGTTGGAGTTGAACTTGATGCCGTAAGGCGGGTCGAGATAGATGCACTGCACTTGACCGCGCAGCCCCTCTCGCTCGGCAAGGCTCGCCATCACCGACAGGCTGTCGCCCGAAATCATGCGGTTCGACCAGTGCTGGTCGTGCTGGTAGAATTCGGTTGCGGCTTCCTTGTCCTTCAACCCGTTGAAGTCGGCGAAGAGATCGAGCGGCGGCGGCGCGGTTTCGTCGGCGCGCTTCTTCGCCTCGCGCTTCAGATCATCGATGATGACCTTCGGGTGCACCTTTTCCTGAATGTAGAGCGGCGGCGCCGCCACGATCAGATCGGACCAGTCCTGCTCATCCTTGCCGCGCCAGACGAGCTGCGGATCGAGATCACGGTTACGCCGCTCGTAAGCAAGCTGAACCGGTGTCTTGTCCTCCTCGCGCATCACGCTTTCATATTCCGCCGTCGGGATGTTGCGGCGCGTGGCCGCGTCGTGCTTCAGCGCGGTGACCTCGATTGGTTTCTTCGCCATCAGTCCAGCCCCTCTCTACGCCGCCACGTTCGATGCGCCGGCAGCGCAAAGCGATTCGATCAGCTTGTTGAACTCCGCCTCGATCTCGTAGACGGCTGTGAATTCGGCAAAGGCCCAGCGGCCGAACTTGCCCAGGTTGTTCACACCTGGCACCCAATAGGCGCGCATGGTATTGGCCTTTTCCTTGGCGTCCTCGCCACGGTAGCCCTTGATCTCGACGATCAGGTTCAGCGGGTCAGGTAGGCCATCATCCACCTGAACAATGAAATCAGGGATGTATTTGCGTGGGACGGAGCCCATCAGATAGGGCACTTCAAGGCCGAGGTTCTGGTTCTTGACATAGGCGCGGACCTTCGGATGCGCCTCGGCCACCCGACAGAACTCGGCTTCCCAGTCGCTGTCGCACACCACCCAATTGACCTGGGACTTCGGCGGCGGCCCGTTAGTATCCCAGCGAAGGGTCTTTGAGGTCGTGAAGTTCACATCAGCCGTGGAGCCCGTCGGGTTATAAGCGTCCAGGATTGCCTTGACCGGGTTTTCCCCGACAAGGCTCAAGGTGATCGCCGCCTTGATGCGCTCCGCAGCCATGTCGGCGATTTCTTTGTAGATCAGCTGCGCGGGATAAGTGCCGCCCGTGCAGTTCAGATATCCGCCCTCAAGCCACTGCCGCGTGATGCGCTTCAGCTGGCCGAACAGGTGAAGCTTCGGCTCTTCGCCGGGATCGCGATACTTGTTGTAGAGCAGGTGCCGCGCGAGGTGGAACAGGATCGTTGAGGACCGCATGTCTTCCAGATGTGCGATTGTCAGATCGACGCCTTCACCAATGATCCCCTGGTTGTTGGTGACAGATGGCCCGACCAGCTCAGGCGTCAGGTTCAGGACATGATCGGGACCGAAGGCCGCCTCCAGCCGCTCATCAGGCAGCTCAACGCGATAGCCTTCAACGCGTGGGAAAACGATCTCGAGGGCATCTCGTTCAGGTTTGACGGCATGGACACGAACAGTTTCGCGAGGCTTTGCGGGCGGCGCGATGACTGGCTTTGCAGCGAAATCAAAGGGGATACCAAGGACGTCTGCATACTCGACGTTGAACAGCCCTTCATCGTTCAGCTCATAGGACTGGCGGCGAAGGGCGCGGCCGACGACCTGCTCGCAAAGCAGCTGGGTGCCAAAGGCGCGAACACCCAGCACGTGCGTGACCGTATTTGCGTCCCAGCCTTCGGTCAGCATCGAGACCGAGACGACGCAGCGAACCTGCCCGCCCAGCCGGCCCTTCTTGCCGACGGTGTTCATCACCTCGCGAAGTAGGGTCGCTTCATCGATTTTGTCGCCGGCATGGATATCGCCAGTCCGTTCAACGATGTCCCGCCTGAACCTCTCAATTTCATCGGCTGCGATCTCGCGGAAATCCTTGTCCAGTGCTTCGCCGGATTCGAGCTGGGCACTGTCGATAAGGATCGTGTTTGGCCGCGGGATGCGGTTGCCGAAGTCGTCATAGTTCCGGAACAGGGCGAGCCGACCATTTTCAAGCGTTGTGGACCCGTCGTCATTCTCGCGATGGAAACCAGAAACATACTTGTAGATCAGCTCAGAAGTCGAAGTGTTGTTACAGACGACGATGAATACAGGCGGGACACCGATTTGCGCCTCTTCCCAAAGCTCGAACGTCTTCGCGTAGTGACCATAGAGGGCTTCGAGCGCGGAGAGCAGAACCGGTGGCAGAGCGAGCGGGTCATAGCCCTTTGCAGAGGCTGATCGCCCCTTCTTCGGCAGACCATGAGGGCTCTTCTTGATCTCCTCCCAGAGGTTCCTGAATTTCGGCGTGTCGCCGCCAGGCACATTGTCGGCGACCGGCACCCGCGGCAGCTTAACGATCCCACACTCGATCGCGTCCATCAGCGAGAAGTCGCTCATGGTCCATGGGAAAAGCGTGCCTTCGATGTAGCCCGATCCGCGCAAAAAGAAGGGGGTCGCGGAGAGATCATAGACGAGGGAAATGCCGAGCTTGCGCTTCACGGCCTCCAGACCGGAGATCCACATCCGAGCTGCCTCGTTGTTCTCCTTGGCCTCTTCCTTTTCTTCGCCCTTCAGATCGTCTGCCGTTTCCCCTGCGGCATCTTTTATCCGCTCCCGATAGCAATGGTGCGCTTCGTCGTTCAGGACGACGATGTTCTTCATGCCCATCAGTTCCGGCATGACGCGCTGGAGCATCTGCCCCTCGGTTTCCTGGGTCTGGAGCTTTTCTCCGCGCCAGCCCTCCAGGGCCGTTCTGGTGCCCTTCGAAACGTCCAGTCGCTCCCTCAGTTTGAAGGCGTGGTAGTTCGTGATGACGATCTTGGCCCGATCAATATCCGCCAGCATATCGGGTGGCACGATGTCCCGGTGCCGGTAGTAGCTTTCAGGGTCATTCGGGATCAGGACGCGCAACCGATCTCGAATGGTGATGCCAGGCGCGACGAGCAGGAATCCCCGCGAAAACTGTTTACTGTTCGGATGACGGACAGCGTTGATCGTTTGCCAGGCGATCAGCATCGCCATGACCGTCGTCTTGCCGGCACCGGTGGCGAGCTTCAGCGCGAGCCGGAGCAGCTCAGGGTTGGACTGCTCGTTCGCGCCCTTGATGTGAGCCCAGAACTTGGCCACCCGCGGGCCCAGCTTCGGGGCCACCTCCGTTAGCCAGATCGCGGTTTCAACTGCCTCGATCTGGCAGAAGAAGGGTTTGATGCCCTCAAACTGATGGTGCCGCCAATGTTTGAGAAGCCGAGCAGTCTCGGGCGTGACCAGCCACTGATCAGGATTTGGCAGCTTTCGCCAGGTTTCGACGTAGCCGCGGATTTCGTTGATGATCGGGGTCGGATTGTATTCCTGTTCTTCGGTGGAAAGATCGTCATCTCCACCCAGAATTAGAGACCCCTGGTTTTGATTTTGTTTCCGCTTCTTGGGCTTTGGCACCGGCGTAATGAGGTCGGAACGCCTGCGCGTCTCCAGTATGTTGCTGGTCGGCTGACCGTCGGCGTCAAGTTCCCAATGGCGTCCCGGATAGGCGTATGGGGAGTTGAGGATCGGATGATGAAAGAATTGATCAGTCACTTGATCCCCCATCGACAACCTTGCTCCTGATGGCCGCCTGCTGCTGATCAATCCATTGATCGAGGTCGGACCGCCGGAAACGCCACTGCCCCCGGACTTTGAAGGCCGGCAATTGGCCACGCTGAGCCATTGTATAGACGGTCTTATCTGCGACCTTCAGCAATGCGGCCACCTCCGGCAAAGTGAGAATAGAATCCGGCATGGACCCGTGCCCCCTCGATTCGAGGCGTCAACGGATACCAGACTTTACCAAACCCGAATATCCCGCAAAGCTTGTGGTCGCTGGGAGCACAGCCGCCTTCGTGCCAAGGTCAAATCGTCAGTTACCAAAAGGTCGAGTGGTGGCACAGCGAGAGTTCGCCTTCAGACTCCCTTCCACCGCCAATTCTCTTGACCGCCGACAACTCCAGAGGGATTCGAACCCGAGATCAATAATCATGCGGGTTCGACGGCTTCGCGCAGCGAAGCCGGTCGCCGGCGCGCAGCGCCGGCGATCCCGAGCTGCGGCGAGGGACGAGGCCGCGCAGCGGCCGAGCCATCCCTCTCTCTCCGCCAAATACCATTTTCATGACAGCTCATGCTGTCTCGGAATACCGGAAATTCCCTTGAATCTCCGGGTGTTCCGAGCGCAGAGCGTTTCATAGGTTCTGGTGCATTGGCGGCGGGAAGGTTAGCATCAACGGGGCCGGCAGGAGCCTGTGATGACCCAGCCGATGGCGCGTGACCCGATCTACCGCGGTCGGCGCTTCGAGGCCGAAATCATCGAGTTATGCGTACGCTGGTACATCACGTATCGGCTGAGTTATCGGGATCTGGTCGCCATGATGGCCGAGCGCGGATTGGCCGTGTCTCACACGACGATTCTGCGGTGGGTGATCCGGTACGTACCGGAGTTCGAGAAACGGTGGAGCCGCCGGGCCCGAAAAGTGCACTCATCCTGGCGGGTTGACGAGACGTACATCTCGGTGCGGGGCAAGTGGCATTACCTCTACCGCGCCGTCGACAAGCGGGGCAAGACCGTCGACTTCTTGCTCCGACCCGATCGAGGCATTGCGGCGGCTCAGGCCTTCTTCCGCAAGGCTTTGGCCACATCCCTGCCGCGGTGGCCGCGCAAGATCACGCTCGATGGGCATGTCCCGAGTCACCAGGCGCTGCGGCTTCTGCGCCGGGAAGATCACAGATGGAAGTATGTTCTCGTCAGGAGCTGTCCCTACCTGAACAACATCGTTGAGCAGGACCATCGGGCGATCAAACGCCGCTGTGCGTCCATGCTGGGCTTCAAGTCGTTTGGCAATGCCGCAATCACGCTCGCGGGCATCGAATTGGCGCATCGAATTCGCAAGCGACAGTTCTCGTTCGGTCCGGGGCGGCAGTGGCGGAGGCAGTCACTCAAGCAGCTTTGGGACCGGGCGCTTGTTGCAGCCTGATAACCAGACCAGAGCCGGCGAGTCGCCGGCTTTCTCCTGCCGGCAATGCACCAGAACCGAGAGCTGGCTCAGGCCATCGATCGCATGGGCGCCAGTCTGGACGAGATGATCACCAGGCTGCGCGCCGAGGCCGATCGCGATTCGTTCAGCACCCAGCTCAGCGAAGCCCTCGACATGGTCGACACCGAAGAAGCGGTGTACACCACGATTACCCGCGCGATGCAGTTGATCGGCACTGATCGGCCGATGGAACTGCTGCTGGCCGATTCCAGCCGCGCCCAGCTCGAGCGTGCTGCCGAACACCCGGTCGCCGGAGCCCCGGGCTGCGGGGTCGGGTCGCCGTACGACTGCGTCGCCGTGCGCCGCGGCGGGCGCGTCGCGTTCACCGACGGCGAGGCGCTCAACGCCTGTCCGCATCTGCGCGGCCGGCCCGGCGGCCCGCTGGGGGCGCTGTGCTTTCCGGTCAGCTTCATGGGACGGGCCCTCGGCGTGCTCCATACCACCGGTCCGGCCAACTCGCCTCCGCCGCGCGAACAGATCGCGCGCTTCGCCGCACTTGGAGTCCAGGCTGGCAACCGCATCGGCACCGTGCGTGCCTTTGAGCGCACGCAGATCCAGGCGGCCGCCGACAGCCTCACCGGACTGGCCAATCGCCGTGCCCTCGAGCAGGTCGTGCGCCAGCTCGGGGCACAGCGGCAGAGCTACGCATTCGTGATGGCCGATCTCGATCAGTTCAAGAAGCTCAACGACACCTACGGTCACGGCGCCGGCGACAATGCCCTGCGCCTGTTCGCGGATGTATTGCGCCGGATCCTGCGCGCCGAGGACCATCCGGCGCGCTGGGGCGGCGAGGAGTTCGCGATCGTCATACCCGGAGCGACCGCCGCGTCGGCCCTGGCGGTGCTCGAGCGGCTGCGCAGCGAACTGGCGTCAGCTGTCAGGATCGCCGGCGCCCGGCCGTTCACGGCCAGCTTTGGCGTCGCCGATTCTTCGATGGCCAATCGCTTCGAACAGGTGTTGCGAATCGCCGACGACGCGCTCTATCGCTCCAAGGACGCCGGGCGAGACCGTGCCACGGTCGGCGATCCCGCGATTGCCAACACGGCCAGACCACGCCGGGACTTCGAACAGACGGCCCGACTCGACGTGGCGGCTCTCATCCGCACGGCCTGACCGCCGGGCGGGACCGGACGGGACCGCCGGGCAGTTGTGGTAGGATGCGCCCCCGCCACGCGCCCGTAGCTCAGTTGGATAGAGTACATGGCTACGAACCATGGGGTCGGGAGTTCGAATCTCTCCGGGCGCGCCAGATGAGATGAAGACGGGGGCCAGCGGCCCCCGTCTTCGCTGAATCCCTCAGCCGCGATCCACCGCCGCGAGTGCGGGTGCCCGCCGCGTGATCCGGTTGCCGGCGTCCACGTACACGAGCTGCGGCTCGTGGCGGACGAGTTCGGCCTCGCTGTAGCCGGCGAAGGTGGCGATGATCAGCAGGTCGCCGGGTGCCGCGCTGCGCGCCGCGGAGCCGTTGACCGAGATGATCCGCGAGCCGCGCTCGGCCCGGATCGCATAGGTGACGAAGCGCGCGCCGTTGCTGACGTTCCAGACGTGCACCTGCTCGTGCTCGCGGATGTCGCCCGCTTCGAGCAGGTCGGCGTCGATCGCGCAGGAGCCCTCGTAGTGCAGCTCGGCGTGCGTCACCGTGACGCGGTGGAGCTTGGATTTCAGCATCGTTCTCTGCATCGCCATTCCCGGGGGAGCGGGCTGATCCGGACGCTCCGGAGCCGCCTTATACCCGAAATGGCGCTGCCGGCGCCACGTCCGGCCGGCGCAGCCGATCCTCGACAGCCGCGGGTTCATCGCCGATGATGACCGGCCTCATGCCTCACACGACAGGATGCCCGTGATCGCGCTCGCCGACGTCCAGGCTGCCGCTGCCCGCATGGCCGGGCAGATCGTGGCTACGCCCTGCCTGCACTCGCGGCCGCTGTCGCGGTTGACCGGTGCAGAAATCCACGTGAAGTTCGAGAACCGGCAGGTCACCGCCTCGTTCAAGGAGCGCGGCGCGCTGAACCGGCTGCTGCAGCTCAGCGCCGCGGAACGCGGGCGCGGCGTATCGACGATGTCGGCCGGCAACCATGGCCAGGCGCTGGCGTACCACGCCGGCCGGCTCGGCATCCCGGCGCTGATCGTGATGCCGGAGCACACGCCGTTCGTGAAGATCGAACAGACCCGTGCGCATGGCGCCGAGGTGGTCCTGCACGGCGACACGCTGGCCGAGACCGGGGCACGCGCTGCCGAACTGACCGCGGAGCGCCGGTTGTTCTTCGTGCATCCCTACGACGACGAAGGCGTCGCCGCCGGGCAGGGCACCATTGCCCTCGAAATGTACGCCGCACAGCCCGACCTCGAGGTGCTGGTCGTGCCGGTCGGCGGCGGTGGCCTGCTCGCCGGCATGGCCACCGCGCTGCGGGCCGTGCAGCCGGACGTACAGATCGTCGGCGTGCAGGCCGACAGCCATCCGTCGATGCTGGCGGCGATCCGCGGCCAGGATCTGCCCTGCGGCGGCAGCACGATCGCCGACGGCATCGCGGTCAAGACCGCGGGCGTGATGACGCGTGAGGTGATCCGCCGCCTCGTCGACGACATCGTGCTGGTCGACGAGGCCGCACTCGAGAAGGCGATCACCCTGCTGCTGAACGTCGAGAAGACGGTGGCCGAGGGCGCCGGCGCCGCGGCGATGGCGGCGGTGCTGACCGACCCGGACCGTTATCGCGGCCGTCGCACCGGCATCGTGCTCTCGGGCGGCAACATCGATCCGCGCCTGCTGTCCTCGGTGGTCGTGCGCGACCTGCTGCGCCAGAACCGCATCGTCAGCATGCGCATCCCGATTCCCGACCGGCCCGGCGTGCTCGCGCGCATCAGCCAGGCGATTGGCGACCTCGGCGCGAACGTGCTCGAGGTCCAGCATCACCGCCTGTCGCCGGCCCTGCCGGCGCGCTCGGCGACGCTGGAGCTGACCTTCGAGGCGCGCGATGCGCGCCACGGCGCGGCGGTGATCGCCGCGATTCGCGACGCCGGCTTCGAGCCGGCGATCCTGCCGCCGTAGCATGTCCGGGTCGCGCGCCGCGCTGCTCGCCGCGGGCCTGACGCTCGGTTCGCTGGCGGGGCCGGCGCATGCGGACGGATCGCTGCTCCTGTGGAACGGCAACGTCCACACCGGCGATGCCGCCAGGCCCCACGCGGAGGCGGTCGTCGCCATCGACGGCCGTATTGTCTTCGTCGGCAGCAACGAGGCTGCGCGGCAGCGTGCACCGGCCGGAATCCGGCGCATCGATCTCGGCGGCCGGACGGTCGTGCCGGGCCTCAGCGACGCACACGCGCATCTGGCCGGCATCGGCTGGCGTGAGCTCGGCTTCGATCTTGCCGGCGCCGACAGCCTGGCGACGCTGCAGCGCCGCCTGCGCGAGCGCGCTGGCGCCGATGCCGTGAGTCCATGGATTCTCGGTCGCGGCTGGCTCGAATCGCGCTGGGATCCGCCGGTATTCCCGACCCGCAGCGACCTCGACGCAGTGGTTGCCGACCGGCCGGTCGCGCTCGAGCGGGGCGATGGGCACGCGCTGGTTGCCAACAGCCGGGCGCTGGCGCTGGCCGGCATCGACCGCACGACCGCCGATCCGCCAGGCGGCGCTGTCCTGCGCGATGCGAACGGCGAACCGACGGGCATGCTGATCGACGCGGCGCAGGAGCTGGTGCTCGCCCGCGTGCCCGCGCCGACGACCGCCGAACTCGATCGCGCCCTCGTTGCCGGTGCTGCGCGCAGCGTGCGATTCGGCTGGACGTCGCTGCATGTGGCCGGCGCGAGCTTCGCCGAGGTCGAGCGCCTGTGCGCGCTGTATGCGCAGGGGCGCATCGGGTTGCGGTTGTACGTGGCGATCAACGCACCGGGCCCGGATGCGGAGCGCCTGCTCGCGGCGGGCCCGGCGCCGGTGCGCTGTGATCCGCGGCTGACGGTACGCGCGCTGAAGATGTATGTCGACGGCGCGCTCGGCTCGCGCGGCGCGGCGCTGCTCGCTCCGTACAGCGATGCTCCGGACAGCCGTGGCCTGCTGGTCAGCGAGCCGGAAGTGCTGGCGCCGCTCATCGAGGCGGCGCTGCGGCGCGGCATCCAGGTCCAGATGCACGCGATCGGCGACCGCGGCAACCGGATCGCGCTCGACCTGTTCGAGCAGGCGCTGGCCCGCGTGCCGCTGGCCGCACGGGCGGTGGCGGAGCCGCGCCTGCGCATCGAGCACGCCCAGGTGCTGGACCCGGAGGACTTGCCGCGTTTCGCGCGCCTCGGCGTGATCGCCTCGATGCAGCCCTCACACGCGATCAGCGACCTGTATTTCGCGCCGATGCGCCTCGGCCCGGCGCGGCTGGCCGGCGCCTACACCTGGCGCTCGCTGCTCGAGGCCGGCGCGCGGATCGCCGGCGGCAGCGATGCACCGGTCGAGTAGGGCGACCCGGCGGTCGAACTCTATGCCGCGGTCGTGCGGCGCTCGCTGGATGGATTCGCCAGCGACGACTGGCACCGGGATCAGCGCCTGACGCGGAGCGAGGCGCTGGAGCTGTTTACCAGTGCCGCGGCGTTCGCCGCTTTCGCCGAGGCCGACCGCGGCTCGATCACAGCAGGCAGGCTGGCTGACTTCACGGTCCTGTCGGCGGATCCGCTGCAGGTGCCGGAGCCGGAGCTGCCCGCACTGCGCGCGGTCATGACGATTGTCGGTGGCGCAGTCGTGTTCGCGCAGCCGCCGGCCGGCGGCGGCCGCGACTGAGGGCTTGGGCACCCGCTCGCCGCCGCCGCCGAGTTTGCGAGCGGGACCCCGGCGGCCTCGCGAGCGACGCGGGCGCGGCGTCAGCCGGTGGCGCGTGGGCGCCGCTCGCGACTGAGCACGAAGCGACCGGTCGCGGTCAGCCGTTCGGCGCTGGCGAGGCGCAGCTCCGCCCGCCGTGCCGCGAACGGGCTGGTGCGCACCGCTTCCAGCGAGCCCGGTGCGGCGAAGAAGTAGCCCTGGCCGGCCACGCAGCCGAGGTCGATCAGCTTGGCAACCTGGGCCTCGTCCTCGATGCCCTCGGCAACCGTTTCGAGACCGAGCGTGTTGCCGAGCATCACCACCGCGCGCGCGAGGTCGGCACCGTTGCCGGATTCACCGAGGCGGTTCACGAACGAACGGTCGATCTTCAGGATGTCGATCGGGAAACGGTGCAGGTAGGACAGCGACGAGTAGCCGGTACCGAAGTCGTCGATCGCGAGGCGCACGCCCAGGCGCTTCAGCTCGGTGAGCCGCGTCAGGTTCGCCTCGGTATTGTGCATGATCGTGCTCTCGGTCAGTTCGATGACCAGGTTCTCCGGCTCCAGCCCGGAGAGGTGCAGCGCCTGGCGCACGTCCTGCGGCAGGTCGGCATGCTGCAGGTGACGCCCGGAGATGTTGACCGCCACGCGCAGGCCTTCGCCGTGGGCGATACACGGCCGCCAGGCGCGAATGCTGCGGCAGGCCTCGACCAGCACCCAGCGGTCGAGCTCGACGATCTGTCCAGACTCTTCAGCGACCTGGATGAACCGTCCGGGCAGCAGCAGGCCCTGCTGCGGATGCTGCCAGCGTACCAGCGCCTGGAGTCCGAGCAACTCACGGGTTTCGAGGTCGATGACCGGCTGGTACTGGAGGAAGAACTCGCCGCGCTTCAGCGCGTTGGCGATGTCGCCCTCGAGGCGCAGCCGCTCGCGCAGCAGTTCCTGCATCTGCGGCTGGAATACGACGTACCGACCCTTGCCGGCGGACTTGGCGGCGTACATCGCGATGTCCGCCTTGCGCAGGAGTTGCTCGGTGTCGTCGCCGGACCGGGAGAACGCTACGCCGATACTGACCGCGATGGACGCCTCGCCTTCGTCCAGTACCATCGGCTGGTCGAACGCCGCGACCAGCGCCGTGGCGATGCGCTCGGCGTCGCCGCGGCAGCCGAAGCCCTCGAGCAGGATCGCGAACTCGTCGCCGCCGAGCCGGGCCACGGTATCGGTCGCGCGCGTGCGCGTGACCAGGCGCTGCGCGGCGGTCTGCAGCAGGCGGTCGCCGGCCTCGTGGCCGAGTGTGTCGTTGACGTTCTTGAAGTTGTCGAGGTCGAGGAACATCACGGCGATCTCGAGCCCGGTGCGCTGCGCCAGCGCCAGAGCGTGCTCGACGCGATCGCGTAACAGACTGCGGTTGGCGAGCAGCGTCAGCGGGTCGTGCAGGGCGAGCTGGCGAAGCTGTTCTTCGAGGCGCTTGCGCTCGGTGACGTCACGGAAGTTCAGCGCCAGCCCACCGACCGCTTCGTCGTCGAGCAGGTTATTGCCGACGCACTCCAGCGTGTTGTGTTCGGGGCCGTTGCCGGTGAGCAGTTCGACCGGCCCGACCGGGCGGCCACGGCTGGAGCGCAGCTCCGTCAGGAAGTCGGTGAGGCGCTCACGTCCTGCTGCGGGGCAGAGCGTGAACAGGCTGGTGCCGAGCAGTTCCTCAGGCCGACGGCCGAAAGTCCGCTCCGCAGCCGGCGAGACGAAGCGCAGCCGGCCGTCGGGGTCGGCGACCGCGAACACGTCCGCGGCATTGCGGATCAGCGAGGCGTAGCGGGCCTCGACCCGGCCGGCGGCATGTTGCGCGCGCAGCCGGGCCTCTTCGCGCGAGACCACGCTCTGGCGCAGCATCACCAGCAGCGTCAGCGCGAAGATCACGATCGTCATCGTGGCGGACGGTGTCGTCGTGTCCTCGTACTCGAAGTACACGAGCACGAGGAACGACGCGAGCATGGCCAGGTAGGGCAGGCCCTGAATCAGCGCCGTGCCGATCGTGCCGGGAGTGGGCTCGAGCTGCGGGCGCCCGCGCAACTGTTCGCGGGCCGCGATGCCGAGCCACACATAGCAGGACAGGTACAGCGCGTCCGACAGCCCGCCGGGCAGGTATTCGCCGGAGACCTTCGACATCGCCCAGACGATGTCGGCCAGGAACATCGTCGCGAAGCCGGCGGTCAGCGGCACCAGCGTCCGCCGGCTGAGCGGGCCGTCGCCGCTGTTCATCAACTGGACGCCGAAAGCCAGCACCATCAGCGCATTCAGCCCGATGTAGGTCTGGGTCAACGCGTACTTGAGCAGGTCGGGCCCGCGGTCCGCGGCCGCGGTGGGCTCGATCACGAAGAACCAGAAGAACGCGCCGAAGCCGAGGATCAGGATCGTGCTGTCGAGGGCCAGGCGCGTCCACGGCGCGCGCAGCGCGCTTGCCCGGATCACCGTGATGACCGCACCGAACAGCAGCGGGTAGTAAGCGAGGAAGAACACGTCGCCGAGCGACGGGAACGGGTCCCGGCCGGCGGCCCAGTACAGGGAGTTCTGCAGATTGCCGGTGCTGTACAGCGCGAGTGCGCCGGCCAGCAGCCGCCAGGTGCGGCGTGCTGCTGGCTCGGTCGCCCGCAGTGCGGCGACCGCGGCCAGCAGCGTGACGCCGGCGCTGGCCGGAAAGTCGGAGAACAGGATGAAGTTCTCGAACCAGGCCGCGCCCGCGGGCCCGCTGATGGTCAGGCCGATCGCGGCGATGACGTAAGCGACGAGACCGACTGCCAGCCAGCCGGTCCACCCGGCCGCAAATGGTGCGCGGCTGGAGCCCGGAGATAGGGTTTGCGTCTGCTCTGGTGGCATCGCGCGCCGCTGCCGTCCTGCCACTGCGGCAGGCGTTCGCCAGCATATGTAACACCGACGCGGCGCTGGGACCGTGACCCGCATCGGCAATCGGCCGTGAGCGGGTTCACAGTCTGCTCACGCGGCCGGCGTCAGCACAGGTCGAGGCCGAGGTCGAGTACGCGCACGGAGTGAGTCAGGGCGCCGAGGGAGATCGAGTCGACGCCGGTCGCGGCCACCTCGCGGACATGGTCCGGCGTGATGCCGCCGGAGGCCTCGGTGTGGCAGCGGCCGCCGGCCAGCGCCACCGCGCGCCGCAGCAGGTCCGGCGCCATGTTGTCGAGCAGGACCGCGTTGACCCCGCAGTCCAGCGCCTCCTGCAACTGCTCGAGGGTGTCGACCTCGACCTGTACCGGCAGCGCGGCGCCGTGGCGCTCGCGCACCCGCGCGACGGCGACTTTGATCGAGCCGGCGATGCCGATGTGGTTGTCCTTGATCAGGACCGCATCGTGCAGGCCGCAGCGATGGTTGACGCCGCCGCCGACGGCGACCGCATAACGCTCGAGCGCCCGCAGCCCCGGGGTCGTCTTGCGCGTGTCCTTGATGACCGCGCGGGTGCCGGCAGTGCCGGCCACCGCACGGGCGGTGGCGGTCGCGATCCCGGACAGGCGGCCGAGGATGTTGAGGATGGTGCGCTCCGCGCCGAGTACCGTGCGCGCCGACCCTTCGATGCGGGCCACCGTGGCGCCGGCCCCGACGTCGCTGCCGTCAGCAGCGACGATGATCGCCGTGGCCGGTTCCGGAAAGCGCGCGAGCACCAGCGGCACGACGTCCACGCCGGCGATGCGGCCCGGTTCGCGGCTGCGGATCTCGGCGCACAACGGCGTCCCCGGCGGGATCGTCGCGTCGGTCGTGATGTCGCCGGCGCTGCCGAGATCCTCGGTCAGCGCGGCCGCGACGACGCGCCCGAGTGCCTCGAGCGGTGCCGCGGGCCTCACGCGACCCGGCTCCGCATCGTCTGCAAGGGCAGCGTCGCGCGCGGCTCCGGCGTGCGGAAGGAGCGGGCGGCGGGCCCCGGCGACGCGACCGGGTAGTCGTCGCGCTGCTGCGCGCCGCGCGACTCGCGGCGCCTGATGGCTGCCGCGAGTACCTCGCGAGCGACCGTGAGCGCGTCGTCCTCGGCGCCGGACTCGGGTGGCCGCTGCCGGAGTTCGCTCAGTGTCGCCAGCATCGCCGACCCGGTGCGCTGCGGCCCGAGGCTGGCGCCGATCAGTCGACGCAGCTCAGCCATCCTCTCCGGATCGGCGGCGAGTGTGGACGGGCCGCGCGCGACCTCGAGCGGCCCACGCGGTGGCCGGCGCTCCGCCGCCGCGATCGCCCGGGCCACGCGCTCGCCGAATACCAGTCCCTCGAGCAGCGAATTGCTCGCCAGCCGGTTGCCGCCGTGCAGGCCGGTCGAGGCGACCTCGCCGCAGGCCCACAGGCCCGGCAGTGAAGTCGCGCCCCGGCGATCGGTCGCGATGCCACCCATGTGGAAGTGCGCGGCGGCCGCGACCGGCAGCGGCGCGCGGGTTGGCTCGAGGCCGGCGGCGCGCGCCAGCCGGCAGGCACCGGGGAAGCGGACCGCGAGGTCGGGAATACCGGTCGCATCGAGGAAGACGTCACGGCCGCGCGCGCGCAATGCGTGCACGCCGCGGGCGACGACGTCACGGGGTGCAAGCTCGGCATCCGGGTGCAGCGCGGTCATGAACCGGTCGCCGGCCTCATCGAGCAGCACAGCCCCTGCGCCGCGCAGGGCCTCGGTCAGCAGCGGCAGCGGATCCGCGGCGATCGCCAGCGCCGTCGGGTGGAACTGCACGAACTCGAGGTCCGCGAGCTGCACGCCACAGCGGGCGGCCGCTGCCAGTCCGGCGCCGCGCGCGGTGACCGGCGTGGTCGTCTGCTCGAACAGGCCGCCGATGCCGCCGGTCGCGAGCACGACCTGCGGTGCGAGCACCGCGAGGCGCAGGCCGTCGCTGCGGCCGAGCAGAACTCCGGCCGCATGCCCGCCGGCCGTGATCAGGTCGAGCAGCGCGAACTGTTCCAGTACGCGGAGGTCAGGGCGGGCGAGCACGGCGCGGCGCAGCGCGGCCATGACCGCGGCGCCGGTGCGGTCGCCATCCGCATGCACGATGCGGTGCCGGCTGTGCCCGGCCTCGCGGCCGAACAGCAGCTTCCCGTCGGCGCCGCGGTCGAAGGCGACGCCGAGCGCCTGCAGCCATTCGATGCGCCCGGCCGCGGCGCCGCTGACCAGTGCGGCGACCTGCGGTTCGCTGAGGCCGGCGCCGACACGCAGGGTGTCAGCGGCGTGCTGTTGCGGCGAATCACCCGGGCCGAGCGCTGCCGCAATGCCGCCCTGGGCGAGTTGCGAGGCGCCGCCGCCGATCGCTTCGTTCGCGACCACGACGCCGCCGTCGAGGCCGAGCGCAGTGGCCAGGCCGGCCACGCCACCGCCGACGACGACCGCAGGTGCAGTGATGATCTCGTCGATGATCACGTCCCGACCTCCAGCATGCGGGTGACCGCCGCGCGCGCGCGGACGGCGACCGCCGGGTCGATCGTGACCTCGTGGCGCAACTCCCGCAGTGCGCCGGCGATGCCAGCCAGCGTGATGCGCTTCATGTGCGGGCACAGGTTGCAGGGGCGCACGAACTCGACTTCCGGCAGTTCAGTAGCGACGTTGTCCGACATCGAGCACTCGGTGACCATCACGACGCGCGGCGGCCGGTGGCGCCGGACCCAGGCGATCATGCCCGACGTCGAGCCGACGTAGTCGGCCGCGCTGAGTACATCCGGCGGGCATTCCGGGTGGGCGATCACGCGAATGCCCGGCTGCCCGGCGCGCCAGCCACGCAGCTCGGCGCCGCTGAAGCGCTCGTGCACGATGCAGCTCCCCGCCCACGGGATCACCTCGACGCCGGTCTGAGACGCGACCCAGCGGCCGAGGTACTGGTCCGGCAGGAAGATCACCTGCGGTACACCGAGCGACTCGACGACCCGGACCGCGTTCGAGGAGGTGCAGCAGATATCGGACTCGGCCTTGACCTCGGCCGAAGTGTTCACGTAGGTGACCACCGGCACTCCCGGATGACGCCCGCGCAGCCGGCGCACGTCGGCGGCGCTGATCGACTCGGCCAGCGAACAGCCGGCCACCGCGTCCGGGATCAGCACCGTGCGCTCCGGGTTCAGCAGCTTCGCGGTCTCGGCCATGAAGTGCACGCCGGCCATCACGATGACCGCGGCGTCGGTGGCCTGCGCCTCGCGCGCGAGTGCGAGGGAATCACCGCGCAGGTCGGCGACGCCATGGTAGATATCCGGCGTCATGTAGTTGTGCGCGAGCACGACGGCTCGCCGCTGCTGCTTCAGTGCGGCAATCTCGGCCAGCAGCGGCTCGACCGTGGCGATCTCGACGTCCGGCAGGATCCCCGCAAGGCGGTCCATCGCGGCCCTCTATTTATGCTCCGGTTGAGCATTATAGATCAATAGAGGCGCGCGCGCACCACCTCGCGGCGGAAGCGGAACAACGCGGCCGGCCGGCCCCGCGCGGGCCGTTCCAGGGCTCCGGTCGGCTCGACCAGCCGTCCCTGGGCGACCAGCCGCCGGAAGTTCTGCTTGTGCAGGCGCATGCCAGTCAGCGCCTCGACCGTGCCCTGGAGCTGCGACAGCGTGAACGTCTCGGGCAGCAGCTCGAATACGACCGGCCGGTACTTGAGCTTGCCGCGCAACCGGCCGAGGGCCGTGGCCACGATGCGGCGATGATCATGGGCCAGCTCGTGCCCGATCGCCGCGGCCGACCGCGGGCGCCGATCATGATCGCGCTGGTATTCCGGCACCAGGCGGGCCTCGTACAGCAGCTCGTACCGCTCCAGTACGCGGATCGGATCCCACGGCCTGCGCCCGCCGAAATTCGCCTCGACCCGGTGCCGGCGTCCGGCGTCCGTTCCGGCCCAGCGGGCCAGCAGCGGCAGCAGTTCGGCTGCCAGGACCGCCGGAGGGCCCGCCCGGCGGTCCTCCCAGGGCAGGATCTCATAGCAGTCGAGCCAGGCGGCGCCCGGCGCCGGCTGCGCCTCCCGCACCAGCGCGAGGTAGGCCACGGACAGATGCCGCATGCCGGCCAGATCGCGCTGCCGGTCGCGGTCGCCGAAGGTGTACAACTGCTCGACGTAGCCCAGTTCGTGACCGGTCTGGGTCGCGACCCAGCGCCGCAGGCCCAGCTCGAGCGTCGCATCGCGGTCGGTATCGAGCGGGCCGAACGGAAGGGCCGGGACCGGCTGCCCGGGCGACTGGGCCGTCAGGATGCGCGGCTCGTCGGCGGTCACCGCGACGATCACCGCGTCGAGACTCAGGTTCAGTTGCCGCGCCATGCGGGCGATGATGCCATACGATGTCATCCGGCGAGCCGGACCGGAGCAAACCGCGGCCGGCGCGCCAGGCCGGTAACATGGAGGCCGGAGGCAGGCTACGCGATGGCGGTCGCTCTCGTTCTCGTTGCGGCGTTCCTGGGGCTGTGGTCCGGACTGCGCGGTCCGCCGTTCGCGGGGCTCGCACTGGGCGCTGCCATCGGCTATCTCATCGCGACCCTCATCCGCCTCAATCGCCGTGTCGAGACGCTGGAGCAGGCCGCGCGCGCCGCGCCAGCCGCGGCGCCCGCGCCGGGTCCGGCGGTCGCACTCCCGGCGACCCA
>Ga0194120_10002849_pt1 | contig 29091 bp, 28 predicted proteins | sample TA2MahCa65mmetaG_FD_148642 | JGI IMG/M metagenome (GOLD analysis project Ga0194120, IMG submission 148642) | Freshwater microbial communities from Lake Tanganyika, Tanzania - TA2015019 Mahale Deep Cast 65m | ecosystem: Environmental > Aquatic > Freshwater > Lake | place: Tanzania: Lake... | reverse complement strand
CGGCGGCGCGCGGACAGCGCGGGCGGAAGGCGCAACCCGGCGGCAGATCGAAGGGCTGCGGCGCCGAGCCCGGGATCTGGCGCAGCTTGGCGCCGGGCGCGGACGCCGCCGGCACCGAATCGATCAGGCCGCCGGTGTAGGGATGGCGCGGCCGGGACAGCACCGCCTCGGCCGGGCCGTGCTCGACGATGCGCCCGGCGTACATCACGCAAATCCGATCGGCCAGGCTGGAGACCACCGCCAGGTCGTGGGTGATCCAGATCAGCGCCGTGCCCGATTGCTTTACCAGCGCCTGCACCTCGTGCAGGATCTGGGCCTGGATCGAGACGTCCAGCGCCGTGGTCGGCTCGTCGGCGACGATGACTTCGGGCCGATGCAGCATGGCGGTGGCGATGGCGACGCGCTGGCGCAAGCCGCCCGACAACTGGTGCGGATAGGCCTCCAGCCGCGCCTCGGGCTCGGGCACGCCAACCCGGCCCAGCGCCTCGCGCGCCCGCGCCCGCGCCGTCGCCCGATCGACCGCGTCATGGGCGCGCACCGCCATCGCCATCTGCTGGCCGACGGTCAGGACCGGATTCAAGGTCATCGCCGGATCCTGGAAGATCATGGCGATGCGCTTGCCGCGCAGGGCGCGCAATTCGTCCGCTTCCAACCCGACCAGCTCGCGGCCGTCCAGCCGGATCGAGCCGCCGACGATCCGTCCCGGCGGATCGATCAGCCCCAGCAGCGAAAAGCCGGTGACGCTCTTGCCGCAGCCCGATTCACCGACCAGGCCCAGCACCTCGCCGCGGGCGAGCTCGAACGACACCCCGTCCACCGCCTTGACCGCGCCGGCGCGGGTCAGGAAATGGGTGGCAAGATCGCGCACCGACAGCAAGGGCGCGGTCATCGTTTCAGCCTTGGATTGAGCTGATCGCGCACCCGATCGCCGACCAGGTTGATGGCGACGATCAGGAGGATCAGCGCCAGGCCGGGATAGACGCTGATCCAGGTGCGGCCGTTCATCAGATGCGGAAAGCCGTTGGCGATCAGCATGCCGAGCGAGGGCTCGGTGATCGGCAGGCCCAAGCCGAGAAAGCTGAGCGTGGCCTCGAGCGCGATGGCGTTGGCGATCTGCACCGTGCCGACCACGATCAGGGGCGGCAGGCAATTGGGCAGCAAATGGCGCCAGATCACGCGCGCGCCCGACAAGGGCGTCGCCAGCGCCGCCTCGATGTAGTCCTTGCGCCGCTCGGCCGAGGCGGCGCCGTGGGCGGTGCGGGCGAAATAGGCGTACTGCGCCGCGATCAGCGCCACCACCAGCTGGCCGCGCCCCTGACCCAACAGCGCCACCAGGATCAACGCCAGCAGGATGGCCGGGAACGAGAGCTGCAGATCGATCACGCGCATGATCGCAGCCTCGATGCGGCCGCCGCGATAGGCCGCCAGCACGCCGAGACTCGATCCCACCACGAAAGCGACCGCGCCCGCCATCAGCCCCATTTGCAGGCTGATGCGCAGGCCGTGAACGATGGCGCTCAGCATGTCGCGGCCGGAAGGATCGGTGCCCAGCCAGTGGACATAACCGCCGCTGCCGACATGGCCCGGCGGCCGTCGCGCATCCATCAGGTTCAGGGTCTTGAGATCGTAGGGATTCTGCGGCGTGATCCAGGGCGCCAGCAGCGCCAGCGCCAGCAATGTGCCCACGACCGCCAGCGCCGCCACCGCCACCGGATCGCGCCGGTACTCGCTCCAGAACGCGCCGAGCGGGGTTTCGACCGTGGCGCTCACGCCGTCCGCCCCTGCCGCAAGCGCGGGTCAAGCACGGCATAGACCAGGTCGACCACCAGGTTGATCACCACGAACAGGAAGGTAATCAGGATCAGATAGGCCACCATCACCGGCCGATCGAGGGCGGTGATGGAATCGATGATCAGCTTGCCCATGCCCGGCCAGGAGAAGATGGTCTCGGTCACCACGGCGAAGGCCAAGGTGGTGCCGAGTTCCAATCCGAACACCGTCACCAGCGGAATGGCGATGGTCTTGAGTACATGGCGGAACAGCACCAGGGGCTCGGACAGTCCCTGGGCGCGGGCGAACTTGACGAAATCCGACAGCATGGCCTCGCGCGTGCCGGCGCGGGCCAGCCGGGTCAGCATCGCCAGCTTGAACAGCGACAGATTCAATGCCGGCAGGAGAAGGTGCATCAACCCATCGCGAGTGAGAAAGCTCCAGCCGACGCCGAAGACCTCGACCGTGGCGCCCCGGCCGCCGGCGGGCAGCCAGCCCAGATGCACGGCGAAGGTCAGGATCAGGATCAAGCCGACCCAGAAGGTCGGCAGGCTGAAGCCCAGCACCGACAGCCCCATGATCAGCCGCGCCGGGATCGAATCCGGCCGGTAGCCGGCATACATCCCCAGCGGCACGCCGATCAGCGTCGCCGCCAAGGTCGCCGCCAGCGCCAGTTCCAGCGTCGCCGGCAGGCGCGACAGGATCAGCTGCAGCGTCGGCAGGGCGTAAAGGAAGGAGCGGCCGAAATCGCCCTGCAGCGCGTTGCCGAGGAACACCAGGTATTGCCGCCACAGCGGCAGGTCGAGGCCGTAGCGGACGATGACCTCGGCGCGCAGCTTCTGGTCGGCGTCGGGCGGGATCAGCACGTCGATCGGATTGCCGATGGCGTAGACGCCGGTGAAGACGATCACCGACATCGCCAGCATGATCGCCGCCGCCTGCAACAGGCGCTGGATGACGAAACCGAGCATGAGGCGCCGGAGCGAGGCTTGCGGTCAGCCGGCCGCGGCCAGGCAGTGCCGCGCCACCTCGGCATGGGTGGCGAACCAGGCGCCGCCGCCGGCCTTGATGTGGCGCAGCAGCGCCTCCAGGATCGGCATGCGCGAGCGATGGCCGATGATGTGCGGGTGCATGGTCAGGATGAACAGCCCGCCTTCCTCGCGCGCGCCGTCGTACTCGGCCTTGAAGATCTCCAGCACCGCCGAGGGCGGGGTGTAGGGCCGGAGCGCGCTCATCCGCACCATGTTGAAATAGACCGCGTCGTCGCGGATCCATTCCGGCGGCAGCTCGACCACGCCGGTGGGCTGGCCGTTCTCGACCAGCTCGTAGGGCTCGTCGTCGGCCATCAGCGAGGAATCGTAGAGCAGCCCCATCTCGCGCACGATCGACAGCGTGTCGGGGCTGAAGTCCCAGGACGGCGTGCGCATGCCGACCGGGCGCTGGCCCGAGACCTTCTCCAGCACCTCGGCGGCGCGATACATCAGATCGCGTTCGTCGCGCCGCGCCAGGGTCGAGTTGCGTTCGTGGATCCAGCCGTGGATGCCGATCTCGTGGCCCTCGGCCGCGACCCGGCGCTGTTCCTCGGGATAGAGCAGCGCCGTCACCGCCGGCACGAAGAAGCTGGCCTTGACGCCGTGCTTGGCGAGGAAGCGCAGGATGCGCGGCACGCCGGCGCGCGCGCCGTACTCGCCTTGCGACAGCCTGCCGGGCGAGGTGTCGCCGTCGCGCAAGGGGATGGTGTCGTGATCGGAATCGAACGACAGCGCCACCGCGCAGCGCGCGCCGCCCGGCCAGGTCTTGGGCTTGAGCGAGCGCCCGGCGCGCACCCGCCCGACATGGCCGCGCCAGGTGGCCTCGTCCCACTGCCAGGGCTCGAGGCCGCCCGGGGGCTTGTCCATCGCGCTTGTTCCCTCGCTCGGGCTAGCCCTTGCGCTTGTAGAAATAGGCCAACGTTTCCTCGTCCACCCGCGGCGCCAGTTCGACCTTGGCCGCCTGGCCGGCCCAGGCGGTCTGCAGCACGATCAGCGAGATGTAGGCGCGATCGGCCACGATCTTCTCCATCGCTTGTTCGTAGAGCGCGCGGCGCTTGGCGTCGTCGAGCGTGCGGCGGCCTTCCTGCAGCAGCTTGTCGACCTCGGGGTTGGAATACTGGATGCGGTTGAACTGGCCGAGGCCGATGTTGGGCGCCGGCGTATGCGCCATCGAGCCCAGCGTGTAGGAGGCCTCGCCGGTCAGCGTGCCCCAGCCGTTCATGAAGGCGCTGTATTCCAGCCGCGCCTGGGCCGGAAAGTAGACCGTGCGGCTGATCGCCTGGACGTTGGTGGTGACGCCGATCTTGGCGAACATCTGGCCGAGCGCGCCGCAGGTCGGGCCGTCGCCCGGCAGGCGGTCGTTCGAGCAGTAGAGGTCGATCTTGAAGCCGTTGGGATAGCCCGCCGTGGCCAGCAGCTCCTTGGCCTTGTTGATGTTGTGGACCTTGGCCGGGATCTTGGTCGAAGACCCGAAGAAGCCGTCCGGCATCAACTGGCCGGTCGGCTTGCCGAAACCTTCCAGCACGATGTCGACCAGGGTCTGGCGGTCGATCGCCAGGTCCAGCGCCTCGCGCACCCGCGCATCGCGGAACGGATTCTTGGCCAGCGGCTTACCGTCGTTGTCGTAGACCTTGGGGGTCTGCTCGCGCTGGTCGAGCTGGAGGTTGAAGACGTAGACCGAATCGCCCTTGACCGTGGCCAGCTTGGGATCCTTGCGCAGGGTCTCGAAATCGGCCGAAGGCACGTAGTTGATGACGTCGACCTGGCCCGCGCGCAGCGCGGCGACGCGCGCCGGATCGGCCGGGATCTCCTTGCGCACCACGCGCTGCCAGGGCGCGGCCCCTTTCCAGTAGCCGTCATGGCGCTCCAGCACCAGATCGCCCTTGGGCGTCCAAGAAACGTATTTGAACGGCCCGGTGCCGATGGCGGCCTTGCCGGAATTGAACTCCTGCGGCGCGCTTTCCTTGGTGTTGGCGGCGGCGGCGGCCTGGGCCGAGACCACGAACAGCCGCACGAAGTCGTAGGGCAGCGTCGCCACCGGCTCCTTGGTCTTGAAGCGGATGGTGTAGGGATCGGGAATCTCCATCGCCGCCACGCTCTTGACGTAGATCGCGGTGGTGGTCGGCCCGGTGACCACCGGCATGCGCTCGACCGAGTACTTGACGTCGGCCGCGGTCATTTCCTGGCCGTTGTGGAACTTGACCCCGCGCCGCAGCTTGAATTCCCACGTGGTGTCGTCGACCGCCTTCCAGCTCTCGGCCAGCCAGGGCACGACCTGGTTCTTCTCGTCGGCCCAGACCAGGGTGTCGAAGATGTGCTTCGCCGCATCGGCATGGGTGCCCAGCGCCGAGAAATGCGGATCGAGCGATTCCGGCCCGCCGCGCACGCCCATGGTCAGGGTCTGCGCCTGGACCGTGCCGAAGGCCGCGACCGACAGCGCCAGCGCCGCCGCAAAAGTCCGCAAACGAGTTTCGATCCGCATGAGGTCCTCCCAGACAGGATTGGATTTTGCGGGACTCTGGCACGCCGCGCCCCGCCGCGACAAGCCTTGACGCCGGGCGCGCCCGCCCGCCAGGATGCCGCGCAGGCTTTGCGGTTTTTCGCCCGGAGAAACGCGTGCGTATCCTCGACATGAACTGGATGATGGTCGAACGGCAGGTCCAGCGCGACGACCGCGTCGTGCTGCCGATCGGCTCGGTCGAACAGCACGCCTATCTCAGCCTCGGCGTCGACATGATCCTGTCCGAACGGGTCGCGGTCGAGGCGGCCGAGCCGCTGGGCGTGCCGGTCTATCCCGCCCTGCCTTTCGGCATCACGCCTTATTTCACGGCATTCCCGGGCACCGTCAGCCTCAAGGTCTCGACCGCCGTAGCGCTGGCGCGCGACATCCTCGATTCGCTCGAGCGCACCGGCTTCCGCCGCGTGCTGATCGTCAACGGCCATGGCGGCAACGCGCCGGTGGGCGCGCTGGCGCAGGAATGGATGGCCGAGAATCCGGCGGTGACGGTCAAGTTCTACAATTGGTGGAACGCGCCCAAGACCTGGGACAAGGTGATGGCGATCGATCCTTTGGCCAGCCATGCCTCGTGGATGGAGAACTTTCCTTGGACGCGGCCGCCCGGGCAGAAATTTCCCGACGAACGGCGGGCGATGGTCGATCTCGAAAAGCTGCGGGCCTCGAATCCGGCCGAGGCGCGCAAGCTGCTGGGCGACGGCAATTACGGCGGCTATCACGTCCGCGACGACGCCGAGATGATGGAACTGTGGCGCGTGGCCGTGGCCGAGACCCGCGCCGCGATCGAAGGACCCTGGCAGTCATGAGCGAACCGATCGTCATCTGGGGCGCGGGCGCGGTCGGCGGCACCATCGGCGCCTATTGGGCGCGCGCCGGCCATGACGTGCTGTTCGTCGACAATGTCAGCGACCATGTCGCGGCGATGAACGACACCGGACTGGCGATCGAGGGCCCGATCGAACAGTTCACCGTCGCCGCCAAGGCGGCCGAACCCGGGCACCTCAAGGGCCGCTTCCGCCGCATCGTGCTGGGGGTCAAGGCGCACCACACCGAGGCGGCGACGCACATGCTGGCGCCGCATCTGGCCGAGGACGGCTTCGTGCTTTCGGCCCAGAACGGCCTCAACGAGCCGGTCATCGCCCGCGTCGTCGGCGAAAGGCGCACCATGGGCTGTTTCGTCAATTTCGGCGCCGACTGGCTGGGGCCGGGCCGCATTCTGTTCGGCGGGCGCGGCGCGGTGGTGGTGGGCGAGATCGACGGCACCGTCACCCCGCGCGCCCGCGACATGCACGAGCTGTTGCAGGTGTTCGAGCCCAATGCCGTGCTGACCGACAACATCTGGGGCTTTCTCTGGGGCAAGCTGGGCTATGGCTCGCTGCTGTTCGCCACCGCCTTGACCAACGAATCGATCCGCGACTGCCTGGCCTCTTCTCGCCACTATCCGATCTTCCGCCGCGTCGGCGAGGAGGTCAACGCCGTGGCCGACGCCAAGCGCATCAAGTGCCTGGGCTTCAACGGCTACGATCCCGCCGCCTTCCGCCGCGACGCTTCCGAGGCCGCAACCCGCGCCTCGCTGCAGGCGATGTCGGACCACAACAAGAAATCGGCCAAGAGCCATAGCGGCATCTGGCGCGACCTGGCGGTGCGCAAGCGCAAGACCGAGGTCGATGCCCAAGTCGGCGTGGTGGTGGCCGAGGCCAAGGCGCTGGGCATCGCCACGCCGACCCTGGCCAAACTCGCCCAGCTCATCCACGACATCGAGGACGGCAAGCGGCCGCTGTCGCTCGACACGCTCGATCTGCTGGCGGCATGAAGATCGAGTTTCCCGGTCGTACCGTAGTCGTCACCGGCGCCGGCCACGGCCTCGGCCGCGCCATCGCCCGCGGCTTCGCCGATATGGGAGCGCGGCTCTATGCCTGCGATCTCAACGCCGAAGGCCTGGGCGAGACCTCGGGCGGACGCATGACGGTGCGGGCGATGGATATCGCCGAGCGGGGCGCGGTGCAGGACTTCGTCGGCCAAGCCGCGCGCGAGACCGGCCGCATCGATGTCCTGGTCAACTGCGCCGGCGGCGTGCGCGGCCAGGTCGGCCGGCCGTTGGAGACCATCACCGACGTCGATTGGCGGGTGATCTTCCAGTCCAATGTCGACGGCGCCTTCTTCTTCAGCCAGGCGGTGGCGCCGGCGATGAAGGCCGCCGGCAAGGGCCGCATCGTCAACATCTCCTCGGGCGCCGGTCTCGGCGTCAGCCTGACCGGCATCCAGGCCTATGCCTCGGCCAAGGCGGCGCTGATCGGCCTTACCCGCCAGCTCGGCCACGAACTCGGGCCGTTCGGCATCACCGTCAATTCGGTGGCGCCGGGCTTCGTGCGCTCGAACCCGGCCACCGAACGCCAATGGGAAGCCTATGGCGCCGAGGGCCAGAAGCGCCTGGTCGAGGCCATCGCCTTGAAGCGCCTCGGCACGCCGGCCGACATCGTCAACGCGGTGCTGTTCCTGGCCTCCGACCAGGCCGGCTGGATCAGCGGCCAGACGCTCTCGGTCGACGGCGGAAAATAGCGCGCGCTCAACGCACGCGTTCGGCTTCGAAGCGGTGCGAGGGCACCACGATCTCGTCCTGGGCCTCGATCAGCGCCGGCTCGGCCAGGCCGAGATCGGCGGTGTGGCGCAGGATGCCGTAGGTCGCCGCCACCGCCTGCTCGAAGGCCCAGCGCTCGCCGCGATGCTTGAGCCAATAGCCCAGGAACAGCGCGGCGAACATGTCGCCCGCGCCGTGGGGCACGCGCTCGATCCGCGGCGTCGCCAGCAGCCACGCCCCCTCGCCCGTAACCAGCAGCGTCTCGACCACGTCCTCGGCCGCATCGGCCCGTTCGAACGACGTCACCACCACCGTCCGCGGCCCCCATTTGCGCACCCGATCCGACGCCGCCAGCGCGCCGTCCAGGCTGTCGATCCGCCGGTCGGTCAGGCGTTCGAGCTCGAACTGGTTGGGCGTGATCAGATCCGCCGCCGGCACCAGGCGCTGGCGGAAGAAATCGGGCAGATCGGCGGCGGCATAGACTCCGGTCGACTTGTCGCCGAACACCGGATCGACCAGCACCACCGCCTTGGGATTGGCCGCGCGCAGGCGCAGGATCGCGCCCCAGGCCTCCTGGCCGTTGGCGGCGCTGCCCATATAGCCGGCCAGCAAGCCGACGCAACCGGCCAGCAGGCCGCGTTCGGCTACGCCCTCGATCAGCCCCGCCACCTCTTCGGCCGGCAGCACGCGGCCCTTGAAGCCGCCATGGCCGGGATGGTTCGAAAACAGCACCGTCGGCACCGGCCAAGTCTCGATCCCGAGCCGCTGCAGGCAAAACACGCCGGCCGACAGGCCGACATGGCCGTAGGCGACCTGACTGGATATCGCGAGCACCGTCATCGTCGCTGGTTTAACATGCCGCCATGGCAGCAGACATCGTCATCCGCGCCGCGCGCAGGCGCGATGCCGCCGCGATCTGGCGATTGCTGCGCGCCATGGCGCGCTACGAGAGACTCGAGGCCCATTTCCGCACCACACCCGCCGCCATCGCCCGCGATCTCACCGGACGACGCCGCCGCGCCGAATGCGCCTTGGCCTGGCGCAACCGAAGGGCGGTCGGCGTCATCATCTGGTACGCGACCTATTCGACTTTCCATCCCCGCGCCGGAGTCTTCGTCGAGGACGTGTTCGTCTCCGCCCGCCTGCGCCACGGCGGCGTCGGCCGCGCGCTTTTGGCCCATGTCGCCCGCCGCGCCTTGGCCGCGGGCGGATCCTATCTTTCGCTCGAGGTCTTGAATTGGAACCCGGCCATGGGTTTCTATCGTCGCCTCGGCTTCGCCGCCAAGACCGGCTGGCGATCCTTGGGTCTGGCCGAGGCCGCGTTGCAGGATCTCGCCCGGTCCGCGTAAGGAATCCCCATGCCCGCCTCGCTTCGTCCGCGCCGCAGCCTGCTCTACATGCCCGGCGCCAATGCCCGCGCTCTCGACAAGGCCCGCGGCCTGCCGGCCGACGGCCTGATCCTCGATCTCGAGGACGCGGTCGCGCCCGACCAGAAGGCGCTCGCCCGCCGCCAGGTGGTCGAGGCCCTGGGCAAGGGCGGCTATGGCCAGCGCGAGCTGGTGGTGCGGATCAACGGCCTCGACACGCCGCATGGCGCCGAGGACGCGGCGGCGGTGGCGCGCGCGGGCGCGCATGCCGTGCTGCTGCCCAAGGTCGAAAGCCGGGCCATGATCGAGGCGCTGGAGATGCGGCTGCGGGCCGCGGGCGCGCCCGAGGACCTCGCCATCTGGTGCATGATGGAAACGCCGCTGGGGATTTTGCGCGCCGAGGAAATCGCCGCCGCCGGGCCGCGCGTCGCCTGCCTGGTGATGGGCACCTCGGACTTGACCAAGGACCTGACCGCGCGCCACACCGCGATGCGGCTGCCGATGCTGACCAGCCTGTCGTGGTGCCTGCTGGCCGGACGCGCGCATGGACTTGCGGTGCTGGACGGAGTCTATCTCGATCTCGACGACGAAGCCGGCTTCGCCGCCAGTTGCCGCCAGGGAGTCGAACTCGGCTTCGACGGCAAGACCTTGATCCATCCCAAGACCATCGCCGCCTGCAACGCCGCCTTCGGTCCCTCGCCCGAATCCATCGCCTGGTCCAAACGCATCATCGCCGCCCATGCCGAAGCCGAGCGCCAAGGCAAGGGCGTGGTGCTGGTCGAAGGCAAGCTGATCGAGAACCTGCATGTCGCCGAGGCCAAGCGGCTGGTGGCGCTGGCCGAGGCGATTGCGGGCTTGGAAGCGGGCGCCGCGCCGTGAAGCCCGACGGCAATTTCTTCGAGGATTTCAGCCTCGGCCAGATCCTGGCCCATGCCACGCCGCGCACCCTGACCGCGGGCGACGCCGCAGTCTATCTGTCCCTGTTCGGCGCCCGCCACCCGCTGCATTGCGCCGAGCCCTTTGCCCGCGGGCTCGGCCTGCCCGGGATGCCGATCGACGACTGGCTGGCCTTCCATGTCGTCTTCGGCAAGACCGTGCCCGATGTCTCGCTCAACGCCGTCGCCAATCTGGGTTATGCCGAGGGGCGCTGGCTGGCGCCGGTTTTCGCCGGCGACACGGTGACCGCGCGTTCCGAGGTCATCGGCCTGCGCGAGAACTCCAATCGCCAATCCGGCGTGGTCTATGTCCGCACCACCGGATCGAACCAGCGCGGCGAGCCGGTGCTGAGCTATGCGCGCTGGGTGATGGTGCACAAGCGCGACCACGGCGCGCCGGCGCCGGCGTCGGCGGTGCCCAAGCTGGCCGCCGCGGTCGCGGTCGAATCCCTGATCTGCCCGCAGCTCGCGGGCTACGACCCGACCGCGACCGGCGACGATCGCGCTTTCGAGGACTACGCCGTCGGCCAGCGCATCGACCACCAGGCCGGCATCACGGTCGAGGACGCCGAGCACATGATGGCGACGCGGCTTTATCAGAACACGGCGCGGCTGCATTTCGACCACCACGCCGCCGCCAAGGGCCGCTTCGGCAAGCGGCTGATCTACGGCGGCCACGCCATCAGCCTGGCGCGCGCGCTGTCGTTCAACGGCCTGGCCAACGCTTGCCGCGTGCTGGCGCTGAACGGCGGCCGGCACGTGGCGCCCTTGTTCGCCGGCGACACCGTCCATGCCTGGAGCGAGGTGCTGGAAGCCGAGCCCCTACCCGGGCGCGCGGATGCCGGCGCGCTGCGCCTGCGCCAATTCGCGCTCAAGAACCGCGATGCGGCGGGCTTCCCAGGAGCGGTCGGCGAAGGCTACGATCCGGCGGTGATCCTGGATCTCGACCTGTGGGTGGCGGTCCCGCGCCGCGCCGCCATGGTCTAGCGCCGGCTTCGGGGAGCAGCGATGCCAAATCTCGACAAGCGTCTCGATTTCGTCTTCCGCGACTGGGACCATGACGACCGTCCGGGCGCGGCGGTGGCGGTGCTGAAGGGCACCAAGACCATCTACAGCCGCGGCTTCGGCCTCGCCAGCCTGGAACACGGCCTGCCGATCTCGGTCGATACCCGGTTTCGCATCGCCTCCATCACCAAGCAATTCACCTGCGCGCTGGTGCTGCAGCTGGCCGAGGACGGCAAGCTTTCGCTCGACGATCCCCTGGGCAAGTTCCTGGCGCCGGTGGCGCCGTTTGCGGCCAACCTTTCCTTGCGCACGCTGATGCACAACGCCAGCGGGCTGCACGACCATCTGGCGCTGGTGGCCTTGGCCGGCGGCGGCTTCGATCGGCGCCTGCGCGAGCCGGCGCTCAACGATCTGATCCTTCGCCAGCGCGGGGTCAACTTCCAGGCCGACACCGCCTTCGGCTATTCCAACGCCAATTTCCTCCTGTTGACGCGGGTGGTGGAAAAGGTCGCCGGCCAGTCCTTCGAGGCGCTGTTGCGCCAGCGGCTGCTGGCGCCGCTCGGCATGGACGACACCGCGCTGGTGCGCGAACCCGAGACCGTGGTGCCCAACCTCGCCACGCCCTACGTCAAGACCGCCAACGGCTATCGCCGCGCGCTGTTCGCGCTCGACGTCACCGGCGACGGCGGCATGGTCTCGACCGTGGCCGATCTCGCCAAGTGGATGCGGGCCATGGTCAAGCCGCCGCCGCGGCTCAAGGCGACGCTGGAAGGTTTGGCGACGCGCGACAGCTTCCGCCCCAGCCGGGTCGCCAACCGCTATGCCTTCGGCCTCGAGCACGGCATCTTCCGCGGCGTCGGCACGATCTCGCATGGCGGGCTTTTGCCGGGCTGGCGGGCCGAGTTCCTGCGCATTCCGGAACTTGATTTGGGCGTGATTGTGACTGCCAATGTCGATGCGCTCGATCCGCTGGTGCAGGCGCGGCGCGTGGTCGAGGCCATGGTCAAGCCGCAATTGGCGCCGATCCCGGTGCCCAAGCCTCATGCCACCCCCGAACCGGGTCATTATTGGCACGAGGCCAGCGGCACGCTGGTGCTGATCGAACGCCGCGATGGCGCGCCGCGAGCGACGATGTGGGGCACGCCGATGCGCCTGCAGCCGGTCGACGCCACGCGCTGGGTGGCGGTGCGCGGCGTCTTTCCGCTGACCTTCAGCGTCGCCGAGGGCGGCCTGCGGATCGAATCCAGCAATGGCCGCGGCATGGTGCTGGAGCGGCTCAAGCGCCTGGTCAAGACCGGCCCGCACGATCTGGTCGGGCGCTATCACGCGCCCGAGCTGGGCGGCGAATGGATCGTCACGCACGAGGGCCGTACGTTGGAACTGCAGATCCGCGGCGATTTCGGCGCCTCGGGGCCGTGGCCGGTGACGCCGATCACGGCCGATGCCGCCGAGGTCACCATCGTCTCGCCGCCCTGGACCGCGACCTATGTCATCCGCCGCCGGCGCTACGATACCGGCTGGACCTCCAGCCTGGTGCTGACCGGGGCGCGGGTGCAGAACATGGTGCTCAAGCGCATCTACGGCGACGACGAATGAAACGCGGCGCGGCCCTTGGCTTTGCCCTTGCTATCGGCCTGCTGGCGGCGATGGCGCCGGCGCGTGCCCAGGACGCTTACCCCTCGCGGCCGATCAAGCTGATCGTCGGCTTCGCCGCCGCCGGCGCCACCGACGTGGTGGCGCGGCTGGTGGCGCGCGGCATGAGCGAGGAGCTGGGCCAGAACGTGCTGGTCGAGAACCGGCCCGGCGCCGGCGGCGCGCTGGCCACCGACGCCGTCGCCAAAAGCCCGCCCGACGGCTACACCCTGTTCGTCGGCGCCAGTTCCAACCTGGTGATGAACATAGCGCTGCACAAGAACCTGCCCTTCGACATCGACCGCGATCTGGTGGGTATCGCGTTGCTGACCCGCAGCTCGACCATCCTGTTCGTCCATCCCGGCTTTCCCGCCACCGACCTCAAATCGCTCGTCGCCCAGGTCAAGGCCAACCCCGGCAAGTACAATTACGGCTCGGCCGGGATCGGCTCGATCACCCATGTCGTGTTCGAGTATTTCCGCCGCGCCGCGGGCAATCTCGACATCGTCCATATCCCCTATCGCGGCGCCGGGCCGACGGTGCAGGATTTGCTGGCCGGGCGGATCGAGATGGCGATCGACGGCATGGGCTCCTACAACGCCCACGCCAAGTCGGGCGGGCTGCGGCCGATCGCGATCTCGCCGGCGCGGCTGGCCGAGGCGCCGGACGTGCCCAGTTTCGCCGAGGCCGGCCTGCCCGATTTCGAGGGCTATACCTGGAACGCGGTGCTGGCGCCGCGCGGCACGCCGGCGGCCGTGATCGACAAGCTCAATCGCGCCGTCAACAAGGCGCTCGAGCATCCGCTGGCGGCGGCCCAGTTCGAGAAGCTGGCGGTCGAGGTGCTGCGCGGCTCGACCCCCGCGACCACCGACGCGTTCGGCCGCCGCGAACGCGCCAAATGGCTGCCGCTGATCCGCGACATGGACATCAAGGCGGAGTGACCGCCCAGGGATTGACCGCCTTGGCGCCGAGGCCGGCGACGTCGGCAAGATTGCGCGTCGCCAAGGTCAGATCGTGGACCATCGCCGTCGCTGCCATCAATCCGTCGATCGCCGGCACCGGCCGGATCGCCGCCATGCGGCCCCAGGCTTCGGCCACCGCCCGGTCGATGCCGAGGATTCGCGGACCGAAGGCGCGCGTCAGTTCGACCAACCATTGTTCGAGGCGTTCGGCCTGGTGTCGGTCACGGCGGCGCAGCCGCTCGATCCCGTTGCGCACTTCGCCCACCGCCAGGACGCTGAGATAGAGGTCGTCGTCGTCCAATTCGGCGTACCACGCGGCGACATTGGCATCGCAAGCGCGGCCTTTGCGCACCTCGGACACGACATTGGTGTCGATCAGATAGGTCACAATGCGATCTTGCGGCCGAAATCGCGCGGGCGTTCGAATTCCAAGTCGCCGAACGGCGCCGCCGCAAGCAAGGCCTTGAGTCCGATCTTGCCTTGTCCGGCGAGCTGCTGGGTCAGCGCCAGCTTGACTTGCAGCCGTCGCGCCGGATCCACCAGCGCCTTGGCGACGCCGCGCAACAGCGCCGCATCCTCGGCGTTGGCCAGCACTTCCACCCGCACCCGGCCTAGCCGTTTCAGGCGTTGCCGGTGCGCGGCCAAGGCGCTGCGTTTCGGTCGGCTCATCCCGTTGTTCCTATTTCCGGAATTATATCCGGAAATGATTGAGGCGGCTAGGGCATGCTCGATCTGTCTTGAACCATAGGGTTCAAGACAGATCGCGGATCATGCCCGCGTATCCCGCTCTGGACCGCGATCCGCGGTTCATGGGGAATCGCGGCCGTGATTCCCTAGGAACCGATCGCGGTCTGGACCGCCGCCTCCGCCCCGCCCCCGCCGGATTGACTTGAACCGCGACGCCGATCACTATTGCCCCCAAGCATTCGCTTCGTCGGCGGTCTTAGACCCACCGACCGGCCTCAGGCCGCGAAAGGAAGTCCATGGCTCAGGTCGAACGTCCGCTGTCGCCGCATCTTCAGGTCTACCGCCCCCAAATCACCTCGGTCCTGTCGATTCTGCACCGCCTGACCGGCGTCGCGCTGGCTGGCGGCGCCGTGCTGCTGGCGTGGTGGCTGATCGCCGCCGCCACCGGGCCCGAGGCCTTCGCGCAGGTCCAGGCCGCCTCCTCCCACTGGCTGGGCAAGCTGGTGGCGGTCGGATTCCTGTGGGCGCTTTGCTATCACTTCTGCAATGGCGTGCGGCATCTGGCCTGGGATGCGGGCTGGGGCTTCGATCTGCCGACCACCGAAAAAACCGGCTGGGCGGTTGTCATCGGCTCGGTCGTCCTGACCGCGCTTGCGGTCGCGTTGGCTTGGGGCGGCGCGCCATGACCATGCGCAGCGCGCTCGGCCGCGTGCGCGGCCTCGGCTCGGCCCATGCCGGCACGCACCACTGGTGGATGCAGCGCGTCAGCGCGCTGGCCTTGATCCCCTGCACGGTCGTGCTGGTGGTGGTGCTGGCGCGGCTGGGCGCGGGCCAGCACGCCGACGTGCTGACCGCTTTTCGCATGCCCTGGCTGGCGGTGACGGCGATGGTGGCGGTGTTCGCGCTGTTCTGGCATCTCAAGCTCGGGCTGCAGGTGGTGATCGAGGACTACGTCCACGGCCGCGCCGCCGAGCTGGGATTGCAGCTTTTCAACACCGCCTTTTGCGTGGTGCTCGGGCTCGCTTGCGAGCTGGCGCTGCTCAAGCTGGCGCTCTAGCGCGGGACCCCGAGCGATGCCCCAAGCCTATGCGATCGTCGATCACGCCTATGACGTGGTGGTGGTGGGCGCCGGCGGCGCCGGCCTGCGCGCCGTGGTCGGCTTGGTCGAACAGGGCCTCAAGACCGCCTGCCTGACCAAGGTCTTCCCCACCCGCAGCCACACCGTCGCCGCCCAGGGCGGGATCTCGGCCGCGCTCGGCAATATGGGGCCGGACGATTGGCGCTATCACATGTACGACACCGTCAAGGGCTCGGACTGGCTGGGCGACCAGGACGCGATCGAATACATGTGCCGTGCCGCGCCCGAGGCGATCATCGAGCTCGAGCACTACGGCGTGCCGTTTTCGCGCACGCCCGAGGGCAAGATCTACCAGCGCGCCTTCGGCGGCATGACCATCGAATACGGCAAGTCCCAGGCCTTGCGCACCTGCGCCGCGGCCGACCGCACCGGGCACGCCATGCTGCACACGCTCTACCAGCAGAGCCTGCGCCACAAGGCCGAGTTCTTCGTCGAATACATCGCGCTCGACCTCTTGATGGACGACGACAGCGCCTGCCGCGGCGTGCTGGCCTGGAACCTGGACGACGGCACGCTGCACCGCTTCCGCGCCCAGTCGACCGTGCTGGCCACCGGCGGCTACGGCCGGGCCTATTTCTCCTGCACCTCGGCCCATACCTGCACCGGCGACGGCAACGCCATGGTGCTGCGCGCCGGCCTGCCGCTGCAGGACATGGAGTTCGTCCAGTTCCACCCCACCGGCATCTACGGCGCCGGCTGCCTGATCACCGAGGGCGCGCGCGGCGAGGGCGGCTACCTGGTCAACGCCAACGGCGAGCGCTTCATGGAACGCTACGCCCCCTCGGCCAAGGACCTCGCCAGCCGCGACGTCGTCAGCCGCGCCATGACCATGGAAGTGCGCGAGGGCCGCGGCTGCGGCAAGGACAAGGACCACATCTTCCTCCACCTCGACCATCTCGATCCGGCGGTGCTGGCCGAGCGCCTGCCCGGCATCTCGGAATCGGCCAAGATCTTCGCCGGCGTCGACGTCACCCGCCAGCCGATCCCGGTGCAGCCGACGGTGCACTACAACATGGGCGGCATCCCGACCAACCCCGGCGGCGAGGTGCTGACCAAGCGCGGCGCCGACGCCAACGCCAAGGTGCCGGGGCTGATGGCGGTGGGCGAGGCGGCCTGCGTCTCGGTCCACGGCGCCAACCGCCTGGGCTCGAACTCGCTGCTCGATCTGGTGGTGTTCGGCCGCGCCGCCGCCCAGCAGGCCGGCAAGACCGTGACCAAGGGCGGCGCCGCGCCCAGCGCGCCCAAGGCGTCCGAGGAACGGGCGCTCGGGCGCTTCGATCGCTTCCGCCACGCCCAGGGCAAGGAGCCGACCGCCAAGCTGCGGCTCGGCATGCAGCGCGTCATGCAAGGCCATTGCGCGGTGTTCCGCACCGGACCCTTGCTGGAAGAGGGCGTGCGCGAACTGGCGGCGGTGCGCGCGCGCCTGCCCGAGGTGTCGGTGACCGATCGCTCGCTGGTGTGGAATTCGGACCTGGTCGAGACGCTGGAGCTGGACAACCTCATGTCCCAGGCGGCGGTGACCGTGTCCGGCGCCGCCAACCGCCTCGAAAGCCGCGGCGCCCACGCCCGCGAGGACTACCCCGAGCGCGACGACGCCAATTGGATGAAGCACACCTTGGCCTGGTGCGACGACAAGGGCCAGGTGACGATCGACTATCGCCCGGTGCATCTCGAAACGCTGACCGACGAGGTGCAGACCATCCCGCCCAAGCCCCGGGTCTACTGAGCGGCGCGAGGACATCAGCCATGGTCGAATTCGCCCTGCCCAAGCACGCTCAGGTCCAGCCCGGCAAGACCCATGCCGCGCCCGAGGGCGCCAAGCGGCTGAAGGAGTTCCGCATCTACCGCTGGAACCCCGACGACGGCCGCAACCCCCAACTCGACGTCTTCCAGGTCGATCTCGACGATTGCGCGCCGATGGTGTTGGACGCGCTGATCAAGCTCAAGAACGAGGTCGACCCCAGCCTGACCTTCCGCCGTTCCTGCCGCGAGGGCGTGTGCGGCTCCTGCGCCATGAACATCGACGGCACCAATACGCTGGCCTGCACCAAGGCAATCGAGGAGGTCGAAGGTCCGGTCAAGGTCTATCCGCTGCCGCACATGGCGGTGGTCAAGGACCTGGTGCCGGACATGCGGCATTTCTACGCCCAATACGCCTCGATCGAGCCCTGGCTGAAGGTGGAGTCGTCCCCCCCCAGCCGCGAGCGGCTGCAATCCAAGGCCGAGCGCGACAAGATCGACGGGCTTTACGAGTGCATTCTCTGCGCCTGCTGCTCGACCTCGTGCCCGAGCTATTGGTGGAATTCGGACCGCTATCTCGGCCCGGCCATCCTCTTGCAGGCCTATCGCTGGCTGGTCGACAGCCGCGACGAAGCCACCGGCGAACGGCTCGACCAGCTCGAGGATCCGTTCCGGCTCTATCGCTGCCACACCATCATGAATTGCGCCAAGACCTGCCCCAAGGGCCTCAACCCGGCCAAGGCCATCGCCGAAATCAAGCAGATGATGCTCGCCCGCCAGGGGTGAGCGTCGCTTGTCCCAACTCGCCTTCCGCAATCCTGCTTGCACGCAAGATCGCGCTCCCCCCTAGACCGCGATCGGCTCCTAGGGAATCGCGGCCGCGATTCCATATGAACCGATCGCGGTCTAGCCGAAAGCGCCGCCTACACCCGCACGATCTTGCCGGGGTTCATCAAATTGTGCGGGTCCAGCGCCAGCTTGATCGAGCGCATCAGCGCCACCGCCTCGCCGTGCTCGGCGGTGAGAAAGTCGATCTTGCCGTAGCCGACGCCGTGTTCGCCGGTGCAGGTGCCGCCCATCGCCAGGGCGCGCATCACCAGCCGCTCGTTGAGGCGCTCGACTTCGGCCACCTCCTTCGGGTCCTCGGACTTGAAGACGAAGGTGAGGTGGAAATTGCCGTCGCCGACATGGCCGACCAGCGGCGCCGGAATCGGGCTGGTGGCCAGATCGGCCTTGGTCTCGAGAATGCAGTCGGTCAGGCGCGAGATCGGCACGCAGACATCGGTCGCCCACAGCCCGCAGCCGGCGCGCAGCGCCTTGTTGGCGTAGGCGGCGTCGTGCCGCGCCTGCCACAGCTTCGAGCGCTCCTCCGGCCGCAACGCCCAGCGGAAGCCCTCGCCGCCATGCTCGGCGGCGATCGCCTGCACGGTCTCGGCCTGTTCCTTGACCCCGGCCTCGCTGCCGTGGAATTCGAGGAACAGCGTCGGCGCCACCTTGTAGTCGAGCTTGGAATGGCGGTTGATGGCGTCCATCTGCACGTCGTCGGCCAGCTCGATGCGCGCGATCGGCACGCCGGTCTGGATGGTCTGGATGACGGCATCGACCGCGCCCTTGATCGAGGCGAACGAACACACCGCCGAGGAAATCGCCTCCGGCACCGGATGGAGGCGCAGCGTCACCTCGGTGAATACGCCGAGCGTGCCCTCCGAGCCGACGAACAGCCGGGTCAGGTCGTAGCCCGCGGCCGATTTGCGCGCCCGCCGCGCGGTGCGGATGACGCGGCCGTCGGCGGTCACCACCGTCAGCCCCAGCACGTTCTCGCGCATGGTGCCGTAGCGCACCGCGTTGGTGCCCGAGGCCCGCGTCGCCGACATGCCGCCGATCGAGGCATCGGCCCCGGGGTCGATCGGGAAGAACAGCCCGGTGCCCTTCAAGTGCTCGTTCAGCGCCTTGCGCGTCAACCCGGGCTGGACGGTGACGTCCATGTCCTCGACCGACAGCCGCACCACCTGGTTCATCTGCGCGACGTCGATGCACAGCCCGCCCTTGAGCGCGGCGACATGGCCTTCCAGCGAGGTGCCGGTGCCGTAGGCGATGATCGGCACGCGATGCGCGGCGCAAACCTGCACCGCCGCCTGCACCTCTTCGGTCGACTGCGCGAACAGCACCGCATCGGGCGGGGCGGCGCCGTGATAGCTCTCGTCGTGGCCGTGCTGCTCGCGCACCGCGGCCGAAGTCGACAGCCGTTCGCCGAAGCGCTGGCGCAGGATGTCGATCGCGGTGTCGACGGGCTTGGGTCGGGCGCTCATCGCGGCTCCTCGGGAAATTGGGGCGCGCGACTCTAGGCCGGGCGCGGCGCGGCGGCAACCGGCTTTGGTTTTCCGGCCGCGAATCCCATATCCTGGTGCGATGTCCGTCCCCTCGCCCTTGATCCACCGCGCCGTCGTCCGGCCGGAATGGGTCGACTACAACGGCCACATGAACGTGGCCTTTTACGTGCTGGCCTTCGACCAGGCGACCGACGCGCTGTTCGACCGGCTGGACATCGGCGCCGCCTACGTCAAGCGCGCCAACGCCTCGTTCTTCACTCTCGAGGCCCATATCTGCTATCGGCGCGAAGTGCGCGAGGGCGATGCGCTGGCGATCGCGGTGCGGGTGATCGATCTCGACGACAAGCGCCTGCATTACGTCTCGACCATGACCCATGCCGAACAGGGCTACGTCGCCGCCACCTGCGAATGGCTCAGCATCCATGTCGACATGAACACCCGCCGCTCGGCCGCCTTCCCGCCCGAGGTCAAGGCTAGGCTGGCGGCGCTCAAGGCCGAGCACGACGCGCTGCCGCCCTCGGACGCGGTCGGCCGGCGCATCGGACTCAAGCGATGAGGGCCTGGCTGCTCATGCTGGCATTGCTGGCGCCGGCGGCCGAGGCCGCCTGCAACGACCCGCCGCGGCCCAAGGTCGATTGGCGGCGCTGCGGGCTGGAAGAGCACCGCCATCCCCGCGCCCAGTTGGCAGGCGCCGATCTGCGCGAGGCAAGGCTCAACCGCGGCGATTTCAGCCAGGCCGATCTCGGCCAGATCGACGGCCGCCGCGCCAAGTTCATCTCCGCCCGCCTGCCGGGCGCGCGGCTGGACGGGGCGAAGCTGGTCGAGGCCGACTTCACCCGCGCCGATCTTTCGGGCGCCTCGCTCAAGGACGCCGATCTGACCCGGGCGCGGCTGTTCGATACCAATCTGCGCGGCGCCGACCTGTCCGGCGCGCGCATCGACGGCGCCGATTTTCTCAGCGCCGATCTCTCGGGCGCGACCTGGACCGACGGCAAGACGGTCTGCGCCGAAGGCTCGCACGGCGCCTGCAACTGACGGCGATGGACGATCCGTTCGAATTGGCCGATCCCGGGCCGCCCGCCGTCGCCGCCGCGCGCGAGCCCTATCTCGATGCGCTCAATCCGCCGCAGCGCCTGGCGGTCGAGACCACCGAGGGGCCGCTTCTGGTGCTGGCCGGGGCCGGCACCGGCAAGACCCGGGTGCTGACGGCGCGGCTGGCGCATCTGCTGGCCACCGGCCGCGCCTGGCCCTCGCAGATCCTGGCGGTGACCTTCACCAACAAGGCGGCGCGCGAAATGCGCGAGCGCGTCGTCGCCATCGTCGGCCCGCGCGCCGAGGGGCTGTGGCTGGGCACCTTCCATTCCGTCGCCGCGCGCATCCTCCGCCGCCACGCCGAACTGGCCGGGCTCAAGCCCAATTTCACCATCCTCGGCGAGGACGACCAGCTTCGCCTGGTCAAGCAGGAGGCCGAGGCGCTGGGCATCGACCTCAAGCGCTGGCCGGCGCGGCTGGCGCTGTGGGGGATCGAACGCTGGAAGGATCGCGGCCTCGGCCCCGACCAGGTCACCGCCGGCGAGGCGGGCGAGCTGGCCGGCGGCAAGCTGGTCGAGCTTTACGCCGCCTATCAGGCGCGGCTGCGCTCGGTCAACGCCGCCGATTTCGGCGACCTGCTGCTGCACAATTTGACCATCTTCCGCGCCCAGGCCGAGGTGCTGGCGGACTATCAGCGGCGCTTCAAATACATCCTGGTCGACGAGTACCAGGATTCCAACGTCGCCCAGTATCTCTGGCTCCGGCTGCTGGCGCAGGGGCGGCGCAATCTGTGCGTGGTCGGCGACGACGACCAGTCGATCTACGGCTGGCGCGGCGCCGAGATCGGCAACATCCTGCGCTTCGAGCAGGATTTTCCCGGCGCGGCGGTGGTGCGGCTGGAGGAGAACTACCGTTCGACCCCGGCGATCCTGGCCGCCGCCTCGGGGCTGATCGCGCACAATGCGGGGCGGCTGGGCAAGACGCTGTGGACCCGCGGCGAGCCGGGCGAGAAGATCCGTGTCCAGGGCTGCTGGGACGCCGAGGACGAGGCCCGCTTCGTCGGCGACGAGATCGAGGCGCTGCAGGCCAAGGGCGAGAAGCTGTCCTCGATCGCCATCCTGGTGCGCGCCGGTTTCCAGACCCGCGCCTTCGAGGAACGCTTCGTCGCGCTCGGCCTGCCCTATGTCGTGGTCGGCGGCACGCGCTTTTTCGACCGCGCCGAGATCCGCGACGCCAACGCCTATCTGCGGACGATCGTCCAGCCCGACGACGATTTGGCCTTCGAGCGAATCGTCAACACTCCCAAGCGCGGCCTGGGCGAGGCCGCCTTGCAGATCGTCCATCGCCTGGCGCGGGCCGAGCGGATTTCGCTCTGGCGCGCGGCTGCCAAGCTGATCGACAGCGACGACCTCAAGCCCAGGCCGCGCAAGGCGCTGGCCGAACTGATCGCCGCCTTCGCGCGCTGGCGCGATCTGGTCGATCAGCTTTCGCCGCCGGCGCTGGCCGAGCGCGTGCTCGACGAGTCGGGGCTGGTGGCGATGTGGCAGGCCGACAAGTCGCCCGATGCCCCCGGCCGGATCGAGAACCTGCGCGAACTGCCGCGCGGCATGGAAGGCTTCGAGACCCTGGCCTCCTATCTCGACCATGTCAGCCTGGTGATGGATCTCGAGGCCGCGGGCAATGCCGATCGCGTCAGCCTGATCACGCTGCACGGCGCCAAGGGGCTGGAGTTCGACACGGTCTTCTTGCCGGGCTGGGAGGAGGGCGTGTTCCCCTCCCAGCGCTCGGTCGCCGACCAGGGCCAGAGCGGCCTCGAAGAGGAACGCCGCCTGGCCTATGTCGGCCTGACCCGCGCCAAGCGCCGGGTGTTCGTCTCCCACGCCCAGTCGCGGCGGCTGTTCGATCGCTATACCGACGGCCTGCCCTCGCGCTTCATCGAGGAAATTCCGGCGGCCGAGATCGAGCGCATCCTGCCCCAGGGCCTGGGCGGCGGCGAAGGCCTCGAAGGGCCGCTGGGTTTCGCCGAGCCTTTGCACGCGTCGCGCTTCGCGCCGGTGCGCGGACGCGGGCCGAGCCTCGATGCGCGCGCCGAGCGCGTGCCCGAACGCGCTTCGCCCGGCGGCTTCCGCGTCGGCCAGCGCATCCGTCATCCCAGCCTGGGCGCCGGCCAGATCGTCACCGTCGAGGGCGACAAGCTCGGCATCCTGTTCGACAAGGGCGGGGTCAAGAAGGTGATGGGCGCGTTCGTGGAACGCGCATGAGCAAGCGCCGGCGGCTGTGGCAGGCGCGCTTCGCGGTCGCGCCCGAACGCGTGGCGGCGCTGGAAAGCGCGCTCGAGCCGCTGTTCTGGGCGGTGTCCAGTTTCGCCCAGCCCGGCGGCGCCGCGTGGATCGTCACCGGCCTGGTCGAGGGCAAGCCCGATCGCGCGGCGCTGAAACGCGCCAGCGGGCTCGATCCCGTGCTGGCGCCGATCGACAACGCCGATTGGGTGACCAAGGCGCTGTCCTATCATCCGCCGCTGACGGTCGATCGTATCCATATCCGCGGCAGCCACCATCCCGGCCGGCCGCCGGCCGGCGCCAGGACCTTGCGCATCGACGCCGGCATCGCCTTCGGCACCGGCCAGCACGAATCGACCCAGGGCTGCCTGGCCCTGATCGGCCGGCTGGCGCGCGCCCGCAGGATAGGGCGCGGGCTCGATCTCGGCTGCGGCTCGGGCGTGCTGGCGATGGCGATGGCGCGGCTGTGGGCGAGCAAGCGCATCCTGGCCATCGACATCGATCCGCGCGCGGTCGGCGTCGCCCGCCAGAACGTGCGCCGCAACGGGCTTGGGGCGCGGATCGAAGTCCGCACCGGCGCGCGGCCGCCCGGGCGCGCGCGCTTCGACCTGATCGCCGCCAATATCCTGGCCCGGCCGCTGATTCGCCTCGCGCCCGCGCTCGGCCGCGCCGCGGCGGCGCGGGGCCATGTCGTGCTGTCGGGGCTGCTGACCGGCCAGGAAGCCGGCGTGATCGCAGCCTATGTCCGCGCCGGATTTGGGCTCGCCGGCCGCTGGCGGCGCAACGGCTGGTCGGCGCTGATGCTGAAAAAGAGAACCCGCGCCCCTGAGGGGCGCGGGTTCTGACCCTGTCCTGGGAGGGATTCGCTCTTTTCGGGGGGAGGGATCAGAGCGTCAGGGTCGTTGCTTGCGCTTCGACTTAGGCCGCGATCGGGCGGCCGGCATCGGCGCGGTTGTCGTTGACGGCGCGCGGCGTTTCCGCCAGGCCTTCGCCGTAGACCACCGACTGGATCTCGCCCCGGGCGATGCCCAGGTCGGCCAGCATGCGGTCATCGAGACCCATCAGCTCGCCATAGGCGCGCCGACGCGCGGACCAGGCGCGATAGCCCTCGACCAGCTTGGCCGCGCCGCGCTTGAGCACGACGACGCCGTCGGCGACCAGCTCGGCGACGACGATCGCCCGCTGCATCTGGGCCTGTTCGACCAGGCGCTGCATCTGCTTGACGTCCAGAGTGGCCAGCGGCTCGTCGGAGACCGGCAGGGTCGATTTCGTGGCGGGGGCAGTCATGATAGGCTCCTTTGGGTCCGGGGTTCTCGGCCGGACAGGTGTGAATATAAGTCCTTTCGCAGTAGCGAGAAGAAAGGTCTTCGCAATGCAGCAATCCAAATTTGCATACAATGAAAATATTTACTTAACAATGTGTTAAGTTGCTTGGTATGCCAGATTCCATGATCACACCAAACTCCCGTCCCGACCTTTCCGCCCACCTCTTGGCCCTCCGCCAGGCCCTGATCCAAAGCGATTTGGTCGGATTCCTGGTCCCCAGAGCTGACGAACATCAAGGCGAATACATACCGCCGTCAAGCAAGCGCCTCGCTTGGCTGACCGGCTATTCCGGCTCGTTCGGCATGGCGGTGGTGCTGCGCGAGGAGGCGGCGATCTTCGTCGATGGCCGCTATACGCTTCAGGTCCGCAGCGAGGTCGACACCGCGCGCTTTCAGCCCTTCAACGTCGCCGACCTTCAGCCCCCGGCCTGGCTTCAGACCAAGCTCAAACCGGGCGATCGCATCGGCTACGACCCTTGGCTGCACACCCCCGACGAACTCGGTCGCTTCGATCAGGCCCTGTCCAAGGTCGGCGCCAAGTTGGAACCGCTGGCGGCCAATCCGATCGACGCCTTGTGGTCGGATCGGCCCGCGCCGCCGCGGGCGGCGATCCGGCCGCACGATCTGCGCTTCGCCGGCGAGACCTCGGCCGACAAGCTCAAGCGCGTCGCCGCCTCGCTGGCGGGCGAGGGCGTCGATGCCTTCGTCGTCAGCCAGCCGGATTCGATCGCCTGGCTGTTGAACGTGCGCGGCGGCGATGTCGCCAACACGCCCTTGCCGTTGTCCTTCGCCGTGCTGCGCGCGGGCGGCGACCTGGCCTGGTGCGTCGATCCGGCCAAGCTTTCGCCCGAACTGCTGGCGCATCTCGATCCGGCGGTGCGGCCGCTCGAGCGCGACGCGCTGGCCGGCGAGCTTGACCGGCTGGGCGCCGAGAAGCGCCGGGTCGGAATCGATTTCGCCGCCAGCCCGGCCTGGATCCAGCAGCGCCTGGAAAAGGCCGGCGCGCTGGCGCGGCGGATGAACGATCCCTGCCAGGCGCCCAAAGCGCGCAAGAACCCGGTCGAACTGGCCGGCACCCGCGCCGCCCATCGCCGCGACGGCGCGGCGCTGAGCCGCTTTTTGGCCTGGCTTGCGCGCGAGGCGCCCACGGGCCGGATCGACGAACTCGGCGCCGCCGACCGGCTGCATGCCTTCCGCGCCGAGGACAACCTGTTCCGCGAGCCTTCCTTCACCACCATTTCCGGCGCCGGCCCGAACGGCGCCATCGTCCACTACCGCTCCTCGCCCGCGACCAACCGCCGGCTCGAACCCGGTCAGCTCTATCTGGTCGATTCCGGCGGCCAGTATCTCGACGGCACCACCGACGTCACCCGCACGGTCGCCATCGGCGCACCCAGCGCCGAGATGCGCGACCGCTTCACCCGCGTGCTCAAGGGCCATATCGCGCTGGCCACCTGCCGCTTCCCCAAGGGCACCAGCGGCTCGCAGCTGGACGCGCTGGCGCGGCTGGCGCTGTGGCAGGCGGGGCTCGACTACGACCACGGCACCGGCCACGGCGTCGGCTCCTATCTCGGCGTGCACGAGGGGCCGCAGCGGATTTCGAAACTTCCCAACACCGTGGCGCTGGAGCCGGGGATGATCGTCTCCAACGAGCCCGGCTACTACAAGACCGACGCCTACGGCATCCGCATCGAGAACCTGGTGACGGTGGTCGAGGACAAGCGGCCGGGCGACGAGCGGCCGATGCTGGGCTTCGACACCTTGACCCGCGCGCCGATCGACCGCGCGCTGATCGACCGCGGCCTGCTGACCGCGGACGAGGTCGCCTGGGTCGATCGCTTCCACGCCCAGGTGCGGGAGGAAATCGCGCCGCTGTTGGCGGGCGATGCCGCTGCGCGCGCCTGGCTGGAAATGGCCACGCGGCCACTGGATTAATCGGCCGCCGCGCCCTGGCGCGGCTCCCACAGCCGCATCAAGGGCGGGCGCTGGCGGCGATAGCCGATCATCAGCCCGCGCAGGGATTCGAGAAACGAGGCGCGGTCGAAGCCGCCGCGATCCCCGCCCCACACCGCCAGCGCGGCGGGATAGGGTGCGGGCCGCACCCAGGTGCCGAAGCGCATGCGGCCATGCAGGAACCAGAAATGGGCGTCATGGGCGACGTCGCGCGACCACCAGCGCGCCGGCACCCGCGCCGGAATCAGGCCCACCACCAGCTCGGCCTCGCCCGCACGCACCGCCTCGCGCGCCCGCGCCGTCCAGGCGCCGACTTCGCCGGTGCCGGGCGGGCAGAGATAGACCCGTCCCGACCAAGGCTGCGTCAGCCCGTCCTCGGCGCGCGTGTAGTAGCGCTCGGCCCAGATCGGCGCCCGCGCCGGATCGAGGGTCGGCGAACAGGGATCGAGGCCGAACGGCCGGCTGTGGCCGAAGCCGGCTTCCATCGCCGCATACAGCGAGGCCGACAGCCAGCCCGGGGTCGACCATTCGACCGGATCGCGGCCGAGCGGCGCCGGATCCGACCTCATTTGCCCTCGGGCCTGTCGAGCCGCGCGCCGTCCAGCGCCCGCGCCGCGCGGCCGCGCTCGTCCTGCTCGCGCGCGCGCTCGGCTTTGCTGCGGCCGTGGCGGGCGCGGTTGGCGTCCGCATGCGCCGCAGCCGCGGTCCGCGCTTTGGCTTTCCTGTGGCGGCGCAAATTGACGATTTCGGCCATCACCCCAATCTTGCCACGATTCGCCCATAGGCTATGACTGACCGAAATCTGGATCGGACGATTCGGCCTTGCGGCTCGTGCTCTACATCTTAGGCGGCCTGATCGGCGCTGCGCTGGCGGCGGCGCTGGCGGTGCCGTTCCTGGACTGGAACCGCTACAAGCCCGAGATCGCGGCGCTGGTCGAGGAGACCACCGGCCGCAAATCCTGGATCGACGGCGACATCCGCCTGCGCGTGCTGCCCGCGCCCGAGCTGGCGGTGGCGGGGGTGCGGCTGGCCAATGCCCGCGGCGCGGTCGATCCCGATCTGGCGCGGCTCAAGGCGCTGGAGCTCCGGCTGGCGTTCTGGCCGCTCTTGGCCGGGCGGATCGAGATCGGCCGCGTCACTTTGGTGCAGCCTCGGCTCAGTCTCGAAATCCTGGCCGATGGCAGCCGCGCGTGGGAGCTGGGCTTGCGCGTCGGCAACGGCAAGGCGGCCGATCCCGACGGTTTCAAGCTGCAGCATCTGGCGATCGAGGCCGGGACGCTGACTTTCCGCGATGCGCGCTCGGGCCTGGTCGAGCGCTTCGAGGCCATGGACCTGACCGGCGGCTTCGATTCCTTGGCTGGGCCGTTTCAAGCCAAGGGCACGGCGGCGGCGCGCGGCGTCACCCTCGGCCTCGAGGCGGCGATCGGCCGCATCGACGGCTTCCGGCCGATCCCGATCAGCCTCGGCCTCGGCCTGCCGGCGGTGAAGGCACAGGCGCGGCTGACGGGCTCGCTGTCGGCGGCGCGGGCCGATGGGCAGTTCGCCGGCCGGCTCGATCTTTCGGCCGAGCATTTGGGAGCGTTCCTGGCAACGCTGGACCGCGCCCAGGGCGGACGCGGCGACACCCCGCCCTTGACGCAGTCGCTTGCGGCCACGGCCCAGGTCGCGGCCGGGATCGATCGCGTCGCGCTGGAGGGCATCGCCCTTCGCCTGGGCGAGGCGCGCATCCAAGGCACCGTCAAGGCCGCCTTCCCGGTCGGGCTGACGACGCTCGACATCGGCCTCTCCACGACGCGGCTGGATCTCGATCCCTGGATCGCGGCGCTCGCGGCCCAGCCCAAGCCTGCCGCCGCCACCTCGACCCGGCCGCGTGCGCTCTTCGCCTTGCCGGCCGATCTTTCCGGCACGGTTTCGCTTGTCGCCGAGGCGTTGCAGCTCAATGGCGCGCTGGTGCGCGAGGCGCGGCTGGAAGCCGAGATCCGCGACCGCCGCGCCCAGTTGCGACAGCTTTCGGCCCAGTTTCCGGGCGGCGCCCGCGCCGGCCTCACCGGCAGCCTGACCTCGACCGCCGGCGGCGCCGCGTTCGATGGCCGGATCGAATTGCAGGCCGACAATCTGCGCGGGCTGTTGGGCTGGGCCAAGCTCGATCCCGGCCCGGTCCCGCCCGACCGCTTGCGCCAGACCGATCTGACCGCACGCCTGCAATTCGCGCCGGATTCGATCGCCGCCCGCGAGATCGATCTCAGGATCGACGGCTCGCGGCTGACCGGCTCGGTCTCGGCCGCGCTGGCGGCGCGGCCGGCGCTGGTCGGCGATCTCAGGCTCGATGCCATCAACCTCGATGCCTATGGAATCTTCGGCGGCGGCGGATCGGCCGGAACGACCGACTGGTCGGCCCTGGCCGAGGTCGACGCCGATCTGACCTTGGCGGTCGAAAGCTTCACTCTGGCCGGCCAGCAGGGCCACAATCTGGCGCTGGCCGCGGGCTTGCGCGCCGGCGGCGCCAACCTGCGCCAGCTGACGGTCGAGCGCTGGGGTGGCGCCAGCCTGCGCGCCGGCGGCCAAGCCATCGACCTGGCGCGCAAGCCGCGCTTCGGCCTGCAGATCGAATCCCATGCCGCCGATTTGGCGACCTATCTGCGCCTCGCCGGCGCCGATCCCGGGCGCGGGCTGAGCGGCCTCGGCCAGGTCGCGCTCAAGGCGACGATCGACGGCGATGGCGAGGGCATCGCCGCAACGGTGGATGCCGCAGCCCAGCATGCGCGCCTGCTCGGGCGCGGACGGCTGGCGCTGGCCGCGGGCGGCACCAGCG
>Ga0194120_10002844_pt1 | contig 29116 bp, 12 predicted proteins | sample TA2MahCa65mmetaG_FD_148642 | JGI IMG/M metagenome (GOLD analysis project Ga0194120, IMG submission 148642) | Freshwater microbial communities from Lake Tanganyika, Tanzania - TA2015019 Mahale Deep Cast 65m | ecosystem: Environmental > Aquatic > Freshwater > Lake | place: Tanzania: Lake... | reverse complement strand
GCGCCGATCGTGCCGTCGAACGTGGCGGTTCCGGTTCCGGCGGTGATCGTCAGCGTGCGGTTGTTGGCCCCCGCGTCGTCGGCGTTGATGGTGCTGGCCGCCGTGTCGAACTCGACGTTGTTGTCCGCCGTGCCGTCGGTGTTGATGGTCACGTTGGCCCCCAGCACCACCGCGCCCGTGAAGGTCAGCGTGTTGCCGCCTTGATCGTCGACGCGCAGGGTGGCCGCGTTGAGGTTGATGGTCGTCGCGGTGACGTCCAAATCCGCCAGGGCTTGCGAGGCGCCGATCGTGCCGTCGAACGTGGCGGTTCCGGTTCCGGCGGTGATCGTCAGCGTGCGGTTGTTGGCCCCCGCGTCGTCGGCGTTGATGGTGCTGGCCGCCGTGTCGAACTCGACGTTGTTGTCCGTCGTGCTGTCGGTGTCGATGGTCACGTTGGCCCCCAGCACCACCGCGCCCGTGAAGGTCACGGATCCTGCGGTTGCATCGAGGCTTGTGTTGATATTTGCGATCAGGGTGATTCCCGTGGCTGCAAAGACGCTCAGATTAGCATTCGCGCCGGCGTTTCCTGAGATGTTCGAGAAGTTGGAGGCAGCCGTATCGAAGGTGATGTCCTCAATGTCTTGCGCACCGTCCACCACGGTCAGCGCAGTGAATGTTCCGCCTTGGATTACGAGTGATTGCGTTCCCGCAGCGCCAGTAATGTCGATTCGCCGTACGTCATTTGCCGCAGCGATGCTACCGGTGTTGGCCGTATTTTGAGCGGTAGTAAATACAAATCCGAGAACCTGAGCTGCTGCATCCGCTGTGGTTCCGCCAGCATCATTCGACGTAATACTCAGGTCGGTCCCGGCCACACTGAGTGTTGCAGTTTCGTTGTTTGCACCAATATTGATGGTGAGCACATTCCCTGCAAATGTGATTGACGTAGTCAACAATGTGCGAGTCTCTAATCGATCGACGAGACTTGGCACTTTGTGCCGGAAGTTACGACGATTGCTTGACTTAGATTTGCGGGTCAAACGACGGCGAAGAGTGGTAACCCAAGAACTCCATCGCATTTTGTAACCCCTTGGACAAACAGGCTTGGATTTTTACGGGCGAAGACAGTCCGGCAGCGAAGCAGACTTTGGTTTGCGGCGAAACGCGAACACGATCAGCGCAGACGAGACCTCAGTTTCGTTCCATCGGCTTTTTGAGGAACGTCCAGCATCAGGGGAGTTCGCCCAGAGAACAGGAACAAGAGACACGATCAAGCGAACACGAACGTATTCTCCAAATTCCCCAGATTTCGGGATGCCCTCCGAAAGCCTCTGGTTTTGTGAAAACGGTTGCAAAATCCAGAATGGCAGGACATCTTGCTGACCGGCAATGCTTGCCGTTGTCCCCTCATCAAATTTCGTCCGGAGTACATTTCGATGTCTCAGGGAGCTTCCGGAGGCCATCGCTGGCGAACGTCGGTAGGAACGGTCCCATCACACAGAACGTCGCCTCGGACAAAACGGGCCGCCTGGACGGTCCTGGTGATGCTCCTGGGGGGAGTCGCGGTTTGGCTGCTGTTCCAATTCTTTGGAGTTGGTCGGCCACCGCGGTTGCAGATCGTGTCGATCGGCATGACCTATGACAATCAGGTTTTTCGTCCGACTCCTTTGGTCCTGGAGAGTGTTCAAGCCATCAACGAGCTGGCTCAGCGAGAAAACGCTCGCGACCAATTCGTGCTTTCCAACTATCCCACCGGAACCAAATTGGATGGCCCAAAAGTACTGGACATCTTCAAGGATCTCTCCCTCTCGAAACACGAAAATTTGCTCGTGTATCTGAACTTACAAGGAGGCGTGATCGCGGCATCCGGCGACGAACAAGGAGGCGTGATCGCGGCATCCGGCGACGAGCCGGGCGCGATGGCCTATTTTTTGACGCTTCGCGCTGGCGCCGATTCCTTACACGATGGGGTCGGTGGACAGCGGGTTCGCGTGCAGGAGCTGCTGTCGGAATGCGGCAAGACAACCGCCGCCAACGTCCTTGTCCTGTTGGAGTCAGGGGACGGTGGGCCGAACTGGCGTACGGGAATCCTCAATCGAGATTTTCAGAATCAGCTCAAGCGGGAAGCGGAGCAAGCGGTTCAGAAGTATCCTCAACTGCGAGTCATCGGCGCGGTCAGTGACCAGGAGACCGCGCATGCCGCGCGTCAGTTTGGTGACGACCCAGGCCACCACTCGGTCTTCAGTCATTTCGCGGTGCAAGGGCTGCTGGGTGACGCGGACGGCTACACGTTCGATGCCAGGACAGGCCGGAGTTCTCCCGGCGAACGTCGCTCCAGAAAAGTTCGCACCGTCAGCTTTGACGAACTTTTCGCGTACTTGCACCACCAGGTTGAACTCTGGTCGAAGGACCACCGGGCCGCTCGCCAAACCGTCTGGCGGATTCCCAAAAACAGTCCACCGCTCAATCTGACTCAGACGCGTGCAAGCAGCCGGTTTGAACAACTGGCGGATGCGGCCTCGAAAGTCGTCACCTCTGAACCGAAATCCAAGGAAGCGGAGCCAGAGGTGGAATCGGACTCCAAGAACGCTGCGAAGAAAGACGCTCAGGAGGACTCAAAAGCAAAAGATCAAGAGTCGCTCGCGACCGCAGACTCCAAAGGAAGCACGACGCACAAACCCACAGACGGCAAGGGCGACAAGCCCCAAACCCGTGAGACGTCGTCACCCTCCAGCAAGCGGGACACCACGGACGGCGATCCCGTTGCCGACAAATCCCACTCGGCAAAGGCAGACAGCGAAGATGCCTCGCAAGCGAGCGAGCAGCGAAAGAAGCAACACGAGCAGTTGTTTCAGTTGTGGGAGCGACGCGACTCCATCCGAACCGCCGGCCACGCGGCATCACTTGCGGCGCGCGAATGGCGCCGTCTGCAATTGGAATTAGTGCATGTCGAACAATGTCTCCGTGCGGAAGAGACGCCCGATCGCGTTAATCGAGAATTAGACAGGGTGACCAACACGCTGATGAAAATCGAGGAGCAGGTCGCTCGCTGGGAAACGCAACGTCACAACCCGGTCGGCGAATTAGTCTCACTCGCGTTTGTCGAGCGTGCCCGCCAACCGCGCACGCCGACGAAGCCACGGACCTCATCGCCAGCCAATCCGCCTCTGTCCGGCGTGGATCAAGGCACCAATGAACCTACCGGGGCGGAACGCAAGCAGTTCGACGACTTGCTCAAGGCCGCGTTTCCATCGTCATCGGAACCGGAACTTCCGTCGCCCCAGCCGGATCGTCTCTCCGAGAAACCCAAGCCCGCAACCACGACTTCTGAAGACAAGTCCCCTACTCCGGCCAAAGAGCCGCGGCATGTGGAGCTCAAGCAACTCCTCTTGAAGTTTCCGCAGCTTCGTGAATCGGTTTGGCAATCCGCGTTTCGTCCGATTTCAGAATGGGCGCAACCGACTCGAAGGGACGAGCGCACGACGGCCGAAGTCTTGAAACTCCTCGCCGCCGTGCAGTTGGCCGACGAACTGACTCAGGATCGTGCCGGTCGCTCGGCGATGCCTGCGGAGATCGTGACAACACTTGGAGTGTTGGCCGTCGCCGAAGCGTCCGCACAAGGGAAATTTCCGTGGACTTCCGACGTGAGTCGCGCGTGCCGCCAGTTGATCGATGCGCGTGTCCGATTTGAACAGTTGGTCACGGACTTACCCGCGAACTCTAAATTAATGCGGCACGGTTTTGAAACGGTGGAAGACCAATTGGTGGCCGCTGAACGATGGCTCCAGAGCGGCCAGGTGCAGCACACGCTGCGAAGCCTCGATCAAGTGGAGATTTCATTGGCTTCGTCCAAGACCGATGCGGAGACGTTGCGTCGAGTCGCTCGCCTGAAGGCCGACCTCGCGGCGGAGTTACCCGACCTCGCACGATGGGTTGCGCGACGCCAAGATTCCACTGGGCAGAACACACTCAAGACGACACGCAAGTTGCTTCAAAATTTCGCCGAGGCGCGACAGATCGACGAAGTCCCTCCGATCGAAGAATTGGAGGAGCTACGCGGTCTGGTCAGGAGCCAAGACGAGTCGTGGTTCGCATTGTTTGATGTGATCGAACTGGCCACCGAACTCTTGAAGTTGACGGCGGAGGAACCGCACACGACGGACGCGCGTACTCCGAAAACGACCGCCGAGTCCTCGGATTCTTCGCGGCTGAAGGAGATTACCGCGTTGACCGCAAAGTTAGAGCAATTGTGGACCGAGTGGCGCGGCATGGAACGAGAACTCGCGGCGTTGCTGTCGTCTGGGACTCCACTGACCGAACACTGGGAACGAATCAACGATCTACTGTTCGTGCCGTGGATCTCCGCAGCCCAACGACGCCAGTTGTTGAGCCAACTCGAAAAATTGGATCAAGCAGGCTCTTCAAATTCGGAGGGATTTTCTTCGGCGAACACTCGTGGCGATTGGCAAGTCTTTTGGGCCATCGAGACGCTGAGGTTGGCGGGACTGGATTCCGAATCGGAACGAGCGCTGTGGGGCCAGTTCTCGAAGAGCCTGAAGGTCCCTTGGGATGACGACGATTGGTCGGCTTCGTTTGCGGCCACGGCGGAATTGGGACAGAAGATCGCTCGAAATTTTGCCAAAATCGCTCGCCAAGCGGATGCCTCGGCTTTGGAAATGTCCACTCGCCAAGAGGATGAGGATTTGCGACGCCGCGAACAGCGGACTCGCGGTGTGGATCCGGCCGATCTCGCCACCCCAGGCGCGCAGGCCGAGTTCTGGCTTGCGAAACGATCCTTGGACGAGTACGGAATGTTTCTTCGAGAACGTGCGGCACGCGCGGCTCGCACCGCGCGGCTCGGCGGTCAAGAGTTCGCGTCGCAATGGACATCGTTGGCGGAGCGATGGCAAAAACTCGTTCCGCCGTCCGTGACTCGCATTCCCGCTGACGAAGCTCCGTTTGTCGTCGAGACGAAATTCGACGGCCCGCTCTATTGGAGCCGTGGCGATCCCGGCGAAATCAAATTGTCGTTGGTGATCGCACCGCGAGCCGGATTCAAATATCGTCCGACTCTTCTGCGCGTGTTGGATGGAGACCGATTCACAATCAAACCGCAGTCCCTGTCGCAGTCCATCGGCCACGAATTGATCGAAAGTCGTGATGCTCAGCAATTGGAATTGACGTTTCATCGGCCGAAAAGCGTTACGGTCACCGAGTCGATCGTCACGCTGGCGTTGCTCGACAAAGAAACGCAGTTGCCGTGGGACATGCGGCGGCTCGTGCTCCGAACGCCGCTCAACGACCAAGATTGGCGGATCGAGTTCCGTGCCCAAGGGGAACTCACGGAACGCGATCACCCCGCCGCCAAAGATCGCAACAAGGGAACGCATTCCTCGAACAAACTTCGCAGCGTGTTGTGGCTGCCCACTCTTTTCGGCGACAAGCCTCCGTTGGCCCTGCGGCCAGTCCTGATCCCGCCACTCGATACAAATTTCGCTTCCGTTTCCGTCACGGTCCACGAATTGGATGACAGGGGACAGCCTCGTCAGACCCCCAGCGCCAAGCAGGTCAACATTCCGCTCAATCGCGAAGGCCGCCCGATTCCGCTGAGTCTTGCTGCCGCTCCGGCTGCCGCTCCTCCCGCTGCCACAACCACCGAAGCCAAACCGACACCATCTCCAACGGGACGCGACGTGTCTCGCGGATGGGTCTTTGAGATTCTTCCCGTCGGCGAGCGAGATCCCGTCCTGCAACAAGTCATTCCGCGCGTGAGGCCACCTCAGACGTACTTCAACCCATCTAAGCTGAAGGTGGTGTTCGGTAACGGAGAACTGAAATTCGAATTGCAACGCCGAACGGACGCGGAGGAAATTGACCGCGCGTTGTTGCCGGAGACCTTGCGAGTCCGACTGGAATTGCCCGATGCCTTGGGCGTCTTGCCGACGGACGCACAATTGCTTTGGAACTTTGAACGTGGAGAACGCAAGAGTCTGATCGCGCGGCTCGATGAACGTCGCTTGGCAAAAGTGGCGCGGCAAAATTTCTTGGTCTCGGTCAACGCGGGAGGTTGGCCGCGAGCCTTTCCATATCGTGTGCGTCATGACGACCTCGCCGTGGAATCTCCACCGACGCGGCCAGTGATCGTCTCGCCCGCCAACGGGGCGGTAATTCCCATGGGTAAGAAGCTATCTGTGGGAATTCAAATTGATTCGGAGCAGCTCAACACCTTTGGGCTGGATGAACCGTGGATGCTGGCTTGTGAACTGGTTTCGGTCTCGGAATCCGAGATCATCCGCCGTCCCGCGCCGTTTCCCATCTTTCGATCGCTGGACGAAATCATCCGCTTGGTCAGCCAGGGCGAGTCCGATTGGATGCTGACAGCGGAAGTCCGCAACCATCAGGTCGAGTTCGACACGGACGGGCTAAAAGGGCGATTTTTCGCCCGGGCCGTGGCCACGCGAGATGGACAGAAAACGACGCCGCTGGGCGGTGGCGATTCCGAAAAACTTCTGATCGCGATTTCCGATCCGGAGCGACAGCCGCCCACCCCGAAATTAGCGGCGGCCACATTGCCCAAAATTCGCCCCGGCTCGGAAAACGATTGGCGCGTTCCGATCATCGCCGAAGACTCACAGGCCGGCATTTCCGAAGTCACCGCGGGATTCGACACCGACGACGACGGACAACTGGGAGAGAAGGAAGTCTTCGAAGAGACTCGTCAAACATGGGACAACCCGCTGGACGAGGCTGACCGGCAAACGACCGTGATCATTCGCGCCGCGCGTCTGAAGGATAAGCCGACCGGCAAACACCGACTGTTGGTGACCGCCAAGAATGGTGTCGGAAAACTTTGCAAGGAGCCATTGGTCGTGCCGTTGGAAGTCGATCAAGCCCTGGGTTGGGTCGCTGTCCGCATCCCCGATCTGGGTCAGAAAAAGTGCGTGCTGTACATCGACGGCAACAAACAAGCCGGCACGGCAGCACGCGAAATGTCGGTGGCCCTTGCCGCCGGAGAGCATGAGTTTCAGCTTGCCAGCGACATCGTCGATACTCGCCGCGGGAAGGCGAAGAAAGTTCTCGTCAAACCCGAACACACGAAAGACAGTCCCGCCCAAGTCACGCTCGATCCCCCAACGCATTGATCTTGGCGACTCTTCGAGAAGGCAACATTCATGGCATTCTTTCAGACGATCATCAACGCGATCTGCGGCGGGGCAGCGTGGGTTTTCGGAGCGGCCAAGCGGACCACGTCGTTGTCTCCACGCACGTATCAGATTTGGCATCTGATCGTCTTGCTGGTGATCGCATTGATCGCCGGATTCTTCACCGAAGAAATCTGCGATTTCTTCGGCGTCAATCGTGGCGGTTCCGGCTTCGACGTGGTGGACAAATATCTATGCGGTTGGCTGGTGCTCGTGTTGTACGTGCTGGTCCGAATGATCCTTTACGTCGTACGGTTGTTCGGCATTCAGGACTCCTCTGAATTTCCCGATCTCGATCGCGCCTGGTCGGAAGCGATGATTCAGTTGGGTCGGCAAGGTCTCACCTTGCAGTCGTTCCCGCTCTTCGTGGTGATCGGGATTCCGGAGGATCAGGAACGGCCATTTCTGATGGGGGCGAAGTTTCCTGCGGCGGCCACCGGCCCTTCTCCTGACTCGTCTCAGCCGTTGCGAATCTTCGCGAACGCGAAGGCGGCCTTCTTGTTCGTGTCAGGAGCTTCCGCGATCGTGCGACAGTTGACGGAAGGACCACGCGTCGCCGTTGGAGGCGGATCGTCCATCGCCACAATCTCCTCGCCGTCGGGAATTGGGTCGGCCGGTTCGATGATGACGTTGTCTCCTGACCAGATGCCCGCTGCCGAAGGGAGCGGCGACTCCGGGCCCTCGATTCTCGGAGCGATGTCCACGTTGGCTCCGAGACAATCCAGTTCCGCAGTGCGACGCGCAAGCGATCCCGGTTCGGCAGTGCCATCCGCTCCATTGCCCAGCGAAGCGTTGTCTGAAACGGCCCGGCGACTGCGTCATGTTTGTCGATTGGTGAATTCCGCGCGGAAGCCGTTTTGCGGAATCAATGGGGCAGTGGTGGTCGTTCCCTCCCAATGGGGAGCCGACGGTTTTCCTGATTTTTCGCATGTGGTCGCTCAGGACGTGCAGGTCCTGCACGAGGGTTTGGAAATGTTGTTCCCGGTGGCTTGTCTGTTTTCCGGGATTGAGTCGCTCGGTGGATTGCCCGAACTGCTTACCCGCGCCGCAGAAGTTAACCGTACCTTCTCCGGAGAACTGAAGGCGGGATCGCGATACGCCACGGGACATCCGGTTGATCCGGAATCCGCAAGCTGGGTGACGCGGCATTGCGTGGGTTGGTTTCGGGATTGGATTTATTCCGCGTTCAAGAAAGACCCTTCGTCCGGGACGAACCCGCGTCTGTATCGCCTGCTCTCCGAGATCAGCGATCGTCGTCGTAATTTCGCGCGGATTCTGACAGCGGGGTTTGGACAATTGGTTGGCGGCCAGTCGGTTCGACTGCTCGGCGTGTATTTCAACGGCCGGGATGCTCAGGGACGCACACAGGTTTTCGTCAAGCAATTGCTCGACAATATCCTGGCGGAACAGGACAACGTCGTTTGGAGTCCACAGCGCATCTTGCGAGAAAATTCGCTGCGATCCTGGACGTATGCCGTTTACGGTCTCATTGCGTTGCTCGTGATGGCGGATTTGTATTGGATCATCGATCGATTGAGATGAATTGACGGCTCGACGCACGATTGAGGCGTGGAGCCCCGGAGTTTTCTCGCGTGCATTCTCGTCCGTAAACATCCCACAAAGGAACGTCAGATGGGTTGGCAAGATCATGCACCGGCGGCTGGTGGCAGTGGTGACGGCTCGCGCTCCTGGAGACAGCCGACACAGGGACGCCCCTCGCCGGAGCCGCGTCCGGCCGGCGCGACCTTGGCGCGCGGCAAGAAGCTGTTCGCGTCGTCGCTGGCGGGCGTTTGCGCCGTGATTTTCTGGTTTCTGCTGTCGTTATTTTCCAAAGGATGCTCCAGCACGGAGCTTTTCGTGCTGACGACGTTGGACTACGAAACCGAGAAGGCCGGCGCAATCCCCCCCAACTGGATGGCGGACTCCGATCGAACTTTGTTGCAGTCGCTGGAAGACTCCCGTCGCCTGCTCAAGCTATCGGTCCACTCGTTCGCGAAGGAAACGGAATTTCAATCGCAGTTGAAAGACCTGTTTGCGCAGAAGAGTTCCGCCAGCAGAAAGAAAACGGCCTGCGTGATCTATTTATCGGCGCATGCGGTGCTCGAACCACTGCTCGACAATTCTTCCAAAGAGTCGGTCAAGGTCACGGAGTCCGACGTGATTCTGTTAGCGGCCGGTGATGATTTCGGTTCCAAAACCCCGCGACTCCGTTTGAGTGAAGTCTGGAACGCCCTTAAAAATCTGCCGCCGGATCAAAAGAAACTGTTGCTGTTGGATCTCGGTCGCCTGCAAAACCGCTGGCGATTGGGAGTTTTTGACAACTTCGTGATCGAAGCCGTTCAGGCGGCAGTGCAACGGGAGAAAATTCCCAATCTGTTGGTGATGACCGCCTGTTCCTCGGGCGAATCCAGTTGGGTCAGCCCTCATCTGGGAGAGTCGGGACAGTCGGTGTTCGCTCATTTTGTCGCGCGGGGCCTTGCGGGCGAAGCGGATCGGACGGAAGGAAAGTCGGACGGGCGGGTTACGGTACTGGAACTGTTTCGGTTTGTCCGTGCTGGTGTGAACGGCTGGGTGCAACGGAATCGGGACCCCGCGGGCCAGCATCCACGTCTGTTTGCGGAGAACTTCGATGACGAAAAAGTGCGCCAGGCGAAAGAGGACACGACGTTTTCCGTTGTGACGGTCGGTACCCTCAAGAGTGCCGAACCTCCTTCGTCCACCAAATCGAAAACGCCCTCCGCGGAGGTTCTTGACAAACTCTTTCAACTCTGGAAGCGTCGAAACACGCTCGCCGATCCAGAGCCGGGCGCCAACGCGATGAACAATCTCAATCCTGCCGGCTTTCGCGCGCTGACTCAGCGGCTGTTCAGAGCGGAGGAATTCCTGATTCATCACGACATCGCTCGCGCCGAAACCGAATTGGAAAAAACCGAACTGCTGTGCGCTGATCTGGAGTCGCACCTCAAACAAGGCCGTTTCTCTGCGGCAGGCTTTCGGTCGGACGAGAAGTTTCTCAAACAATTGTCCGATCGTTTTGGATTGGGAGCGAAACCATCACCGCCGAAACCCGCCAGTCCGCCCGCGGGAGCCTCTGAGGATTTGTCGCTTCCGGACGATCATCTGGCGCACGTGTTGTCTCACGCTCCTCAAGAACAGGGTCTCCCCTGGATGTTGAAAAGTTCGGAAGCGACGGAGCTTCAAGATCAACTCGTGAGTTTGCGGCAACTCGCGGAAAGCGTCACCTTCGGCCATCACACTGTTCTCCCGTGGTTGCGGCCGGAATTGAAGAAAGCGGATCAACTCCGTCGCGCAGCTGAGGATCGATTCTTTGTCACCGACATCACGGCCGATCAGGCTCGTCGTGACGTGACATCATCGAGTCTGACCCCCAGCGAACAGGATCGGACGAAGGACAAGCCCGCCGAGATTCGCGAACTCGCAGACCAGGCGACGGCGGAGTTTCAGCGGTTGCAAAACATGGCTCAGGATTTGGAGAAAGCTCAGTTCGCATGGAACCGTGCCTGTGCGACCCTTCCCGAATGGCTGGCGTTCGCCTCCTCACGCTCGACCGATTTGGAATTGCGGAACCTGCGAGCCGAACTGATGAACGAATACCACCGCCCCATCGCAGATAAACTCCTCCCCAAGGCCATCGACTTGGCCAACGTCGGCCTGGCGACAAAAGACAGTCGTGGCCGTTCCTGGAATGAACTGGACAAGCGAGTGTTGTCGGTCGCTCTGGAAGCCATCGAATTGCGGAGGCTCTTGCCCCTCCAGTTTTCTGTGATCAGTCCAGAACAGTGGGAATCGTTGAAGTCCTCCACGGAGAGGTTCCTTGCGTTGCACCAGAACGTGCGAGATCAATTTCAGCGCGAAGCTGAGTTGCTGCGGAACACCTCGCAACCTCAGCCGATTCACTGGCGTCAGTTTCGGGACTTGCTGTTGTTCCCCAACCTCGATGCGGAAACTCGCCGAGATGTGTTCGCCAAGCTTATCGATCTGCGACTGGACAAGGACGTCGTCGAATCGCCGGCCGTTGAAGAGCCGCTTCTCAACGATCGTCAGACGACGTTGTGGCAGATGTTTTGCGCGATTCACGCTCTGTCACTGGTTCCGGATCCGACGGGCATGGCTAACGACAAGCTTTGGAAAGCTTGGCATGACCTGAACGTGGACGATTCGCGCGTCAGCCCCGAACCGCTGATTCAGGTCAGTCGCACACTGCGGAAGCATTGGGTCGGACACTTGCGCGAAGCTGGCGAGGAGTGTCGCCCCTGGCAGTTGGAATCTCGCGACCTTGCTCGCAATTCCCTGGAGCAAAAAGATTTGTCCGCTCGAATTCTGTTCGCGAGCGACGCAATCAATCTTCAGGAGAAGCCGACGCAGCGTTTTGAGCGGTACTTGATCGCCGAATCGCTGTTGGACGCAAGCGAACGGTATCTCGACGACTTCTGGAAAGGCTGGTACGACCGCGCGGCCCAGTCCTGTTTCAACGCGGCGGTTCGACTCGGTGATCGCATTCTCGACAAAGATCAGCGCCGCGTGAACGGCCTGCTCGCGGTTCGTGCTCAAGCGGAACTGGCGTTGGAAGCCGCTCCTGTCGTTTTCGGAACCCAGAAGTCCGCTCCCGGTTCCGTGCGGATTCGCCACACGAAGGATCTGCCCGTCGGTTTGGCGACGACTTGGCTCAATTACAAAGACGGAGATCCCCGTGCGGCCGGCGGAGGATCGCTCGCTCTGTTTTGCTCGCCGCGCAGTCTGGGACTGCCCGTGCGGAACGATGCGTCCTCACACGATGCGGGCCGATTCGCGATCACTCATCCGGACGCTTCTAAACCGTCGCCGGCAATCCGGTGCCAACCTTCGCAAATCGTGCCACAAGTGTTCTTTCGAGGTCACGCTTGGAAACAACAAACAGCCGCAATTTTCAATCCTTGCAAACCGGACGGCACGCTCATTCGACGATTGGCCACGCCTATCACGGCGGCAATTCGAGTTTCCGGCGAAGACCGGAAGTCCGTCGTGTTCGTGCTGGATGCCTCCGGCAGCATGCTCCCAGACGCCAATGAGGCCAAACAAAATCGCTGGATCCCCGCCAAAGCGATCTTGCTAGAAGTCTTGAACGATCTGCTTCAAGGGACTCGCGAGGAGGGAACCAAGCCACATCAAGTCGAGTTGATCGTCTATGGGCATCGCGACCCCGCAACACAGGTTCTCGATCGGGCAAATGTGAAGACCGAGCTTCCAATGACCACCTTGACCGATGCGACGATCGCTCAAGTCCGCGCGAAGCTAGAAGGATTTGAGCCGTTTGGCAGCACTCCGCTACTCACGGCGGTCACGCAAGCCTGCAATTCGCTGACCAAGTCGAAAACTCCTGGCACGATCATCGTGATCACGGATGGAGTTCCCAATGACGGCGCGAGATGGATCCAGGAAAAACTCGATTACAACTACGAAGAATGCCGACCGATCCTGGAGAAACGAAAAGAAGAGATCAAGCTCTCGGTGAATCAAGCTCGGTCTGATCACCGCGAGATCGAGTTGCAGGTCATCGGCTTGGGGTTTCAAGGAGCCGCGCTTCCTAATGAATTGGCGGCTCGAGAAGAATTGGAGCAGTTGGTCAAAGAGGCGAATCAGCGGACCGGAAACTTTCACCGGGCCGCGACGTTCGACGAACTGCGGGGAAAACTCAACCTTGCAACGGGAGCCCGTCATTTCTTTGTTGGTCAACCAGGTTCGCCATCAAAACTGATGCGTGATAAACCGTTGAGTCAGACGCTCAGCGACCTTCCGAGTGGTCAGTATCGAATGGTTTTCGCCGATCCCAACCGAATGCCAGAGGGGCTTCCGGTCGAGTTGAAAGGTGGCGAGTTGCTCGATTTTCGGCTGACGGGCGAGGGTGAGTTTGACCATGTTCACCCGCTGGCATTGCGAAGTTCGGCTGGTTTCGCTCGTGCCCAGACACGTGCGAATTACCGCATCGGCAGTCTGCAAAGCCTGAGACTTTTCGAGAACCGCGCCGAACTCGTCGTCGGAATCCAGAATCTGCCGCCAGAGTCCAGCCGTCCGGCCGCGTACACCGAACGTCCCGATCGACTGCTGATCGAAATCTGGCCGAAGAACCAACCGCAAAAAAAAGTGTCCGCGACGACCTACCAGATCGAGCCTGGTAAATCCGATCCCACTTGGACGATTACGGTCGATGACTGGCTGCCCAGCGACACGGAAGCTCAGATGACCGCCTACGCCAGTTGGGGAAAACTTCCGCACGACGCGTTGTTGATCTCTTCCGACACCATGCTCTGGCCCAAGAAAGTGGAAGTGCCGGTCTCCAAAACCGATCGCGTCTCATTTCAAGTTGAAGTTTTGACTCCGCCCAACGATCGCGTGGATTTGGAAGATGCGGTGGAAGTCCGGCTACGCTTGAGCGACCCGGCCGATGCTCCAAGGTTGACGAAGGACTGGCGACACCTGGCCTACTTGCAAGTGGAGTTGCGAGATGAAGATCAGCCCATTCCTCACTTGGACGAAACCGCCGAGGTACTGGCAACCGAGCATGAAGTCCGATGGAAGTTCTCCAACTTGCCCAAGGAGAATTTTTCCTCGAAACGGCTGAAAATCGCGGTGACCTCATGGCAGACCTTCCAACAATCCGCGCTGAGCCTGGAGCAACCGATTTCCATCAAGGCCGAATAACGCCACTCATCGATGCATGGCCGCAGGTTCCGCTCATCCGACCGCTACAACCAATCCATCTTCACATCTGACGGCTTCTGGATGTCAAGGTTTGCGGACTCACGATTTGCCTGATCGAGAAATCCGGAGGAACAATTACGACTCGCTCACTTTTCACAGGCATGATCACCGATCATTTGAGCGGATTGATGCTCGTCGGAATGGGCTTTCGCAGAGAGTTGGCAATTCAGGATTGAACTTGCCGGGCTTGTTCCACTTGCCTTTCAGCAGACAAGGAGTAATCCCATGGCAGGCATGTCTCGGCTCTCGATGTTGAATTGGATCACGATTACGACGGGTTGCGTCGCGCTGTCCACCATTGGGTTCGCAATCGCGGCCGATCCCGCCCCGGCTCCGGCGTTCAACCCGGCTCCGATCAAACCAACACTTATCGACTTTCTCACCGGGATGCCCGTCACCCACTCGATGCAAGTCATGGCAACGCCCAAGTTGTTGCGTCCTGGCTTCGCGGGAGAAATGGACAACACTGCCAAGGGTTTGGCGTCAAAAATCAAAGCCAAGGAAGTGGATGTCCCGAAACGCGTCAAAGCGGCGAAGTACCTGGGAAAAGTCGATTGCCAGGCGTTTCCTGATTCGCAAACGCAACTATTGGACCTTGTCGTGAACGACGAGTTTGAAGAAGTCCGATTGGCGGCGGCCAAAGCGTTCCAAGAACAGTTTTCCAAAGGCCAAGACCCGAATCCGAGCAAACGAAAACAACGCCGTTACGACAACTGTCGCGGATGTTGCAACAACGTCGATGTGATCAACAAGTTGAGCAAGCGCGCTTACGAATGCGATGAAAATGGTTGTCCGTATGAACCGTCTCTGCGGGTCCGAGAAGCCATCGCGGAAGCGCTGCAGTCTTGCTGCTGCTGGCAATACAACGGTGGCCAGAACTACCAGCCCCCAGTGCCACCGACACCGGATGCCGCCCCTCCCACTGAGGCTCCGAAAGACAAAGCACCGGCCGTCCCTGCCGAGTCCACCGGAACCGCTGCCACCGAAGGTCTGGAGGAAACAGAAGCCATTCAATCCGTCGGTGGGATAATCGCGCCGTCCAATGAACAAGCCACGGGTCTTGAACTACAGACCGTCGGCTTAGAAGAGACCGCGTCGGAAGAAACGATGGTGACCGAAGAAAAAGACTTGCCACTTGTGGAATGCCTCCGTGGTCATTGCCCGGTGGGGATGGCAGAGCGACGGCTGGAACGCGCATCCGCTGAAAATTGGACGGTCCACAATGGTTTCCGGTACGAATTCGCCTCACAGGAGGCCAAGGACAAATTCTTAAACGACCCCAAACGTTATGCCCCCATACTGAATGGTTACTGCGTGGTGACCTTCTCAAAAACCGGCGAGAAAGTGGTCGGCAATGTCTGTCGCGAGCACAATGGTCAACAACACTGGTTCGCCACCAAGGAACTCCGAGAGGAGTTCAAGGCCGATCCGGAGAAATTCCTCGAAGGACTCGAAGAAATGATTGAGGAGTAACCGACTCGCCAACGTTTCGAAGTTCAGTCCCCGGTGGCACAGGTACCACCGGGGACTTTTTTGTTTGTCGTGCTTCGTGCTTGCTGAAACTCGGCCAGCGATCGCCTGCGAAATTCACCGCGGTGACAAGCCCCCCACTAAAGTCCTGGGACGAGCCAGAGGAACCGCAATTCGGTGTTCTGTCTCGACGATCCGAACTGGACCATTCGATTTCGAACGGGCCGGCAACGACGGTTGGACGTACTGCTCATAAAAGCGAGCTTCGGGAGTCTCTCTCCAGTTCAGCAAGATGGCCAGGATCTGCTCACGAGCCAGATCGAGTCGTTCCACGACATTAGGAATAGCCTCCGCGATCTGAGGCAACGAACTCAAGTAGTACCCGGCCAATGTCCATCGCGCACGCAAGGCGACACGCGGATAACGGCCTTCGGTGGATTTCAAGATGCGCTGATACGCCTGCATGGCGGAGGCGGCATCGGATTTCACATACCAGGCGTGATCGGCTTCAACTTCCAGCCGCAATGGGTCATCTTGAGGAAGCGATTCCGCCAATCGTCGCGCTTCAATCAGGGTGTCTTTGGCTGTGTTTGATTGATTCAAATTGATCTGACAACTGGCGAGCAGCAATTGGGCGAAGACGGAATTCGGCTCGGAGCGCAGCACATTTTGCAGTGCGAGCATCGCCTCTTCGTTGAGCCGTTGACTGTCAGTATCGTTGATGGCGAACTGCGTCGCCTCTTCAAGCTTCGTGTAACCTTTGAGCAGCTCTCGCAAGGCCTCCGGAGTTTGCGCGAAGTCGGTCGTGATCGCTAACCGTGAAAATGCACGGGTGAAAGGTTCCGCTTGTGAGTGCTTCTCGGCGGTGACAAGTAAACCCTTCCAGGCTTTCTCGACCACGGTGAGCAAGTCAGCGCGTGCGGTCTCTCCCTCAGTGAGAATTTCTCCATTCGAACCGGAGACGTTGAATTCGAGCGAAATTCGTCCGTCGGATGGATGCAACGCACCCCAAATCACGAACGACGCATTGAGCTCGGCGGCCAGCGCGGCTCGGAGTTTAGGCGTCACCGCGCCATCGGGTGACAGTCGTAGCCAAGCCCGCCGAACCTGGTCGCCTCCCACCGCCAGCAAGGGATCGAGGTCTTGCAGCCGCTTCGTCAACAGCGACGCGACATGATAGGCATCGTCGTCGTAGGACAGCCGATAATCCACCTTTTCAAGCGGTGGCAAGACCGCCAGGCGGGCTGTGGGGTATTCCTGACGAGCCGACACACTCTCTAATTCCGCCGCAGTGATCCGTCGCAACTCTTGCAAGGTTTCGCCCTCCGAATGCACGGCTCGCTGCAACCGCCCCTTGACGTCGGGGTCGGAAAGGTCCAAAAACTTTCCGGCGGTCTGCTGTGTCAGCGACGAGAAGAATTCTCGCATTCTTCCCATCCGCTCACGGTCGGCTTGAGTGATACGCTCGGACTTGTCGCAACCTAACGCGACGACCGACACATCTTGGTTCTGAGCCAACTCCACAAGTTTTCGGGTTGAGTACATTCGGAGCGGCTGCGGTTTCACTTCTTTCTTTTCCCAAAAGGTCCAGAACGCGGGATTCTTGGACCAATCGAGATATTCCTCCTTCCACGGCGGCGAGTCGCCCGCCACAACCAGCACTCGCGAAATTTTGTCACCTTTCATCCAGTCCAGCTCCTGCAGAGCGGTTCCAATTCCAACATCCACCTGCTCCTCGTCACCCGGATGCCCCGCTTCCAGTGAAATTCCTTGAAGCCGATCTTTGAGATCACGGAGGCCTGAATCGAAATCGATGAAATAACTTCCCGGGCGGCCTGTTAGAATCTCAACAGGCGACTCGCGTCGTTTCAGCAACACTTCTTGATCTTCTTCATCGGCCCCCTGAAACCGCACCCGAATCTCCTGAGCAGGAGTCGGTGACGTTTTGGTCAACTGCCACCAATCTCGATAGACCACCACGGCAATCCAAACTTTGACTTCTGCGGGATTGCGGACTTCCGTGACTTGATCCTTGATTTGATTGATGACGTCGCCCAAACAACTTTTGAGACTCTCGATGTCCCGACTCATCGAATTCGTGGCATCCAACACAAAGGCCAGCTGAATGTTTTTCCGCAGACCGCGAAATTCCCACAAGGGTTGTTGAACAAGTCCCTTCGCTCCCGGCGCGGTGGTTCCCGGAAACGCCAGGATTTTTTGAGTCCCTGGCTTCAGCGCGTTCTGAAGCGCATCGCCGATCGGCGTTGATTTAGTCGCCTTCTGTGGCTGGTTCTCTTCAGCGATGGTTAACGTCAAAGGATGGCTTGCCCACCACACGGCGGTGGCCAATCCCAATACTCCTGCGATCTGAATTCCGCGAGTCATGGCAATAATTCCTTTGAATTGCGCGTTCGATTCGCAAGCCAATCGAGCTGGCAAAAATGCTACTGTCGACCTTAGAGGCCTGCCAGACGTCTGAGGGGCACTTTCAGGTGATCGTCGATATTCCCAAAAAGTTGTCTGAATTCTCTCACGGAATCACCAAGTAGCGGGTCATGGAAACAAGTCAGCGACTCTCTGGGATTGTCAGTCGGATTCGATGCCGAGGAAATGCCAACGAGGGGAGCAGATCAGGTTGCTGTGGAGCGGCAATTCCCGACGATTCGAGATCGCTCATTTTCTTTAGGAGCGGAACTCGCTTGGCGACATGGAATTCCAGTTCTTCGATGGACAGAGAACCGTCCCCATCACGATCCACGTCGAGCCTATAATCGACCGGCGTCATCTGACGTTCATTCGCGGACGCTCCGGCCAATTCCCGTCCCGTGATCGCTTCCAACAAGGACGCGGTGAAGACGCTCATGCCGAACCATCGTTTGCCAAACTGATGTAGCTGCTCTCGTTCAAAGGATTCTTGTCGCGGCTTGCACGAAACGAGAATTTCGGGTCCGAGACCGAAATCGTTCAATCCACGCAAGGAATCACTGGTCAGTGCGCTCCCGGAATGACAGGCGTCCAAAAAGACGATCGTCGAACCTGCCAACTTCGAGAGTCGGTCTTCGAAGAGTTCGCGATCCGTCACGGCTTTGACAAACCCGGGCGCCGTATCCTGAGCAATCAGAAAGGCTCCACTCTGCGGCGGCTCGGCGGGAAACCCGTGACAGGAGATCGCTACGCACACAAAATCGTCTGGCTGGACGATGTCACGAAGTCGATCGAGTGCCTTCAAAATTTGCGTATGGGTCGGCAGGGCCAGATGGCTCTCCGAAATCTCCAACCCGTCGGGAACTCGCGACACCAAGTAGCGGAACTCGCCCAATTCATACCCAGAGACCTTCCCGCGCTCTTCCAAAGCTCGTCCCAGCAGGCACACATCGTTGTTGGAAAACCGTAGCGGCTCCAGTCCCGGAAAACTTTGTTGCAGTCGTTCTGCGTGATCCAACTCCGTCACGCCAATTCCCAAGAAGTGAATTCGGGGTCGCGGAGTGCCCTCCACGGAAATCGCCCGGATCGCTCGATTGACCAATGTGACCGGCGGGCGGGCCTCGGTGACATTGTCTTGTTTGACTTCTTCGTCCCGAATCGATTCGCTTCGAACGACGGCGATCAGCAGATTGCGAAATCCACTTCGCAGCGCGGACTTCGGCACGATCCAGCGAACATCCGCAGGCATCGAACCATCAGGCTCTAATCTCGATCGTTGGAGGAACTGTCCATTACACCAGAGCTCCAATTGTTTGGGCACTTCCCGACCAGAAAGTTGGATTCGTAGCGACACTTCCAGAGACTGCGGTTGCGACATCGAGCTGGTGATCAACGTCCTCTCCGACGATTCGGTACGCACCTCCGTGATTTCGACCAGTGAAGGAATTTCGAACGCTGAGGGACGGACGACCGGTGTCTGATTCTTCCAAGCTGACTGTGCGATCAACGGCAGACCTTCATACGACTGACGAAACAAGTCGAGCGGCAAGAACGCCACATGATGGTCGTGGACACCTCCCAGGTTCACATGCCAACCAAAACGGCGCATGGCCTCATCACTACTGGCACCGAAGACCTGCGAAGGAGTCGCCATCACCCATTGGCCATCCAGCATCGGGTACAAAGTCCAAAGTGGCTCGTGAATCACGTCTGTGACCAAATGCTGCTGGCGACCACGTACCTCGATCAAACCAAACAAACCGGGAGTCAATCCTTTCAGGGCCGCTTCGATCCGTTCGGGCGATCCGATCCAATTCGGATCTAATTGGCCAAGCCGCGGCATCTGAAGTTTGACGATTTCGTCCCCTTCGCGCAGACCGGCGAAGTAGGCTGGTCCTCCCGGAGCGATCTTTCCGACGCGCAGTGATGCGGAATCGCGTTCCAATTCCAGTCCCAGTTCGCGCAGACTGTCACGCGGCCGCTCAATGCCGACCAGCGACCACAGACAGATCGAACCATCATCCGCGCCGGTGATGAGGTAATCACCGTCATCCGAAGTATTGAGACAATGGAGCTGCCCCGTGTGTCGGTAGAAACACCGGACGATGGCCTGCTCTCGCGATTGGATCGGTTCCTTTGCCAGTTGTCGCAAACGCGTCACATCCCAGATCAGAATGAATTCGTTATAGCCGATCCCAACGTACTCCTTGCTACGACGAATAAAACGATGGACTGCGGAAGGCTCGGACTGAATCCAGTCGAGTCGAGGAAACGGGCCGATCTCCGGCAGCGTGTCGGTTGGCGGAGTCAGCCAGTATTGCCCGTCCTCTCGCCTCACTTTCCAAACGGATGCCCCGTTGGTGGAGGTCGTTTGTCCTGGGACGGGAGGCCGACTGGCGATCACTTCACCGTTCAATGCACTCGACAACGAGAGTTCCGCTTGCGTGGCGCCGCTCCAGCGAAACTGAAGCACGTCCGGCACCAAACTCTTCTTCAGACTTCGGGAAAGACTGACCTGACGAATGGGAGCCAGCGTTTGGGGCATCACGCTCCGATCCGGAGTCACCGCGATCAAGGCTCCGTCCGAGACTCGCCACAATCGAATCTCCTGAATCGGCTGCTCGCCGAATGCTCCTCGCGTTGGATGTAGATGCTCCCCGGCCGCGGCAACGAATTTTCCGTCCGGTGAGACTGCCAAAGCCGTGATATCCCCAGAGAAACTTGGTTCTTGCAGACGCGCTAGGTTTGTCCCTTCAGGGACGAGCGTGTCCACTTCGACGATGCTCGATAACTCTTGTGGAGGCCATTGGTCCAAGCGAAAACCGACTTTCACCGCCGCAGACACACCGTTCGCGGCGGCGAATCGGCTCATGCGCACAAACGCTCGCAACTGCGGGCGACCACTCGCGTCGGACTCCACGTCCATGTCCCAATTGGGACTAAATTCCAAATCCACATCGTGGGTTTGCAAGTTTCCATTCACGAATTGCACCGCGATCTGCCGGGCCAGGGGGCTTTTGACGGACAATGTCCGACCTGCCTCCACGTCCCAAGCAACCAGGTTCTTTCCGTCACGACGCACGGCCATTGTCACACGACGCGTTGTTCGATTGCGAATCGTCAATCGGGGTGTGGTCGGATCAATTGTCTCGGCAGAGCCATTTTCAACCAGCACTCGACGGTGCCACTTAGTCCCAACAAGGAAACGCTGTGCGTCCAGCCACTCGAATCCCAAAACAGGAGACGGAACGGAGATGTCAGCCTCTGGCTTCAACCGAAGCGAGTCCAAATCAAGAACATTCCATCGCCGAACCACGGGGCTGTCCCCATCGGTCGCCAAGACGCTTCGTCCGTCTGGAGAAACACTCAGAAATCGGACGGCGTCAAATCCTGAATTCAGCACTTCCCGCGGATGATCCGGGTGACGGAGATCCCAAATCTGGATCACTGCTTGCTTCGATTCGACCGCACTACAACCGACCGCCAGTAACGGGGAGGATTTTGGCCAAAACGCCAGGCTCAAGATGCCGTCCTGAAGATGCGGTGACGACTTTTCAACGAGCGTGGCGACAGTCGTTTCTCGCTTAATTGCGTGAACCGGAACCAATGTCGAGTTCAGCCCCCATCCCCCAAAAGCCACCACCGATTCCGAATCCACGCCGAATTGTCCATTCGCCATCGCCGTAATACGGCCTCGCAGTCCTCGATTGACCGGCCAGCGAATTCTTGGCAGGGATTCCAACGAAATCAGATTCTCGGACGACTTCGGCGAAATTTGCCACTGCCAAACGACTTTGTCTTCTCCGGCCGCGAGCAATCGTAGTCCTCCGGTTTCCTCCGGAATGAATCGCAGCGCGGAGACATACGAAACCGGAGTGTCTGGATTCATCAGCAAAATCGGCTGGTTGATCTCCCGTCGATCGACTCCCGATTGCGCCCGAAGCACGTTGGCTAATGACATCAGCAAGACAATGGCAATCAACAGCGACTGATGGGGGCGACTCATCGGATAATCCCTTTCAGTGTCGAGCAACACGGTGCGGATGCATTGGCAGTCAAACATGGCAAACTATTCCGACCCCAACAGTATTGCATTTGGAATGTCCGGCTTGTTTGACGTCAACCCATGAACTGTTCTGACAGCATATCCGATACAGACTGCACAAGGTGCAAATGCGAGGCCATTGGACTTGCCATCGCGATCGCAGCCAGGGACCGTTGTATGCGAGTAAGAACATCCCTTCGATTGTGGGTCGCCATGGCGGTGTTCGTTTCACTCGCGCGGCTGGCTTCCTCGTTCGAACTTCCCGATCCGCATTTACACCACGGGACCGACAAGAAAGACCGTGAAGACATCGCCGCCGTGCGCTATCTGGGAACGGTGGATTGCTTCTGGTATCCCGAATCGCAAGACGTACTCCTGGATACCCTTAAAGCCGATCCGCGCGAACCGGTTCGCTACGCCGCTGCTCAAGCGCTTTTTGATCAATTTCAGCGTGGCCGCAAACCACTAAAGCCGCTCCATGGGAAGCGGGAGTTCCCTGACCCTTTCATCCTCACACAGATCGCTCATGTCGCGCACTTTTACGAGCCACTCTCGACCGAGGAACTCGTGGAAATGTACGCCGAGCGCAAAATGGAGCGGGAACTGAAGAAACATCCTGAGCGAGGCGACGTCCAATGCGGATGCTCGGCCGACAAGGCAATCCCTGTCCTCAGTTGGGTGGAATCCGGCAAGGATGAATGTGATTGCTTTAACGAGCCATCCGAACGCGTGCGAAAAGTCGCATCAGAGATGTTGCAATTGTTGAAACCAGAAAAGGATATGTACCTAGAAAAATTGCGCATTCCGCAACCGAAACCCATGCCTGGCATGCCCCCGAAGACTCCTCAAGAGGAAGAGAAGGAAAAGGAAATAAAAGAGCTGAGAGAGCGATTAGAGTCTCTTGACCGGCGATCTGAGGCAGGCGGCTCTCTCTCACAAAAATACGGCATCATGCTGGGCCGAGCGGACACCGCGAACCGGTTTAACGTCATGGACAACATGGGCGCACTCCCACGCTCTCGCGTGTTTGGGGGTTACCAATTCGTGCAATCACAAAACAATGCCGTGTTCGGATCCGCTAATCTCGATGAGCTTTTCTCGGTTCTTGGCTCGGCATCGGGACAAGCAGCCTTCATCAACTTCACCGGCTTCGGAAGTGGACTGGCAGGACAGCCCACAGTCCCCCCGAATGGATCCCAAGACAGCCAGAACGAGTTGAGAGACCTCTTCACGACGGCGAACTCAGGAACGGAAAGTACCGAGAAGTTCTTGCTCTTCCCCGATTCCAATCTGTACCGGTTTGGCTTCGAATACGCACTCACGCCGGATTTCAGCTTCGCCATGCAAGGGCAGTATGTGGCTCCAATTGGAGACACCGAACAACCGGCCGACTTCACGAACCCTCTGATCCAATTGAAGCATGTTCTCTATCGGGACGACCTGACAGTGATTTCAGGCGTGCTCGGCATTTCGCCGGAAATTCCACATCGCAAGGCCGCCATCCAGGAACTGACGACACGCTTCAATCCCGGCGTCCTGTTCTTTCGGCAATTCGCCGACGACGATCGCTGGTTCTTGCAGGGTGGAACCGGTTTCAGCATTCCCTCGAAGGATGACCAGATCATGACCTGGGATTACGGACTCTCCATCGGTCGCTTCGTGTACCGTCATGAGAGCCTGCTGACCGGAAAAGAATCCGATCAGTTTCTCTTGGGTGTCATCCCAATGTTGGAGGTGCTCGGAAAAGAAATCATCGGCGACAACACCGTCCGCGGCGCCTTCGGTTTGAACAGCGCCGCGCCACAAACCGCCCCCGGAACGGTCAGTCCCGTTGATGGTTCCAGGTCGATCTACCTTCCTCAAGACCCCAGCCGATCATTCGACCAAGCCACCTTCATCTACAACGAACCCCGCCACGTGGTGGACCTCACCGTCGGCACGTCGTTCATCCTTTCACACAATCGGACGTTCAACGTCGGCCTGTCCTTCCCCGTCACCGGCGGCAGCGCCCGAGCACTCGAATTTCTAACGAGCTTCAACTGGGGATTCTGAACCCAACAACTCGTCGCTGTGACCAGTCATTCAAGCCCAAATGGGTCGCCTGAAAGAGTTGCGCTTGATCCTATGAAGGTTGAGTTGACCAAGTTTCGTTGCGCAGCTTGAGCGCAGGAGAGGGCTTTTTCTGGAGTGGGCACAGCACACTGGGCCGTCGCGACCTTCATCGCACCTTGACCCGTCGTTCACAGGCAGACCAAACGGCGTTTCTACTACGACTGGGTAACCCAGGGACAAAGTCATCGCCAAATGTTTCTGAACGGTGGTGCTATTTGCCCGTGATTCGCGAGGTGTTCTGGTGTCATCGGCGTCGTTATGGCGCGCGGAGGATTGCGGTGGAACTGTCGAGCCGAGGGATTGCCTGTGGCGTGGCGCGAGTCGCCAGACTGCTGAAAACGCAGGGATTTCGCGCGATTCAGCCGCAGTCGTACCGGCCACGAACGACCGCGAGCCGACATCGTCTGGGTGACAACCAGAACTTATTGGCCGGTCGCGCGAGACCTACGAGGATCAATGAAGTCTGGGTGGGCGACATCACCTACATCCCGCTGCCGACGAGAACATCGAGCGGCCGATTCAGATACCTAGCACTGCTGATGGTTCTCTGCTCGCGACGCATCGTGGGCTGGGAATACGGAACTTCGATGAGCGAGGACTTGGTGCTGAGCGCGTTGCGTCGAGCGATCCAGGAACGTCAGCCGGATGTCGGTCTGATTCATCACACCGATCGAGGCGGCCAATACGCCTCGCGCCGATACCGGGATGTGCTGAGACGCTCGGCAATCCAACAGAGCATGAGCGCGGCCGAGAGCTGCTACGCAACGCCTTCATGGAATCGTGTTTCGGCACGGTCAAGACAGAACTGGAACTGGTGGAATACGCGAACAGTTCCGAAGCCGTACGGGAGCTATCCAACTACATCCGCTACTACAATGGCTAACGCCGCCCTTCGTCGCTGGGATACGTCTCCTCAGCCACCTTCGAGAGTCAATTGACCGCCCAGAAATAAGAGAATGCACTGTCCGCGCAAACTGAAGCACCTCAAACGCTCCGTATCACGGGCAACCAAAACGGGGCTACTTGACGACAGCGTCACCTTCGGGAATGAAATACTGAAGCCCCCCTCCCGATGTGAGTTCCCCCGCTTTTAACTTTGGCTGGTCGATACCCGCTGCAGAATTTGGCGAATAAACATCGCGGGTTCTGCCTTGTGTCCATGTGTCCGATATCCCTGCTGCCTTTGACTGAATTACCTCGACGTATTGAGTGACCTCAAAAACCTGATACTGACGATTCGACGATGAAATACCGAGATTACGCTCTGACACACCACGCTTAGAAAACCATCGCCCGGTTGATCCAGACACTCGCTGAGTGAGTTTGGTCCCCTTCGTCAGTAGTTCGATCGTGACTGGTGAGTGGAGGTCGATGCCGCGCAGGATTTCTGGCATTTTCTCTGGACTGATTCCCTTGCGAGACAAAAATTCCGCAGTCAATTTGACATTTTGGCGGACCAGCGTACCGACGTTTTTCGTGCTGCCCATCAACTTGATCAACAATTGATCGACCAATACGTCGGTTGCCGCTGCGGTACGAACGGCTGTCGTCTTCGGGGCAGATTTCTTGGCACCCTTGAAAACTAACGCCAAGAATGCCGCGACGCCGACAACCGCAATAAAGTTTGCGAGATGACGGGCGGCTCGATCGAGATCATCTGTGGTTTTGCCATTCGTCGTGAGTTGGAGTGCAGTGACAAAGTCCTGAGCCGCAGTCGAAGCCTGCCATCCCAAAAGTACGATCCCTGAAATCAACAGCAGCGCATCGGCCACAAACCCAACGCCGAAGTAATGAGACCCCGCCCAAACCACCATCGTTCCGGCAATGATCGCGAGACTCGACGGTGTGAGCATCATTGCGAACTCTTCCCGCATTTCCCCCGGCAGATATGGCATCGTGCGACGAAGCACCTCGCCAAAACGATTCTCCAACGACATTTGAAGAATGCCGTTTGCAGACCTCAAATAGCCGGGCGGAGGGGTCAGCCCACGATTCATTGTGCCGTCGTCTAAGCTGCACGTTCCAAATGGATCGGATCTGATCACACCAGGTACACGAGGACCAGCCATGCTATATTCCCCTCACTAGGTCGTCGCGCGATGCGCACACAACGATTAGCCAATCAACACTGTCGGCATGCCCAAAATAATTGACCCACCATGCGCAGTCATGTCACCCATCCGGGCCGCTGGCATTCCGGCAATCAAAGTGGTGAAGCTTCCGAGGGCAATCACGTCTGGTGGACCTACGCACAGGCACATATCTCCGACGCGAGCGGCGGGCATACCGCCAATCAACACGGTGATGCCACCAGGAGGTAACACCGGACCACCGACATGCGGAATCGGTGGGACACCGGGAGTCACCATCGGGCAAACATGCATGTCTCCGACGCGAGCGGCTGGCTGTCCCATGATCGTGGTCTCCAATGTTTGTCAGGCTTGTCCGCGAGCGACCTGCAATCCTTGTTCAACAAATCCTTGCAACCGCACCGGTGCATTCTCTGGCTCACCGACGACGGCAGCGAGCATCAATGCCCCTGCCAGAGCCTTGCCAGTGAGTTCGTCGGCGGGAGGGATCGCGTGCTCGAGGGTCATTGGCCCCAGACTACCACCGCTGAAGAAAACTCCGAAAGCGAGACAACCGGCCGGAGTTCCCGCGCCGGCTCGATCCGCAGCCACTTGAGCGGCCCGACGGTGATCTTCGCTGGGATTGGACAGCCAAGTATCCACGGCGTCGAGAGCCGCAAGCGATGTTGGTGGCGAATCGGCCTTCGACTCGTGACGCACGCACTGACTCGCCCAAGCGATCGCGTCACGTTTGGGGAGCGCTTGTGCAAGGAACTTCACCGCTTCGCTCCACAACCCACGCTCTGCAAGTGATTCCAGGAACTCGACTGCAGTGACTCCGTCCTGAAGGCATCTCAGCGCCTCTTCGTCAGGCTCGTATCGCTGACAGATCTCAGCAGCCATTGGAAACGTAATCTTTGGCAGGGGACCAAGGGGCATAAATGAAACCTTCAATGCACTCCGACTGTACGCAGGAGTCTGGGGAGTGGGACCTTGTTTTCGTCGCGAGATCGTATTCCGTCGTTGTTCCCGTTTCGAGCGCATCGGTCATTCCCTTCGATCAATTAATCATCGTGATGGCACCTTTAACCGTCGTCATTGCTGAACCTTGGACCGATGTCATCAGTCCCTTGACTTCCGTCTGAACTTGTCCCTCGATCTTCACCATCATCCCTTTGATGGTAACTCCCATCTGATCGACCTTGATGCTGCTTGAGCCGACTTTCAGTTCGATGGACTGCATCGCTTCCGTGGCGCTTTTGCCCAGATTCAGTTTGGTGGTCTGATTGCCCATCTTGATCGTCAATGTGTCATTGCCCATGTCGATCTTGACGTCACGATTACCCATCTTGATCTGATGCGTGTCGTTGCCGGTGTCTACATTGACGGTGCGGTTCCCCTTTTTGACCGTCACCATTTCATTGCCGGTCTCGACCGTTTCGGTGCGGTCCTTGTAGACCGTGATCGTCTGGCTTCCTTCGGAGGCTTGTGAACATCCGACTTTGAGTTCCTGGTTGTTGAAGATCTCGATCGACTGGTTTCCCTTGTCTTTCTTCTCGAAACCAACCTTTCGAGACTCATTGTTTTCGATCACGCCATCGAAATCTTTCTCGGCATGGACGTAGATCTGCTCGGCGTCTTTCTTGTCTTCAAAGCGCAGTTCGTTGAAGTTGGTGGCGCTCGCTTGTTTGCTGCTGCGCGACTTGAGGCCGCTTTGAGTCTTGTTGTCGGGGAGCTTGTACGGCGGCATTTGCTCATAGTTGTAAACGCTACCCACCACGACGGGCTGATCCGGATCGCCTTCCTCGAAGGCGACGACGACTTCTTGACCAATCCGTGGAATATGAATCATGCCCCATTGTTTGCCGGCCCACGGAGTGGCCACTCGGACCCAGCAGGAACTTTTCTCGTTGTTGCCACCGACACGGTCCCAGTGGAATTGGACTTTGATGCGGCCGTATTTGTCAGGCCAGATTTCTTCACCGGGGGGGCCCACGACAACGGCGGTTTGAGTGCCTTGGATGACTGGCTTGGGAGTGATCCGCGCGGGACGGAGTGTCAGCGCGAATGGCATGCAGGTGAATTGGTTCGTGTAATGGAAGTCACCGGAACTATCCGAACGAAACGCATCGAAGGCCGCCGAGTGGCTGACGCTGGTAATGACGTATTGGCCGTCGGCGTTGTAGTGACGGTCGAGCGTGAATTTGTGGCCGCTCACAAGCTGCCGGCAGGTGCTGGCTCCTTGGATGACGATGCTGGCGGCGGCTTCTTCTTCCATGCGGAGGCCGACCGTGCGTTTGTTGTCCTGAAAGATCTTTTGCAGATCGGCGGCTTGGTCCCCACCGCCGGGATTCACGCCGTCAAAGCGCTGAGCGTACTCGCCGGGATAGTCGTACAACTCCAGGTTGTCGTTGCCGCCGACCTTTAGCTTGTGAGTGACCTTGCCGACCGACACGGAATCTTGAATCGTCTTCTCGGCTTCCAGGTGCTTGTGAGGCAATTCGAAGGTGTGATCCCAGAGCAAGTACTTGCCAGAGCGAAGCTCTTGCAGCTTGTGCCAATCGTAGATGCGGTCTTCGGGCCGGTTGCCGCCGGTGACCGTCTCGTAGATTTGCTTGCTGCCGTCTGGCACGTCGGAGTGGCTTTGCGGCGTGTTCGCGACGACCAACTTGTGGCTACCATCGGAGTGTTTGAAGAAGAAATAAATGCCTTCTTCTTCCATCAATCGGCAGGCGAAGTTGAAATCAGTTTCGCGGTATTGGACGCAGTAGTCCCGCTTCTCGAAGGTGCCTTGCAGTTCAAACGCGGCGTCGTAGCCGTCCAAAACTTTCTTGAGAATGTCTGGCACCGACATCTGCTGAAAGATGCGGCTCTGTGCCTTGCGCGAAGCGAGCCAAAACTTCGGCACGATCTCGAGATGGTACGTCGTAAACTCGCCGTCCTGACCTTCTTCGCTGACTCGGCAGCAGATGCCGTTGAGGTAGCGTTTCTTAGGCTCTTTGGGATGGAATTGAATCGTCGCCGTGATGCCTTGCCCGAGCAGCTTGTCGAACGGA